>ERZ773139.1697-NODE-1697-length-24471-cov-15.790547_pt1 | contig 24471 bp, 23 predicted proteins | sample MGYA00580854_ERZ773139 | MGnify/ENA primary metagenome ERZ773139 (study PRJEB29015, sample SAMEA2737809) | human gut metagenome | biome: human gut; feature: human-associated habitat; material: faeces | place: China | collected 2012 ...
GCCGCGTTTGCGGCAGGCCCGACGCGCAGCCGCAGAAACGGCAGGATGCGCGTTTTTTGACGGTGGATTTTTGGGCGCTCGTCTGCTATAGTGTAACTGATTGAAAACAAAACAGGACAGGAACAGGCATGGCAAACAGAGAAAAACAGGATATGACCGCCGAGCTGGCAGAGGGAAAAATCCTGCCGCTCGTATTCAAACTCACCATTCCGGCTGTCATTGCGCAGCTCATTACATTTTTATATAATATCGTCGACAGAATGTACGTCGCGCGGATCGAAGGCTCCGGCATGGACGCGCTGGCCGCGCTTGGGATCGTACTTCCCATCACGCTGATCATGCAGGCATTTGCGAATCTGGTCGGGCTTGGCGGCGCGCCGCGGGCGGGCATCAAGCTCGGCGAGGGAAAGGTGGATGAGGCGAACCGGATCTTTCACACTGCGTTCTGCCTGCTGGTCCTGCTTGGCGTTGTGATCGGCGCAGCTGCGTTCTGCTTTGCGCGGCAGATCGTACTGCTGTTTGGATGCCCGGAAAGTGCGGTGGAGTTCGCCGTTTCCTATCTTAAAATCTATGCCTGCGGCACGATTTTCGTCATGCTGGCGCAGGGACTCAACCCGTTTATTCTGACGCAGGGCTATTCGTGGCTTGCAATGAGCTCGGTGCTGCTGGGCGCGCTTATCAACATCGCGCTCGACCCGCTGTTCATCTTCACCTTCAAAATGGGTGTCCAGGGGTCAAGCCTCGCGACGATCCTCTCTCAGCTTTGCTCGTGCATTTGGATCGTCTGCTTTTTCTTCTCCCGGAAGAGCCTGTTCCGCTTTCAGGCAAGCCTGCTGGGCCTGTCGCCGGGGCGCATTTTCAGCATTCTTTCGCTGGGCTTTACGCCGTTCATCATGACGCTGACGGAATGCGCCATCCAGATCGTCTTCAACATCAATCTGAACCGCGCGACCGGCGGCAACAAGGACTATACCGCCGCGTTGACCGTCATGCTGAGCGCGCTGCAGCTTATTTCCCTGCCCCTGAACGGTCTTGGAAACGGTATGCAGCCGTTCGTGAGCTATAATTACGGAAAGGCAGACTCCGCACGCCTGAAACAGGGGATCAAATATGTGACGATCATCGCGTTTATCTACGCGGTCTGCATCTGGTCCGTCTCGATGGCGTTCCCGGTAGTATACGCAAGGCTATTTTCCGCAAGCGAGGCAGTCACGCAGATCGTCATGCGCTATACGCCGATGTTCCTGATGGGTTCCATCATGTTTTTCGTGCAGATGACGCTGCAAAACGTCAACGTCGGGCTTGGGCAGGCCAAGGAGGCGCTGCTGCTGGCGGTGAACCGGAAGGTCGTCATTCTGATTCCGCTTTGCTTTGCACTGACGCATTTTCTCGGCTTCAAGGGCGTATACCTGTCAGAGGGCATCGCCGATCTTGTCGCAGGAATCGTGACAGCAATCGTCATTTTTACCAGCTTCCCAAAAATCTTCCGCCGCCGGGAGGAAGAAGTCAAACAGGCCGCGTCAAACTGACGCGGCCTGTTCTGGTATAAATTTTGCCTGGAACCTCGACTATTTCAGCAGACTGCTCTCTCCGCAGCCTTCTCCGCTTTGCACTTCTGCCACTCTTCGTATTCCTTATTTGTGATTTGCTTCATGGTTGTTACCTCTCTATGCTGGAATGATAACTTGAGGTTTCTCATACTTGACATATATACCAAATATCGTCACCTGTGAATCCGCACTTTCTATACAGTTCCAGCGGTTTGGACGTGTTGTCGAGATTCCCTGAAACCGTTACAAAACTCGCTCCGATGCTTTTGAGTCTATTGAGTAATACATCCACAATCTTTTTCCCAAGGCCTCTGCCTCTGTACTCTGGAAGCACCTGAACCCATTCAATGATACCCTCCCGACAAACCTCATCAAACTCAGCTATCCCCGAAGCGGCCATTTTTCCATTGTCGGCATTTATATATACACATAATTCTTCACGGAAGGTCTTGTGCTGCTTCCACTGCAGAATGTCTTGTTCACTCACGACGATATTCTCATGCTTGTAAGACTCATTTATCATCTCACACAGTTGTGTTGCCTGATAATCAATCGACAAGGTGTCGTAATCATAATCTATCGGAGACAGATCATTCAAATCATGCTTTATCCTGAAGAATCTTTGAAAATTGCCATACTGTCCATTCCAATTACTACAATGAATGATTCTCATTGAATCGGGAATGGCCAGTGTTTTGGCCTTCCAATATGGAATCGAAAGTGTTCCACATGGATTCTGAAGGTACTCTTTTACATCCATTAAATTACTCCTGATCTGTACAAATTCCTGTTTTCCCACCGTCTATTATACCGACGAAGTATGAACATTTCTACCGATAAAAACAGCCGGGACACCCCGACTTCCACAACTTACCCCTCAAGCGGCAAAATCGGCGGAGGAAAAATTAAATTGTATCAATCTCGGTGCTTTTATATCATGAATCTTCCAAATGTACGCTTCATAAGTGCACCTCTTATGCTCAATAATATGTTTAATTTTAGCACTTGAATACACTTTTTTCAACACATTTCCCCGCTGCAGACTGCCTCACCGATCGTTGTAATTCATAAAGCACAGCCGCAGATTTTTATTCTGCGGCTGTGCAAAAAAGGATTCAATTAAATGACATGATACTCCTTCAGCAGCTTTTCGATGTCGGTGTCCTTGATTTTGCTGAGGGCTTTTTCAAGGGCTATCTTCTGAACGAGGGAAAGCTTCATATCGGTGGGCTTTTTGCCGTCGCGGAGCTGGACGGTGGCGTTCAGCAGGTCGCGCACGTCATACACGCTGCCCCAGACCTCCGGGACGCCGCGGTCGACGTTCAGGAGCGTATAGACAGCCTCCATGCCGGTGCGCATGGAATATTCGGTCGTGAAGATGGTGTCGCGCGGGGTCTCGGCGAACTGGCCGAGGAAGGCGAAGTTCACAGCGCCGTCGGGCACGACCTTCGGGCGGTCGCCATAGGCACGCGGCATGAAGAACGCGTCGATATACGGCATCATAACGGGGACGGTGTTGGCACTGTTCGAGGCCAGCTCTTCGATCTGATCCTCCGGCACGCCGATGTGGTACAGCCACTCCATGCAGATCTCCTTGCCGGTGCACTCGCGCATGGGCTTCTTCACATAATCGCCGGGCTTATCGGTAAACAGCGAATAGACCCAGACAAGGCAGTGATCTTTGGGCTGTGCGCGGAACTGCGGCTGGCGGTTGATCGTCCAGCTCATGAGCCAGCTGGAATCCTTGACGGTGACGATGCCGCCGGTCACAACATGACCGGTGAACGGGTCGCGCTTGCAGATATTTTTGATATAGGGAATGAGCTTCTGATCGAGCGTTTCGACGGTTGCACTCATCCAGTTCGTCTGCTCAGGATCGTAGCAGAACTTGTCGGGATGGCCGAAGGACGGGTCCTGTGCGGCGATCTTGCGCCACATATCCCAGCCGCCGCCGGGCTTGATCTCCGTGTTATAGGGGGCAGGTTCGTTCTGGCTGCCGCGGGAGGAATTTTCGACACAGCCGCCATTGGTAATAAAAACAAGATCGTTTTCTGTCAGATCGATGGCGTCCTCTTTCCCCTCGCGGATGATATCGATACGCTTGGCAAGCTTGCGGGCCGGGGTGCAGTCGAATTCCACGTTCACGACCTGCACGCCATAATGGAATTGAACGCCGAAGCCCTTGAGATACTCGATCATCGGCAGAATCATGGACTCATACTGATTATATTTCGTGAAGCGCAGCGCCTTGAAATCAGGCAGGCCGCCGATGTGGTGGATATAGCGCTGGATATAGAGCTTCATTTCCAGGGCGCTGTGCCAGTTTTCAAAGGCAAACATCGTGCGCCAATAGAGCCAGAAGTTGGAGTTGAAGACCTCGTCGTCAAAGAAGTCTGTGATGCGCTTGTCCTGCAGTTCTTCATTCGGGGTGAAGAAGAGTTTCATGATCTCCATCGCACCCTTGTCGGAAATGTCGAACTTGCCGTCGGTATGCGCGTCCTGACCACGGTTGACGGTAGCGCGGCAGAGGGAATAGTTCGGGTCTTCCTTGTTCAGCCAGTAATACTCGTCGAGAACGCTTACGCCCTCGGTTTCAATGGACGGGATGGAGTGGAACAGATCCCACATGACCTCGAAATGATTGTCCATCTCGCGGCCACCGCGCATGACATAGCCGACGTTTTCAAATTTATAGCCGTCGCAAGCGCCGCCGGGAATCGAATCCTTTTCCAGAATATGCACGTGTTCGCCCTTCATCTGGCCGTCACGGACAAGATAGCAGGCTGCCGTCAGCGCCGCGAGGCCGCTGCCGACGATATAGGCCGATTTTTGATCGACGCCCTCCGGCTTTTTGGGCCTTGCAAATGCTTCATAGTTACCGCTCGAATAATACATGATTCATACCTCCATAAAAAGTCTGGAAACAATGCTTTATGTTTCCCTTTCGATGGTATGAGCATACTACAGATTCCAAAAATGCGCCATAAGCAGAAAACGCCCTGTGATAAAGTTCTTATCACAGGGCATTGTTCTGTTCAGTTTTTTATCAAACGCCGGGATTTGATGCAGGCTTGTCCACGCGGAAGCGGTCAAGCGCGGCGGCGACGCCGCCGTGGATCACGCGGTCAAGGCGGTCGATGATCTCCTTCGGTTCGCCCTTCATATCGTGCTTGATCCAGTCGAGCATAAGGCCGACAAAGGCGTATTTGTAGACGTTGGCAATGAACGCTTTGTCCTCCGGGCGGACAGACATACCGGCGGCCTGCTCCTCGACCACGCCCTCAAGCAGATCGTAGGTCAGCTTATAGAGATAATTTTCAACCTGCTCCCGGCTGACGGAGTGGTAGACGTTCATAATGAAGGGCTTGTTCGCCAGAACGGCCTCGAAGATCTGCTCAAAGCCCTGCTGCCATGTTTCATAGGTCTTCTTTCCTGCCAGCGCCTTCGCCGCGTCCTCCTGACACGACCATTCGACCAGATCGTAGATGTCTTTGAAATGGTAATAGAACGTCATGCGATTGATACCGCAGTCATCGGCGATATCGCTGATGGTGATTTTATGGAGCGCCTTTTGCAGGAGCAGATTTTTAAGCGACTGCTCCAGCGCACGTTTGGTCAGATCGGACATAGGTGCCTCCTGTCTCGAACAGCGTTCGGGCGCTTTTCTTCAGATTACCCGCTTTTTGCTGAAATGTCAAGACAGCGGCTTGACAGGCAAGTGTACTATGTGTATAATACAGCCAGAAAGTGTATGACTTGAGTAATACGGTGGTGACGGATATGGTGTCGTTTGAGGCGTTCCGCGCAGTGGATGGGGCGCCGGTGTATCTGCAAATTATCAACTTTATCAAGCGTGGCGCGATCGCAGGGACGATCAGGGACGGCGACGAGCTGCCGTCGCGCCGGGTTCTGTCGGCGCTGCTCGGCATCAACCCGAATACGGTGCAGAAAGCGTTTCACATGCTGGAGGAAGAACATCTGATGGAATCGCGTACAGGCGCAAAAAGCTGCATGACGCTGCCGCCGGATATACTGGATGCGCTGCGGCGGGAGGTCTTATCAGACGAGCTGTGCACCATGGCCCGCACACTGCGGCAGCTGGGAATTTCCAAAGAAGAAGCGCTGCGTCTCATCGAGCAGGCGTGGGAGGAGGAAGCGCAATGAAAAAACAGGTATCCGTATTCGGATTGCATACGCGTGCGGCGCTGAACCGGCTGCTGCTGGCGGCGCTGGGGTTGCTGGCGGTCGAGTTGATCCTTGCCGGGGTGTGTATCGCGCGCGGAACAGCGCTTACGCTGTCCGGCAGCAGACTGGAAACTGCGCTGCAGCATTCGTTCCGGGCCGGGATTATCGCGCTTCAGGTGCTGCTGGCATCCAGCCTCGGTTCAAACAGCCGGTACGGCTATACGCTGCGGCGGCTGCGGATATCAGAGCGCTGCGTTTTTCTGTGGAGCTGCGCATGCAACGCGCTCTGCTATGCGATCTTGTGGTGCGTGCAGATCATGGCGGCTGTGGGCGCGGCATTCTGGAACGCAAAAAGCGCCGTGTATTCGGCTGGCCCGCAGGGCGTGTTTGTGGATTTCTACCGCAGCGGCTTTCTGCATGGGCTTCTGCCGCTGGCAGACGGGTATGTATGGGCGCGCAACGCACTGTTCGTGCTGGCGCTGGGCTGCGTGACCGCGTGCATACAGCTTGGGCTGCGCAGAAAGGGCAGCCGCAGCTGGCTGGTCTGCATGGGGCTGACGTTCCTTCTGGTGCTGAACCTGTCAGTCCAATATACGGCGGGCAGAAGCACGGGCATTTTCCATGCGATTACGGCGCTGCTTGTCGGGCTCGGCTTTCTGGGGTTCGGGCTGACGCAGACACATAACGGAAAGGACGGGCTGGCAGATGAAGTGGAGTAAACGTCTTTCCCGGTACACGCTGCCCGGAATGGGGCTGAAATGGGATGCTTCCTATTTTGGCCTGCTGTTTCTTGCGATGGTCTTGGTCGTGCTGTACACGTTTCTGCATGACTATCAGGCTGCGCTGCGCGCGCTCTATGTATATCGCTACGGGACACAGATTTTGCGGCAGGGCGCCGTCATGCCGACGCTGAATACGCTCCTGCGGCACAAATTCACCGTCTTCTGGGCCTATACGACCTTCTGTGCGCTGCGCGCGTTCGCCAATTACAGGTCGTTTTTCACGGAGACAAAGAGCATTTATCTCATGAAGCGGCTGAAGGACAAAAATGAGCTGTCCAGACGCTGTCTTGCAATCCCTGCGGCAGCCTGCGGCGCGGCGCTGGTTCTGTTTTTGCTGCTGTTACTGGTGTTCGTTCTGATTTACCGAAACGGCGTTCCGGCGCGCTGCATGCCGCCGGAGGAAACTTTAAATATCTGGGGGGCGTTTTTCTGATGCTGGAAATCAAAAATCTCTGCAAGCGCTACGGCCAGACGCAGGCGCTGGACAATGTGCAGCTTTCTGTCGGGCCGGGCGAGATCGTCGGGCTGTTCGGAGAAAACGGTGCAGGCAAGACGACGCTGATGAAGTGCATTCTGCAGCTGATCTTATATGACGCTGGTGGTATTACGCTGGACGGCAAACTGATCACGCGGCAGAACATCGGCCGGTTTTCCTTCGCCACGTGTGAGCACAGCTTCTTCCCCGCCCTGACCGCCAAAGCCCACCGGGAATTTTATGAGGAGCACTTTGAGACGTTCCTCGGCAGACGCTTCGAGGGCCTGATGGACTTCTTTCAGCTTCCGATGGACAAGCCCATCCGCAGCTTCTCGACCGGGCAGAAAAACCAGTTTGAGGTCATCATGGCCCTGTCGCAGGGCGCGGATTATATCCTGATGGACGAGCCGTTTGCGGGAAACGATATTTTCAACCGGGAGGACTTTTACAAGGTCCTGCTCGGCATTCTCGAGCCGCACGAAACGGTGATCCTGTCCACACATCTGATTGAGGAAGTGACGGGCTTTATCGGACGGGCCGTTCTGCTGCACAAGGGCCAAATCGCGGGCGACGTGCAGACAACAGAGCTGGACGAACAGGGCAAAACACTGATGGACTATGTCAAGGAGACGTACAGCTATCAATCTGACCGCGTTTCCAGAGCGCTGACCGAGCTGACCGGCAAGGAGGACGAGGATGCGTAAAACGCTGATGATCTTTCTGGCGCTTGTACTGGTGTGCGGCTGCGGCACGGCATTGGCTGCGCAGGCGGTCATTGCGCCGCGCGAGGAAATTTTGTTTCAGGAGCACATATTCTCCGGCGACCCGTCCGCAGCGGACGGTCTGACCGTGCAGCTGAAAGCCGGGATGCAGCACAAGGCGAACTGGGAAAGCACCGTGCAGTTTTCCGCGCAGGATTATCGCGCGGAGACGAGCTTCCGCTTTCTGCCCGCCGGACAGGCGGAGCAGCCGGAGATGAGCTACCGCGGCGTTGAGATCAATTTTTACCACGACGCGGCCACAACCGGCAGCGACGATGTCTTCGGCTTCTCAACGGCGTATCAGTCCCTGCTGGACACACTTTCGCCTGGCGAAAGCGGTTCCATGACGATCCGGTTTGCAGACTATTACGACGAATATCCGTTTGAGTTTTCCATCGATCTTCCGGGCGTTAATTATGACCCCCTTGTCAACTGGCAGGACGCCTCAGCGGACAGCGAATGGCTTGGTGAACGTGCACAGGCCGCCTTAGGCCGCTTTTTCCGCATTCCGGTTCTGCAGGATGAGTACGTAGAGCTTGGCATTGACAAGAATATGGACGGAACGGGTTCGGGCCGCAGCATTTCCAGCGTCATGGAGGGCGACCGGTTCTGGATGAACGTAGAAAGCGTTATAACGGACGACACCTGCTTCTTCTGGTTCGGCAACCGGACGGACAAAGACCGGCTGGTCGACACAAGCCGCATTCCGGGCGGCTATGGCATCTATATGCTCCCCTACGGGCCGCTTGCCCCGGATTCCGAGGCCAGCGCGTTTTACGGCGGGAACGTAAACGAGGTCTATACCGATCAGCTGACCTGCTTTTTCCCGGTCGATCCGGAAACACGGATCGAGCATCTTGGGCTGACGCCGGACAAGTCGCAGCTTTTGCTCCATACAGTTGAAAATAATATGTATTATGTAACCTTAATTGACTGCAAAACAGGTGACACTCTGCAAAAGCTGGCGGTATCGGATTTTGAGCCGGAAGATGATTATGTAAACATAACCGAAACGGAGGATTTCGTCTGCATCCAGCAGACCCAGGGGCGCATCTGCGTTCTGACACAGAACGCGGATGGACTGTATCAGCTCGTGCTGCGTTCTGATTATTCACCCGATGATCTGTATTCGCCGGTATACGCGACTGTCCGCGCGATGGCCTTTGACGGAAAACGGCTTGTTATTGTAAACAACGACGAGACAGTTTTGTCTAACGACGGGCCCAGTGCTACAGCCTATCTTGCCGGAAGCACCGAGGCGCTCATCACGCCAGACGGCACCTATGTTGACAACTGCGGGTTTATTCTCACAGTTTTTGATGAAACAGGACTGGCCTACAGCGGTGGATATGTCAGCAGTCTGGAAGGCTGCAATTATGTAAACGGAAGAGCCATGCGATACGAAGACTTGATCCAGCCGGATACGATCACGCTCAGCTGGCAAAACGGCGCAGCGTAATCAATATTTATCTCCCTCTGCCCAATTTGGGCAGAGGTTTTTTTATTTTGGGGCTTGACAAATACAACTCTTTGTGTATAATAATATTAGTAATGATTATTATTTCTATTTTAGGAGGATATTCAATGAAAAACAATTCTAACACACTCGGCCTGCACAATATGAACGGGCTGTCCGCAGACGACAAGCGCACCTGCGCCCTGAATGACATGAACTGCCGCGCCGGTCAGCCGGAGCAAACTGCTTCTTTGCAGGATATGAACGCGGTGAACGAGCAGCCGGACATGGCCTGCAGCATCACGAACATGAACTGCCGCAAGGACTGACACACCACCTCCCCCGCCTGTATGCGCAAGCGTGCAGGCGGGGCTTGCATATCTGCCCCCTGTTCACGGAAAGCTATGCAAAAGGAGGCTTTTCCATGAATAAGAAGCAGAAAAAAGAGCCGTTCAGTCTGAAAAACATGAACGGCCTGTCCCACGACGATGCGCGCACCTGTGCGCTGGACGATATGAACTGCCTGAACGGGCAGGAGGAACACCGTTCCTCCCTGCAGGACATGAACGCCGCCCGAAGCAGGCCTCACAGAAAGTATCACCTGACAGATATGAACGGCGAGGACGGGCGGTAGGTCTCCAATGCGCCAGTTGTAGGGGCCGATGTGGGCATCGGCCCCTACAAAGTCTCGGCGAATCCGTACAACTCGCAAATTCCGACCGCAAAGCTGATTTACCGCAGTTATTCAAACGCAACTGTCTGCAAATTTAGTTGTCCCGTAACAGGCGGCGCGTACCATAGCGCTCGTAAGGTGACTATGTGTGATTGTAACGACTAAAAATTGGTGCCCGCCTGAATAGCACCCGCAGTACGCACCAAACCGTAACTAAGCGCCCCTTTTCTCCCCTGTCTTTTCCGGCAAGGCGGAAAAGGCAGGGCCGCCGGAGGCGGGGCCAGCCTCCGAAACGGCCCATGTTTTCTATTCAAACATTCGTAAAATGATAGGAATGCCCCAGGTCGTAGGCCATTTTGTCGCTTTCGGAGATAAAATCCATAAACCGGTTCGCAGCCGAGGTCGGCGCGACATCGCGCAGCGTACACATACAGACCGAGCGCGGCGGGATCTCAAAGTCGGTGCGCAGCGGCAGGATGACGCCCCGTCCAAGGCCGGACTGCGAAAACTCCTCCGTCACGCAGGCCACGCCAAGGCCGATGCGGGCCAGCGAAATGAGCAGATTGTGCGAACCCAATTCGATCTCCGGCTTGATGCTCACGCCATGCTGCTGAAAAAACTGCTCGACATAGATGCGGGAGCTTGCCTTGCGCTCCAGCAGGATCAGCGGAAATGCCGCGATTTCTTCCATGGAATGTACGTGGTCAAAATCGCAGTCATAATTCGGCGCGGCGACAAAGAGCTGGTGTGTGTCGAAGCAGTGCCGGACGGAATACGCGTCCTTGTCCTTCGGCTCGCTGGCAAACGCGATGTCGACCTGACCGGCGTGCAGATAGTCGAGCACCATCTGGCTCGTACCGTTCAGGATACGGATCTGGATGGCGGGATAGTTCTGGTGGAATGCCTCAAGGCGCGAAACCAGATAGGTCTTTGTGACCGTATCGCTTGCACCGATGATCAGCTCACCCGTGAGCAGCTGGCGCGACTGCGCAAGCTTTTCCTCGCCGCACTGGATAAGCCCCAATCCGTGCGAGACATAGTCCAGCAAAAGCTTTCCCTCGCTGGTCAGGACGACGCCGCGCGTGCTGCGCGAAAACAGCCGGACCTGCAGCTGCTCCTCCAGCTGCTTGATGGACTGACTGACTGCCGACTGGGATATAAACAGGTTCTGCGCCGCAGCGGAGATATTGCCCATGCGGGCGACCTCCTGAAAGACGCGGTAAAGCTCTAATTTAACAGCCATGGTTGCCTCCTGCCATTACTTATATTTATAGTGCTAATAGCAATGATTAAAAACATCTATTTTACTTATTGCCTGATTCCGATTATAATAGCCAAAACTGAAATTGTCCAGCACGAAGTTTATATCGTTGCCAATATAGTTCCGGATGTACGGCCCGGATGTCTCTACCGCAGCGCCAAAGCTGCGACTATTGGAAGTTCGCTCACGCAGGGCTTTGCGGTCCTGCGCGCGGCTTTTTATCATTGGCAGCAGGTTTTATCCCCGCTGTCTATTTTTATTATGTTTTTGGAGGAAGCTATGCAGGAGCTGAAGGATCGCATCGTCAAGGAGGGCAAGATTCTGCCCGGAAACATTGTAAAGGTCGACGGGTTTCTCAATCACCGCGTCGACTGTGCGTTTATGGGACGCATCGCAGATGAATTCAAAAAATATTTTGATCTCGACAACGTAGATCTCATTCTGACCGCAGAGGCCAGCGGCATTGCCCTTTCCGCGATTTGCGCGTACCGGTACGGCAAGCCCATGGTCTATGCGAAAAAGGCCAAGAGCGACAACATCGAAGGCGGCCTGTATCAGAGTGAGATTTTTTCCTATACTTACAAGAAAAAGGTCACGCTGCTCGTCTCCAAGGAGTGGATCCATCCCGGCGACCGCGTGCTCGTGATCGACGATTTTCTGGCGCGCGGCGAAGCGCTGCGCGGTCTGTGCGAGATCGTGCAGGCTGCGGGGGCTGAGCTGGTCGGTATCGGCTGCGCGGTCGAAAAGGGCTTCCAGGGCGGCGGCGACAAGCTGCGCGCGGCTGGCGTGAACCTGCACTCTCTCGCCATCATCGAAAGCGCGGAGCCGGGCAACATCGTATTCCGGGAGGAAGCATAATGGAAACTGTTCTGATTCTGGACTTTGGCGCGCAGTACAGCCAATTGATCGCCCGCCGTGTGCGCGAGCAGAACGTGTACTGCGAGGTCAAGCCCTGCTCCATCTCCCCTGCCGAGATCGAAAAAATCGCCCCCATCGGCATCATTCTCTCCGGCGGCCCGCAGAGCGTTTATGAATCTGTTTCCCCGCACGTGGACCCGGCGCTTTTTGCGCTCGGCATCCCCGTTCTTGGCATCTGCTATGGATGCCAGCTCATGGCATATTCGCTGGGCGGCACCGTTGCAGCAGCGACGGAAGCGACCGCCCGCGAATATGGCAAGACGCTGACCGAGTTCGATACAGACTGTTCGATTTTCCGGGGCCTTCCCGCATCCAGCGTAACGTGGATGAGCCATGGCGACTATATTTCCCAGGTGCCGGACGGCTTTGCCGTCACGGCAAAAACCGCTGTCTGCCCGACTGCAGCAATGGCCTGCCCGGAGAAAAAGCTCTATGGCGTGCAGTTCCACCCGGAAGTGCAGCACACCGTAGAGGGCAGCGAAATGCTCCGCCGGTTCCTCTATACCGTCTGCGGCGCGTCCGGCGATTGGACGATGGCAGACTACCGGCAGACCGCGATCCGCTCTATTCGGGAAAAGGTCGGTTCTGGCCGCGCGCTGCTGGCGCTGTCCGGCGGCGTAGATTCCTCTGTCGCTGCAGCGCTTATGGCGGAGGCTATCGGCAGCCAGCTCACCTGTGTGTTTGTTGACCACGGCCTGATGCGCAAAAATGAGGGCGACGAAGTAGAAGCTGCGTTCAGCAAGTGGAATATCCATTTTGTCCGCGTCAACGCGGAAGACCGCTTCCTTTCGAAGCTTGCGGGCGTTTCCGACCCGGAGACGAAGCGCAAGATCATCGGTGAAGAATTCATCCGTGTTTTTGAGACAGAAGCCAAGAAGATCGGCGCGGTCGACTATCTTGTGCAGGGTACGATCTACCCGGACGTGATCGAATCCGGCCTCGGCAAGTCCGCTGTCATCAAGAGCCACCACAATGTTGGCGGATTGCCGGATTATGTCGACTTCAAGGAGATCATCGAGCCGCTGCGTATGCTCTTCAAGGATGAGGTGCGTCAGCTTGGCCGCGAGTTGGGATTGCCGGAATATCTGGTCATGCGGCAGCCCTTCCCCGGCCCCGGCCTCGCCATCCGCGTGATCGGTGATATCACCAAGGAAAAGCTCGATACGCTGCGCGACGCGGATTTCATCTTCCGTGACGAGATCGCCAAGGCTGGTCTTGACCGCAGCCTCAGCCAGTATTTCGCCGTTCTGACCTCCATGCGCTCCGTCGGCGTCATGGGCGACGGTCGGACGTATGATTACACACTTGCTCTGCGTGCTGTCAACACCAGCGATTTCATGACCGCCGACTGGTCGCGCATCCCCTACGACGTCCTCGACCGCATCTCCGTCCGCATCGTCAACGAAGTCCGCGGCATCAACCGCATCTGCTACGACATCACCAGCAAACCCCCGGCAACGATTGAGTGGGAATGATTTCAGAGGTCGAAAAAAGCCCGTAAACACTGGACTTTTTGATCCTTGATGCCCTGCGTGGCAACGATTTGGCAACAGAATTTCATTATTCATAAGAAAAGAGCTATCTGATTTCCAATGAAGTCAGGTAGCTCTTTTTCTATCCAAAATACTCGTCGTATTCTTTGTCTGCCATTACCGGAATGAAGCCGGGTGATCGTGAATACCTCCAGAGGGGCATTGATCGGCACGGAGGCGCTCATTGACGGCCTCAAGCGCCGCAGGATCGGTGCTGCGTATCTGGACGTTTACGAGGAAGAGAGCGACCTGTTCTACGAGGATCGTTCGGACAGCATTGTTGAGGACGATGTGCTGGTGCGGCTGATTGCCATGCCGAATGTGATCATCACGTCTCATCAGGCGGTTTTGACCCGCGAGGCGTTAAACAACATTGCAGCGGCCACGGTGGAGAATCTTCTGAAATTCAAGCGCGGCGAAGCCGCGCCGGATACGGAGGTCTGCTACCGCTACGCACAGTAGGGCTTCCACGATATGCAGAAACCGCGCTGGCAGCGCCAGCGCGGTCATTTTAATTTTCCCGGGTTTCGAGCATTGCCCATGCGATCACGAAAAACGGCGTTGACAGGCACATGGAGATCCCGAAGAACGCCTGCACGCAGTACCCGAGCACTGCGCTGCCACAGATGAGAGCTGCGGGCCGTTCCCCTGCCCTGCGTACAAAGCGGACAGCGGAGCAGCCAAGCGCGCCCAGCCAGCAGAGCAGGGCGAAAAGGCCTTGATTTGCAAGGATGTTCAGATACTCGTTGTGCGCCGTATCGATCCCAGTACGGCGTACAATGTGTCCGGCTTCGTCGTACCGCTCAAAATACGCCGTAATACGGCGGGACAGTGTATCCGGGCCGCCGCCGAACAGCGGTCGCTCCTTTACTGCCTGCCAGACGTTTTTCCAGATATAGATCCGGCCGGAGCCAAAATCGTCCTCCGCGCGGCCATGCAGAAGCGCGTGCGCTTCACCGAGCACTCCGGGCAGTCCCGGAAGCAGGAATACCGCGAGGAACGCCGCAAGCAGGACACCTCCAATGATGATTGTCGCTGCGCGGCGCTTTTTTTCGTCCAGCGCCAGCGGAAGCGGCAGAACAAGGCCGGCTGCAGTACCGAGCAGTCCGGCGGAGACATTCATCCTGACGCTGACAGTCACGCACAGCGTCAGCGGCACAAGCAGCCAGCAGCGGCGGAGCTTCCACGCGCCATAGAAAAATGCGGGTACGGCCACGCACATCACAGCCGCCAGCAGGTCTGTATTGCCGATAGTACCGAGATATGCGCCGCTGTAGGCGGTTCCGGCATCGGAATAGGCCAGCTCCTTCGGGTACAGGCCAAGCGGGTTTCCGCCCGCCAGCTGCCAGAGCGCCAGCAGGCAGCATAGGCTCATGGCCGCGCCGAAGACGTCAAGCAGCCATGCTTTCGGGCGCGCAAGCCGCCCCAGCAGCAGGAAGACCGCGCCATACAGCGCGAGCGTCAAAAGTCCCTCGCGCCGTGAAAGACCAAGCCACGCGTCAGCGCGCCACGGTGAAAGGAGCGTCGAGAGCAGGCTGCACAGCACGTAACCCAGCATCAGCCATTCAGCCGGGCGGACGGCACGCAGCAGCTTGCAGAAGCAGACCGTTCTGATCTGCCGCAGTGCAGACAGCGCCGCAGCGGCGCAATAGACGATCGTCAGAAGCAAAAACAGCCGGTATTTGGCCTCCAGAATCTTGGTGTAGCCGTCCGGCCCCGTCCAGAGGAGAAATGCGCTCAGCATCAGCGCAAGGTACACATCGGAGACGGTTTCCGCCGTCCGCGCGCTGCGGTTCATCTGTGTTCCAGCGCGGCCTGCAGTGCGCCGCAGAGCGGAAGGCCGGCGGACGCGTCTGAAAGAAGAAAGACTTTAGCATATGCGGGTGTCTTGGACGCGCTGGCTGTCAGCGTCAGCTCATTTACGCCGGTATCCGACGCGGCGATTTTCTGAACAGACAGGCCTTCCATCAGACCGTCGCTGTCATACAGCGCCAGCAGGCAGGTAAACTCCGTTCGCGCCTCCGGGGTCCCGGCGCGCATATCGCTCACGTCCACGTCAAGCAGATATTGCGTCTGACCGGCAGACGTGTCGGCGCGCAGCGTTCCGGCGAAGGCCGCAGCGGAAGTGGTGTAACTCAGCGTCGTGGGCCGCACGTCCGCGGCGGCGATGCGGCTGCCGCTGTCGTCGCGGAAAATCGCGTTTGACAGGTCAATTGCGCCGGGAACGGCGTTCTGAATCGTGAGTTTCAGCAGGCTGACTTGATCGGCGACGGGCGTTGCCGAGGCGAAGCTGGCACGGATCTTGCCCGGCTCGGCGTTGATCTGACAGCCGCCAGCAGGCTCGACCTGCACGGAAAGCGACTGGTCGTAGGTCAGGGTGAAGCTTCCGCCGCAGACGATGCCGCGCCCCTGTAAAACAACGGATACGACCGCAGAGCCGTCCGGCTGAATCGCACCGCCGACAGCCCAGAGCTTTGGCGCACGGTCGGATGGGAGCACCACATCGACGCTGCCGTCTTCGGCGGACGCGTCAATCGATTTTCCGTCTGTGTCGTACATACGCACGTCTGTCAGCGTGACGGCGGACGTATCCCCCGCCGTTCCGACGGTGCGGAACATGGCGGCGCAAAGCTCTCCTGTAGAGAGCGGCTGCGTGCCGCTGAAGCTGACGTGCACCGTACCGGGCTGCGGCTCGTTCCATGTCAGAAGCTCGACGGCCGGGTGCAGCTTCAGAACCGAGGTCAGCTGCAGGCAGTCCGGGTCATATTGCAGGGTAAAATTTCCGCCTGCCGGGGATAACTTCCCTTCCAGCCTGACCGTCATGCGGACAGAGCGGCTCTCCACTGTCTGTTCACGGCTGAGTGTCAGGCGGGCGGTGCTGCGGGAAATGCTTCCCTTTTCGGCAGTTGCCAGGACGGACGTGCCGGTTTCGTCATACAGGCGGATGCTTTTCAGCGTGAGGGCGCTGCCGGTTTCCGGCGTCGCCGCAGAAACGCGGAATTGCAGCGTGCAAAGGCTGGTGTTTTCCAGTGCAGTCGTCGACACGAATGTCACGAGCAGCAGACCGGGCTGTTCGTGGTTGAAGACGCACATTGCGCCGTCTGCGCCACTCCATTGGAGCAGCTCAATCTCATCTGCGTCATACGCAAGCTCGAATCTGCCGCTGTACACGCTGCCGGTCAGGCGCACCTGCACCGAGACTGTCTCGCCTGCGCGGCCGCTGGCCGAGGTGATCGAGAGTGCGCGGCCCTCGGCCTGTGCGAAGGGCGTGCAGAGGGTGAGCAGGAGCGTCAGGACGAGGAGCAGTGGGAAAAGTCTTTTTTTCATGGCGCGGCCCCCGTCAGTTGAGGCTCGGGATGAGTCTTGCATCGTAGCGCAGGATCAGGATCGCGTCGCCCGCGTCGATCAGACCGTCGTGGTTGACGTCAGCAGCGGCTTCCTGCTCCGGCGTGAGCGTAATGAGACCCACGGAGGCGCGCAGGCAGAGCAGCGCGTCGGCCGCGTCGATATAGCCGTCGCCGTTTACGTCGCCCAGCTGGGCGGCGGCGGTAACGATGATCTTGATCTCTGCGGAATAGCCGCCGTCGACCGTTGTGGCGGTGATGGTCGTTTCGCCGACGGACAGAGCCGTTACGATGCCCGTGCGGGAGACGGTCGCGATCTGCTCGTCGCTGCTGACCCAGGTCAGGTTTTTGACGGTCGCGTCGTCCGGGGCGATGATGGGCTGGAGCGTGACGGTGCTGCCCATCATGAGCGTATGCGTCGGCTCGTCAAACCGGATGCCGGTCACGCGGACGCGTTTTGGCTGGACAGTCACGATGCAGCTGGCGCGGTAGTCCCCCGCTGCCGCCGTTACGACGGTAACGCCCGCAGCAAGCGGCGTGACCTTGCCGTCCTGACTGACGGTGGCGGCGGTCTGGTTGCTGGACGTCCAGTGAATTGCTGCTTCTGTTCCCTCTGGTTTCAGCGTCGCGGTCAGCTGTTCGGCCTCTTCTCCGGCGTAAAGCGTCAGTGTATAGCGGTCGAGCGAGACGCCGGTCAGGCCGGACTCACCGGGCTGTTCGCCGGTGACGGTGATGGTGACGGACGAAGTGGCTTCGCCGATGCTCGCCGTGATCACCGCTTCACCCTGTCCAACGGCGACGACCTTGCCGTTGGACAGCACACGGAGAACGGAGGTATCGGAGCTTTCCCACATAATGTGGCCGACATAATCCTCATCCGTGACTACCTTTATCTGCGAGGAGCTGCCGACAGAAAGCGTCTGCGAGGGGGCTGAAATTCCGAAGTATGTCACTGGAATTTCCAACCAGATAACGCTGGTGTATGCTTCGAGCCAATTATCATCGTCTTCTGCGCATCCGTTGGTAAAGTAAATATCAACACTGCCATACGAGTCTTCCGCCACAGTCAGATATCCCGTTGACCAATCATATATCACGTTTTTATTTTCGCATTCGATCTGTATCTGGCTGCGCATTTCCGGGCTGAACCATAAATCAAGGAACCCGGAATCATTGGGCTGCATGGAAACGGACGGAACGACTCCGATTTCATCGCTATGGGTATAGTATCGAATGCGTGTTGTGCGCATGGGCTCATTTTCAGAGATTTTTATAGACGCAGGAACATAGAGATAGTAGCCTCCGTCTGCTGGAATCCGGAAGCTGAAATTGCCGCAGTTGATGTCTGTCACGCACTTTCCATCGGCATCATAAATCGAAGTATATCCACCCAGTCTTTCACCGCCCTCATCACGCTGAATCTGGACGACTTCTCCGGCCTTGTGCTCGCCGATGGAGAAATAGCCCTTCTGCCATACGTCCTGCCATTCTCTTTCTTTTAGAGGTGAAGCTGTTGCTATCGTGTTGTTATTCAGATGAGACACCAGCTTGTAGCAAATGTTCAATTTTTGTACGCGTGTAAAATAGTTAGATGAATTATTGTATTTAGCCAGCAGATAATAGGTACCCGGTTCAATATCCCAATAATAAAGTCTTGACTCTGGATCTGGGCCGGTTTCGATAGCGCCCTCTTTCAAGCTGCCATCATCCTGATTCTCAAAATACGCCTCCCGATAAAGAAAGTATTTAACACTTTGTCTTGGAGGACTGTTGCTGCCATCTGTTTTGTTTACATCCAGCAGCAGCGTTTTCTGGTTGCCCTTTGGTACGGTAATTCGGAACCACTCCGTATCATTCGCCGCAGTAATATCAAATGCCTGCGTAAAATCCTCATAAAGCGGCGTGGCACGATACCATGTATCGTTGTTCTCAATTTCTTCGGGCGGAATCAGTGTAATTTTTGTTGAGCGGAGGATCTCTCTGCTTCCGCCACGCAATCTGATGTAATAGAGACCTTTTTCTTCAAGCTTCCAATACCAATTACCATCTGAACCACAGCCGACAACGTCTTTTGCAGCTTCCCCATATTCTGCAAGTTCCTGCCCAGCATAGACATCAGCAGAACCTCCACAGTCGGAATCAACGTGAACCGTCATGTAATCCTCCGGGACTGTGAAGCAGAACCAGTCTGTATCCCCGCTGCTTAAAACATGGGAAATCAGCTGGCCCGGCTCAATATAGGCCGCGTCAAGCCAGGTATCGTTGCTTTCATAGGGATCGTCACCGCCCTCCTCTACACGGATACAGAGCGCCGCGCGCTGGATTGAAACATCATATACATAATTATATTCATGCCTGCAATTCGGGTATAGTCTGACAGCGTACTGCCCCTGCTGGCTGCATGAAAAAACGCGCGTATGCCGGGAGCTGACCGCTGTTTCAGAAATAACGACTGTTCCATCCGGCGCGTAGATCTCATAGCAGACGTTCTCCAGGTTTTCAAGGTCAAAATCCAGCAGACGTAGCGTATAGAGCTTCGTCTGTCCGTCCTCCGGAGCAGCTTCAAAGCAGAACCAGTCCTCATCGCCGAGACCGCCGAGGCTGAACGTCTCATCCGTGCCGATCGGCAGCGATGTCGCCGTCTGCACCGTATCGTTCAACTCATGGCTATCTCCGTCCAGCAACTGCACGGACATTGTTCTCTTAATACTCAGTGAATCGTTGTTCTTCCACCCATTCAGCGTAAATATGTAGCGGCCCGGCTGCCCGGTGTGCAGATAATATACGCCGTTTTTTTCCACAATGAGGCTGTCATTATTCTGCCACTGGATGTCAAATCTGCCTCGGCTGGCATAGGAAAAGCCGCCGATGGTCAGCGCGATATCCTGTCCGGGCTTTGTTGTCGTAAATGCAAATTGATCCCGATCGCCGCCGTCCAGCGTGAAGCTGATGGCATCGCCGTCGTGCAGTTCGGTCGGCGTTACATCGTTTGGTTCCTGCGCGTCGTTTTTATATTCACGCAGCATAAACCGCACAGTCCGCGTCTCACCCTGTTTTAGGGAATTATCGTACACAGTGACAGTATACTCTCCGGCCTTTTGTACGCCTAAAACTGTGTTTCCGTCTGCGTTCGTAGTGTATGCACGAGTTTTACCGCTAATGTAAATATTACAAGTTTCTTCGCTCTGCCAATCGACCAGCATACGCATTCCATCGACCGGAATGTCCAGATAGAAATCGATTCTATCATTGTTTGTCAGCACTGCCTCAACCGTTTCATCCAATTCAATATAGGTCTTCTCATCTGCCGCAAGCACTGATGCACACAGCAGCAGAAGCAGCGTCAGCAGCATCCATGTCCATCTTCCAACTCGTTTCATGGTTCAGGCTCCTTTTCTTGTATCTGTCTGCTTACAGTATAGCGCGCTTTTCTCCGGAGTTCAACCGTATTTCGCTGCAAAACCGGGCAAAAACCGCCTCCGCAGCTGGGAAAGCTGCGGAGGCGGGGCGCGTTTCTAAAACGCGCAGAATTTCTGTAGGGGCCAACGACTCTGTCGGCCCGCAGAAAGCAGAGGATCTACAGAAATCTTCGGCGAATTCAGGTGCACCTCCGCGCTGGATCGTAGGGGCCGGCGGGAGGCATACTGTAAAAAAGGGAGGGCGGACAGAGTCGTCCGCCCCTACGGTGTAATATTCAGGACAGCAGCATTTTGTCGTTGGCTTCGTCGCTGCCGCTGGCGCGGGAGAACATGGCGAGAAGATCCGGGACGGTCAGCTTTTTCTTTTCTTCGCCGGACACGTCCACGACGACCTGACCGGCGTCCATCATGATGAGGCGGTTGCCATGGGCAATGGCGTCTTTCATGTTATGCGTGATCATCAGCGTGGTCAGCCCGTGCTCCTGCACGATGCGGTCAGACAGGTCAAGCACCTTGGCGGCCGTGCGCGGGTCGAGCGCGGCGGTGTGCTCGTCGAGAAGCAGCAGCTTCGGCTGCTGCAGCGCCGCCATCAGGAGCGTCAGCGCCTGCCGCTGGCCGCCGGAGAGCAGACCGACCTTCGCGGTCATGCGCTCCTCAAGGCCGAGATTGAGCGCATGGAGACGTTTCTGGTACTCGGCGCGCTCCGCCTTTGTGATGCCCCATTTCAATCCCCGGTGCTGCCCGCGGCGGGCGGCGAGGGCGAGGTTTTCTTCGATCTGCATGGTGGGCGCGGTGCCCATCATGGGATCCTGAAACACGCGGCCGAGAAGCGCGGCACGCTTATGCTCCGGCAGGCCGGTGACGTCCGTGCCGTCAATGACGATCTTGCCGTTGTCGATCTGGAACGAGCCCGCAATGGCGTTCAGCATAGTCGACTTCCCTGCCCCGTTGCCGCCGATGACAGTGACGAAATCGCCGTCGTTCAGGGTCAGATTCAGGTCATTCAGCGCCGTTTTGGCGTTGACCGTACCGGGGTTGAAGGTTTTGCAGACATTGATAAGCTCAAGCATGGCGCGATTCCTCCTTTTTGGCTTTTCCATGGAACATTTTGCCCTTCCAATACGGAATGGCGAGGAAGAGTGCGACGATCAGCGCCGTGATGAGCTTGAGGTCGTTCGTGTTCAGGCCGAGCTGCAGCACGATCTGGAGCACAAAGTAATAGATCACAGCGCCGATGGACACGGCCAGAAGCTTGAGGCCGAAATTCGTGAACAACTTGCCGAAGATGACCTCGCCGATGATAACGGCAGCAAGGCCAATGACGATCGCGCCGCGGCCCATGTTGACATCCGCCGCGCCCTGAAACTGTGCGAGCAGCGCGCCGGAGAGGGCGACAAGACCGTTCGAAAGCATGAGGCCAAATACAACGTTCGCGTTCGTATTGATGCCCTGTGCGCGGGCCATGTTCTGATTCGCGCCGGTGGCGCGGATGGCGCAGCCGCGCTCCGTGCCGAAGAACCAGTACAGAAGCGCGATCACGGCGAATGTGAAAAGAAGCAGCACTGGCAGCGGATTTTTCAGACTCAGGTCACGCACAAAGCGCTGCGACACCATCAAGGGGTATTTATCCACGCCGACGGCCTGATTGGCCTTGCTGTCCATGATGCGAAGATTGATAGAGTAAAGCGCAAGCTGCGTCAGAATGCCGGACAGGATCGCGGGAATGCCGCATTTGGTGTGGAACATCCCCGTGACAAAGCCCGCGAGCATGCCGCAGGCAAACGCGCACAGCAGCGCCAGCCACGGGTTCATGCCCGCGCGGATCAGCATGACAGCTGCCGCACCGCCGGTGGCGATAGAGCCGTCGACGGTCAGGTCGGCCACATCGAGAATGCGGAAGGTAATGTAGACGCCGATGGCCATCAGACCCCAGATGAGGCCCTGCGCCGCTGCACCGGGCAGCGAGTTTAGTAGCGCGGAAAGGAAATTCATAGTCATTCTCCTTCTTGGTCTGCGCCTGCAATCGACCGGCAAAGAAAACCGGTTATCGGCCGATTGCAGGGGCAAACAGTGTTTCATACAGGGCCGGTCATGGGCATATGTCCATGACCGGCTGGCTGAAATCAGCCGTCAATGGCCTCATAGCCGTCCAGCGGGGTAATGCCGAGCTGGTCACAGATGGAGGCGTTGTACTTCGGGGTCGCGTCGGTGTATTCGACGGGCATTTCGGAGATATTGGCCTCGCCCTTCAGGATCTTCGCGGCCATCTCGCCGGTGGTCACGCCGAGATCATAGTAGCTGATGGACAGCGTCGCCACGCCGCAGCCGCGGCAGAGGCCCTCTTCGCCGCAGATCGCGGGAACACCGGCGGGAATCAGAACGTTTGCGATCGCTTCGGTGTTGGATGCGGCAGTGTTGTCGGTCGGGATGTAGACGACGTCGGAGAAATCAGCAGCCTTCTGGGTGACGGAGGAAACGTCGTTGCTGTCGGTGAAGGCGAATTCCTCGCAGGTCACGCCCTGGGCCTCGAGCGCCTTGCGCACCTCGTCGATCTGGCAGCGGGAGTTCGGCTCGGCGGAGCAGAACAGCAGGCCGACCGTCTTTGTCTCGGGGAACCAGTCGAGGATCATCTGGGCCTGTTTTTGCAGGTCGGCCAGATCGGACGTGCCGGAGACGTTGCCGCCGACCGTGCCGCTAAAATCGTCGATGTCGAGCGCAACGCCGTAGGCCGTGATGGACGTGCCGAGGATGGGAATATCAGCCGTGGCGGAGACGGCAGCGGTCAGGGCCGGAGTGGCGTTCGCCATGATGAGGTCGACGCCCTTGGCGACGAAGCCGTTGACGATAGTGCCGCAGTTGACGGAATCGCCGGAGGCATTCTGCACGTCGACGGTCACGGCGTCGCCGAGCGCTTCTTTCAGTGCGTCGACGAAGCCCTGCGTTGCGGCATCGAGCGCCTCATGCTGCACGAGCTGGCAGACGCCGACGGTGTAGGTCTTTCCGCTCTCGGCGGGTGCGTCGGAGGAGGCCGCAGGCTCAGCTGCGGGCTGTGTGGAGGCGCAGGCGGCCAGGCTCAGGACCATCACGAGCGCCAGAAGCATTGCAAGAATCTTTTTCATGATAAATTGCTCCTTTTCTCTGATAACAGTTGATTGTTTAAAACAAAAAGAAGGCTCTGTCCGCGGAACAGAGCCTCCTTCTTACTTACGAAGAAAACACCGGTCTTATACGGACAGCTTCTCATTTTGGGTACGGTAATAGAGGCCCGCAAACAGCTCGCGGGCCATGGTAAAGCGGAAGCTCATATTCATAATGAAATCGTTGGAACGGATCTGCATCATAATGAACTCCCTTCTGCCGTACTGTCCGGCTTTTTATGTTTGCTACTATACTGCTTTAAATGCACAAAGTCAACTGTGAAAGCGACAAAATCCTGCGGCGTTTTTGAATTTGCTTTGTGCATACCGCCCGGAGCGTTCCGGGCGGTTGACATAATTTTTATTTCACAAGCGCCTTATGGAAGACCTTCTTGCCCTTGCGGATGATCGCGCCGTTGCCTGCAAAGACTGCCTTTTCAAACGCAGTCGCGAAATCCGTGACCTTCTCGTCGTTGACGCTGATGCCGCCCTGCTGCACGAGACGGCGGCCCTCGCCCTTGGATGCGGCAAGGCCGCACTTGACGAGCAGCGTCAGGGTGTCGATCTTACCGTCAGTGAAGTCATCGTCCGCCAGCTCGGTCGACGGCATATTCTCGCTGCTGCCGCTGCCGCCGAAGAGGGCCTTTGCGCTGGCCTCCGCCTTCTTCGCCTCTTCCTCGCCGTGGACCATCTGCGTCAGCTCGTAGGCAAGAATCTCCTTGGCCTTATTGAGCTGGCTGCCCTCCCACTTGTCCATCTCATCGATCTGCTCAAGCGGCAGGAACGTCAGCATACGGATGCACTTCATGACGTCGGCGTCGTCGACGTTGCGCCAGTACTGATAGAAGTCAAAGGGGCTGGTTTTGTTCGGATCGAGCCAGACAGCGTTGCCCGCAGTCTTGCCCATCTTCTTGCCCTGCGAATCGGTCAGGAGCGTGATGGTCATGGCGTGCGCGTCCTTGCCGAGCTTGCGGCGGA
>ERZ773139.1698-NODE-1698-length-24442-cov-5.105999_pt1 | contig 24442 bp, 25 predicted proteins | sample MGYA00580854_ERZ773139 | MGnify/ENA primary metagenome ERZ773139 (study PRJEB29015, sample SAMEA2737809) | human gut metagenome | biome: human gut; feature: human-associated habitat; material: faeces | place: China | collected 2012 ...
AAATTCGACCTGCGCGGCACACCCGGCCGCATGATGCTCGTGAAAAACCCCGCCGGCTGCAACCAGACCATGCGCTATCTCGCCGGGCTGAACGAGGATGCGACGATTGTCGTCTGCCTCAACGACCGCGGAGCGGACGGCACGGATGTCTCATGGATATGGGACGCGGACTTTGAGGGGCTTGCCGCAATGTCGGGCTATATAGACCGCGTCATAGTCTCCGGTGACCGCGCGGAGGACATGGCCGTGCGCATCAAATACGCCGGTGTAGCCGGTGACCATATCTCGACCGAGCGCGATTACGAGCGCCTTGTGCAGTGGATATCCCAGCAGGATAAGCCGGTGTTCATCATGCCGACCTATACCGCGATGCTTGAGCTGCGCGAGGCTGTCATCCGCCGCTGCGGCGGTGACGAATTCTGGGTCTGAGGAGGCGGAAGCATGGAACTGAAGATATGTCATTTATACCCGGACGTCCTGAACCTCTACGGCGACGGGGGAAATATAATCTGCATGAAGCGCCGTTTGCAGTGGCGCGGAATAGACGCGGCAGTCACTAAAATGCCCATAGGCTCAACTCAGAGCCTTGCTGGGTTCGACCTTGTTTTCATCGGCGGCGGGCAGGACTTCGAGCAGCAGGTGCTGCTGGACGATCTGCACCGCGGCAAGGCGCAGGAAATAAGAGCCGCCATCGCAGACGGCGTGACCTTCCTGACCATCTGCGGCGGCTACCAGATGCTCGGCAGCTATTACGAGACCTATGACGGCCAGCGCTGCGACTTTATCGGCGCGCTCGATCTGTATACCGTCGGCAGCAAAACGCGCATGATCGGCAACTATAAATTCAAATGCGGCGAAGCCGCGGGCGGCAGCGTTGTCGTCGGCTTCGAAAACCACAGCGGCAAGACCCATCTGGGCCGCGGCGTGGAGCCGCTGGGCACGGTTCTCGCAGGCTTCGGCAACAACGGCGAAGACGGCACCGAGGGCGCACACTACAAAAACGTGTTCGGCACATACAGCCACGGCCCCATGCTGCCGAAGAACCCCGAATTCTGCGACATGCTGCTTGCCTCGGCGCTTGAGCGCCGCTATGGGAAAGCCGAGCTTGCCCCGCTCGACGACTCGCTTGAGCGTCTCGCGCACGACGAGATGTGCGCGCGGGTGAACTGACGGCACGGCTCGATTACACTCACACGGAGACAGAGATATGATAAGATTTTATAATGGCCGCGTGCTGAGTTTTTCCGGTGGGCTGAAGATATCAGACGCCGAGGTCTGGACGGACGGCGGCGTGATAACCCACGTCGGCGCGGCAAAGGAGGACATGCCCGCGTTTGAGCGCGAGATTGACCTCAAGGGCGACCTTCTTATCCCCGGCTTCAAGGACGCGCACACGCACACCGCGATGACCTTCCTGCGCTCCTTCGCCGACGATATGCCGCTCGACCGCTGGCTGAGCGAGCAGGTCTGGCCAAATGAGGCGAAGCTGACCGACGAGAGCGTGTACATCTTCACGCAGCTCGGCATAATGGAATACCTCAGCAGCGGCATCACCGCGAGCTTTGACATGTACGTCCACAACGAAGCCTACGCCAAGGCCAACATCGACAGCGGCTTCCGCACGGTGATATGCTCCGGCCTGAACAACTTTGACCGCGACGTCGAAAACATCGAGCGCGAATACCTGCGCTTCAACTCCCTGCACGAACTGGTGTCCTACAGGCTCGGCATCCACGCGGAGTACACCACCTCTCCCGAGCGCATGGAATACATGGCAGGGCTTGCCGAGAAATACCGCGAGCCGTGCTTCATGCACTGCGCCGAGACGAAGGCCGAAGTCGACGGCTGCATTGAGCGCTACGGTCTGACCCCGCCGATGCTGCTGGAAAAAATGGGGCTGTTCCGCTACGGCGGCGGCGGCTACCACTGCACATGGATGAGCGAGGACGACCTGAAGCTCTTCGCCGAGAAGGGGCTGTGGGCGCAGATGACAAGGAAACTCCGAACCCCGCCTCGAACCTCAAGCTCGCAAGCGGCATCGCACCGGTCACGAAAATGCTTGAGCGCGGCATAAATATGGCCATCGGCACCGACGGCGCGGCCAGCAACAACGCGCTGGACATGTTCCGCGAGATGTACCTCGCCGCGGCGCTGCAGAAGGTCTATGAGCACGACTCTTCCGCCTGCCGCGCGGAGGACGTGCTGAAAATGGCCTGCGTCGGCGGAGCGCGCGCAATGGGGCTTCCGGACTGCGACGATATTGCCGTCGGCAAGCGCGCCGACCTCGTGGTCATAAACCTGCGCCGCCCGAACATGCAGCCGCTCAACAGCATCGCGTCGAACATCGTGTACGCAGGCTCGAAGGAGAACGTGCGGCTGACGATGGTCAACGGCCGCATCCTCTACGAAAACAGCGAATTCTTCATCGGCGAGCAGCCGGAGTATATATACGCCGCCGCGAACGCGTTCATGGAGGCGATACGGAAATGAGACGCATTGACCTGCATGTGCACACCACCGCGTCGGACGGGACGTTCACGCCCGCTCAGGTCGTGGAGCTGGCGCGCGACGCCGGGCTTTCCGCCATTGCGATAACCGATCACGACACCGTGTCCGGCTATGCCGAGGCCGCGAAGCGCGGTGCGGAGCTTGGTGTGGAGATAGTCCCCGGCATCGAGATAAGCACGAAGTACGGCGGAGCCGTGCACGTGCTGGGCTATTACATTGACATGGAGTCGGACGGGCTGCATCATATCCTCGACTGGATAGTTGAGGATCGCGACACGCGCGGGCGGAAAATGGCGGAGCTGATGGCCGCCGACGGGCTGCCGGTCAATTACGACGAGATGAAGGCTCGCTTCGGCGAGGTCATCGGCAGGCCGCATTTTGCGCGGCTGCTCGTGGAGCTTGGCCTGGCCATGGACGTGCAGGACGCGTTCGACCGTTACGTCGAGAAGGGGCAGAAGTATTACGTTGGCCGCACGATACTTCCGATCGAGCGCGCCATCGGCCTGATAATCAAGGCGGGCGGGGTGCCGGTGCTGGCGCATCCGTTCCAGTACAAGCGCGACGACGCGGGGCTGCGCGAGCTTATCGAGTACTGCATCGCGCAGGGGCTGCGCGGCATGGAGTGCTATTATACGGGCTACTCGCCGGAGCAGTGCGCGTATCTCGCCGCGCTCGCGGACGAGTACGGGCTTATAAAGACCGGCGGCAGCGATTTTCACGGCGCGAACAAGAAACACATCCTGCTCGGCCGCGGCCTCGGCAAGCTCGAAGTCCCCTACGAACTGCTCGACGGGCTGAAAAAAGAGCATGACGCCCGATGATAACAACGTCCCCCTGCTTTCACAAGCTGAAAGCAGGGGGACGCTTGTAAATGGGGCACTCTCTTCGGCCTCTATGGCTATCATCCCTTTTCGCCGTGGGTCATCAGATACTCGGTGAGCTGATCCAAAAGCGTGGTGTCAAGCAGATGGTATATCAGAAATCCGTCGTGATTTGGTCGGCCGACAACGATCTGCCCGCCGGTCATGACAAGGCTGCACGTCTCATCCGCGGACGTGCCCCAGACGAGGATGAGCGTGACGCTCCTGCCGTCATAAGCGCTGCCGCTGCCGGCTGAGTCCACAGCCCAAGGCAAAAGATTGCGGAGATCCTCCCTGTAACCGCTCTGGCAGAGAAGCGAAAGGATATCCCGAAACGCTTCGTCCCCCGCCGTCGAAGTCGGGAGCGTATAGCTTTCCATGTACGGTGTGCCGTCTCGGTTCCCGCCGAGCACTGCGGTGCCGGACAGGCTTGAAATGGTCTGCGGGTCAGCGCCCGTCATTTGCCCGAACGTGCGCGGCGTCAGCCGCCAGACGCATAGGCAGAGCAGCAGAATTGCAAGCAGCAGTACGATGCATTTCTTCGTCCGGTTTCGCATAGGGCTCTCCTCCGTTTTTGTTCTGCCTTTATTTTATCAGACGTCCGGTATATTTGCAATGTTCCGCCCCGCGCGCGGCTTTTTCACCCGTGCAGCATTATTCACACATAGTTTACTTGACAAACCGCTGTGAACCGTGGTACTCTAAGCGAGGATATTGATAGCAATATCTTTGTTTTCTGTCGTTTTACTGCTGTTGATTCCCTGTTTTCGGGAGCATAGCATATGCGGCAGCTATTTTTTTGTCTGATTGGAGAGATACACCATGGACTATGACGTTATCATCGTGGGCGCAGGCCCCGGAGGAATATTTACCGCCTACGAACTGGCGAAGGCAGACAGAGCACTGAAGATCGGCGTATTTGAGCTGGGCAAGCCGCTTGACAAGCGCAGATGCCCTATCGACGGCAAGAAGGTCAAATCCTGCGTCAAGTGTCCCACCTGCGCGATCATGAGCGGCTTCGGCGGCGCGGGCGCGTTCTCCGATGGTAAGTACAACATCACGAACCAGTTCGGCGGCACGCTGTTCGAGTATGTCGGCAAGCAGGAAGCCATCGACCTGATGAAGTATGTGGACGAGATAAACCTCTCCCACGGCGGCGAGGGCACCAAGCTCTACTCCACCGCCAACACCAAGATCAAGCGCACCTGCCTTGAAAACGGCCTGCACCTGCTCGACGCGCAGGTCCGCCATCTCGGCACCGACATAAACTACGTCGTCCTCGGCAACATTTTCGACGAGCTGAAGGACAAGGTCGATTTCCACTTCAACACCGCCGTCACCGGCGTGAAGAAGACCGGCGACGGCTACGAGGTCGAGGCCGGAGGGAATGCCTACACCTGCAAATACTGCGTCGTCTCCGTCGGCCGCAGCGGCAGCAAGTGGATGGAGTCCGTCTGCGAGAGCATGGACATCCCCACCCACTCCAACCGCGTCGATATCGGCGTGCGCGTGGAACTGCCCGCGGACGTGTTCTCCCACCTGACCGACGAGCTGTACGAGAGCAAGATCGTCTACCGTACCGAGAAGTTTGAAGACCTCGTCCGCACCTTCTGCATGAACCCGCACGGCGTCGTCGTCAACGAGAACACCAACGGCATCGTCACCGTCAACGGCCACAGCTACGAGGACAAGAGCAAGCACACCGAGAACACCAACTTCGCCCTGCTCGTCAGCAAGCATTTTTCCGAGCCGTTCAAGGATTCCAACGGCTACGGCGAGAGCATCGCGCGCCTGTCCAACATGCTTGGCGGCGGCGTCATCGTCCAGCGCTTCGGCGATCTCGTCCGCGGCCGCCGCAGCACGCAGCGCCGCATCGACGAGAGCTTCGTCACTCCGACCCTCGCCGCCACCCCCGGCGACCTGAGCCTCGTCATGCCCAAGCGCATCCTTGACGGCATCATCGAGATGATCTACGCGCTCGACAAGATCGCCCCCGGCACCGCGAACGACGACACCCTGCTCTACGGCGTCGAGGTCAAGTTCTACAACATGGAGGTCGAGATCGACGACAACCTCCAGACCAAGAGTGACGGCCTGTATGTCATCGGCGACTGCTCCGGCGTGACGCACTCCCTGTCCCACGCCTCCGCCAGCGGCGTGCACGTCGCGCGCCACATCCTCGCCCGATGAGCCGCAAATTCCCTCGTTCCCTTGATTTCTTGCCGCATAAGGCGTATATTGGTAAGCATGTGGCGGCAAGGAGGGAATCAATGGACAGGGTAAAAGGACAAAACTATATGCATGGCGCCGCCATCCTCACTATCGGCGTCATCATCATGAAGCTGCTGGGCTTCATCTATAAGATCCCGCTCGGCAATATTCTCGGCGACGAGGGATATTCCATGTTCCTCAGCGCCTACAATATATACAACGTCTTTTTCGCGCTGGCGACCGCCGGTCTGCCGGTGGCGCTGTCGCGCCTTGTCGCGGAGGCGGACGCAAACGGCCGCGCCCGTCAGGAGGAAAAGACCTTCCGCGTTGCGCGCAGGACGTTTTTCGTCATCGGCCTTGTGTTCGCGCTGATACTGTTCCTGCTGCCCGACTGGCTCGCCGCGACCTACCTTGAAAACCCCGACGCCGCGCCCGGCATCCGCGCCATGGCTCCGGCGATCCTGCTCGTGTGCCTCGTCTCGGCCTACCGCGGCTATTGTCAGGGCAACGGCAACATGATCCCGACAACCGTAGACGAGGTGCTGGAGGTGCTGTTCAAGGTCATCTCCGGACTCATCCTCGCCTCGGTTGCAATGAAGCAGGGGCTTGGCCGCCCGACCGCGTCGGCAGGCGCGATACTCGGCGTGTCCATCGGCTCGGTCGTGTCGCTGCTGTACATGGTGTTTTACAAGTGCCGCAACTACGATCGGCTCTCCGAGCCCTATTCTGCCGGAATACACGATCCGAACGACACTCCGGACGACGATGAGCTCGTCGATTCCACGGGCACGATAATCAAGAACATCCTGTCCATCGGCGTCCCCATCGCCTTCGGCGCGTGCATCATGGCCATCCTCAATAGCATCGACTCCAAGCTGTGCATGAACCGTCTCCAGTCCGCCGCGGGCTTCAGCTACTACGAGGCCAAAGTCCTCTACGGCGTGTACGGCAAGGCGCAGACGCTCTTCAACCTCCCCGCCGCGTTCATCACTCCGCTCACCGTCGCCATAGTTCCGGCGATCTCAGGCGCGATCGCGCGCCGCGCGCATACGGACGCCGCCAAGATCGGCGAAGACTCCATGCGCATCTCCGCCGTCATCGGCATGCCGATGGGCGTGGGGCTTACGGTGCTGGCCGATCCCATCATGAACGTCCTCTACCCGAACAGCAACGAGGCCGGCCCCGGCCTTCTCGCGGTGATGGGCATAGCGTCGTTCTTCGTGTGCGTGGTGCTGATGGAAAACGCCATTCTTCAGGCCTCCGGCAAGGAGAAGTTCACGATGATAACGATGATCGTGGGCGGCCTTGTCAAGATACTGGTCAACTGGCTCCTCGTCGCGCAGCGGCAGATAAATATCTACGGCGCGCCTATCGGGACGCTGGTGAGCTATATCACGATGACGGTTCTGAACTTCGTGTTCATGTGCGCCGTGCTCGACGAGCGGCCGCACCTGCTCAGGATATTCGCCCGCCCGCTGATATCCAGTCTCGCCATGGGCGCTTCCGCCTGGGCGGTGTACGGTCTTGCCTCCCGCTTTATCGGCTCCGGCTGGAAGCAGACGGCGGCGAGCATGCTGCTCGCGGTCATTGTCGCGGTGGTGATCTACGTCGTGTCCGTCGTGGCGCTGCGCGCGGTAACGAGCGAGGATATGAAGCTCATCCCCGGCGGCGAAAAGATAGCAAAACTGCTGCATATCCGCTGAGCGCCGGAATTGCAAAAAAGCTTTAAAAATCAACGCACAGGGCTTGATAATAGTCAGGTTTTGTGGTAATATCTGCGTTGTTGCCTTACGGGGCAGAAAGACAAAGAAATGAGTATTCTGCCGCATTTTCGGGCAGACTCATCATAAACATGGCATGAGCCACATTTTTAGGAGGATACACACATGAATAAAGCTGAACTCGTATCTGCCGTTGCAGAAAAGACCGGCATGTCCAAGAAGGACAGCGAGAAGGCAGTCAACGCCGCATTCGACACCATCACCGAGGCTCTGGCCGCAGGCGACAAGGTCCAGCTCGTCGGTTTCGGCGCATTCGAAGTCAAGGAGCGCGGCGCTCGCATCGGCCGCAACCCCAAGACCAAGGAAGAGATCGAGATCCCCGCGTCCCGCGTTGCTTCCTTCAAGGTCGGCAAGGCTCTTAAAGAGGCTGTCACCAAGTAATTTTTGATTATAAAAAGCAGCCGCATTTGCTTTAATGCGGCTGCTTTTTGGTACTGAGGAGTTAATATGAGACTGGATAAATATTTAAAGGTCTCCCGTCTGATAAAGCGCCGCAGTGTCGCGAACGACGCCTGCGACGGCGAGCGCGTGAGCGTGAACGGGCGGCAGGTCAAGGCCAGCTATCAGGTCAAGGTGGGCGACGTCATTGAGATTGCGTTCGGCCAGCGCACCCTCAAGGTCGAGGTCACGGAGGTCAACGAGATCGCCAACAAATCCAACGCCGCCGCGATGTATAAGGAGATCTGAGCAGGGGCAATAGAATACATCGGGACGGCACAGCGGCCGTCCCCCCTATTCCCCCATCACACTACCGCTTCGGCCAGAAGCACCGCGGCGACGGACAGCGTCACGCTCAGCAGCATATACGCCGCCGAGGCGCCGATACGCCCGCTTTGCATAAGCCCCGCCGTTTCAAGGGCGAAGGTGGAAAACGTGGTAAAGCCGCCGCATATGCCGGTTTTGAGCAGCAGCGTAAGCCGCGGGTCAAGCCCCGCAGTCTTCGCGCCAAGCGCCGTAATGGCTCCGATAGCGAACGCGCCGAGGATGTTTATCAGCAGGGTGTTCACAGGAAACGCCCCCGTTTTATCCAGCGGTATCATCGACACGAGATAGCGCAGCACCGCGCCTACAAAGGCCGCCGGCTCCGACGGCAAGACAATTAAGCATATTCATACCTCTAAAAAATGACTTCTGCCATGTTACCTAGGCAGAAGTCATTAGTTTTTCAACGGTTTCGGGTTGCCCCGCGGGAGAACTTCATTCCCTTGTTTTCATTATACCACACCGCAGCGGTGCGCCGCAAGGCGCGTCCGGTCACATATAGATGCTGTCAGTCGCGACATGGTCGCAGAAGGCGCGGTCATGCTCGACGAATATCATCGTGGACTCCGTATTCAGCAGCAGCTCCTCTATCTGCATACGCGAGAGCAGGTCTATATAGTTCAGCGGCTCGTCCCAGACATACACGTGCGCCTGCTCGCAAAGGCTCGCCGCGATGAGCACCTTTTTCCGCTGTCCGGCGCTGAAACCGGCCATGTCGCGGTCAAAATGCCCGCGCGTCATGTCCAGCTTGCGCAGAATGGTTTTGAACCGGCTCTCGTCAATGCCCCGCTCGCGGGCAAAGCTGCGCAGATCGCCGCGCAGAAACGAGCTGTCCTGCGGGATGTATGAAATTTTCAGCCCTCCCGCGCGCCAGATCTCGCCCGTATGGGGGATATTTTCGCCGCTTATGAGCTTCAGAACGCTGGATTTTCCGCAGCCGTTGCCGCCGCGCAGCGCGATGCGCTGCCCCTGCCGCAGTTCGAAGCTCAGCGGCGGCGCTATCGCCCCTGCTCCGTAATCTATCTCGACCTCCCTCAGTTCCAGCAGCCGCTCCGAATAGTGCCGCAGCGGGCTGAGCTTCAGATCGTCCGCCGTCTCAAGATTTTTCAGCAGCTCCGATTTCTGCTCGATGCTGTCCTGAATCCGCCGGTCTATCGCCTTGGCGCGCTTCATCGACTTCTTGCTCTTCGCACCCTCGTACGCCCTGCGCCCCATGCTCTTCTCGGTTTTCGTCGGGTCGAAGCCGATTTTCGCGCGCTCCGCCTTGTCCGCCCACTGCGCCTTTTCGCGCGCGGCGGCTTCAAGGCGGCCTATCTCCTTCTTGAGTCGGTCATTTTCCGCCAGCTCGTATCTGTCCCGCCGCTCCTTATTCTCAAGCCACGTGGAAAAGTCGCCTTGGGTCACTTCTATATCCGCGCGGTTTATCGAGAGAATGTGGTCAACGCAGCCGTCGAGAAACGCCCGGTCGTGCGAGACGAGGATGAAGCCGCGCTTGCGCCGCAGATACCGCGCGACGCGCTCGCGTCCCGCCTCGTCGAGATGGTTCGTCGGCTCGTCGATCAGCAGAAAGTCGTCCTCGTTAGTGAACATCGCCGCAAGCTGGAGCTTCGTCCGCTCGCCGCCTGAGAGCGAGTCAAACGGTCGGTCGAGCAGCGCTTCGTCAAGCCCCAGCATTGCCATCTCACGCCGCAGACGCCACTCCTCGCCGTCGCTCACGACCCCCGCGAGCGCTTCCGCCGCGGGGCGCGCCGTGTCATGCAGCGCGATCGGGAAGTAATCAAAGCTGACGCTTGCGGAAATGCTGCCGGTGTACTCAAGCTCACCCATCAGCAGCTTCAGAAACGTCGTTTTTCCGCGGCCGTTGCGCCCGGTGAAGCCGAGCCGCCAGCCGGTGTCTATCTGAAAGCTCACGTTGTCGAACACCTTTTCGGCGCTGCCATCGTATGCAAAGCTGAGATTCTTTATATCAATAAGCGACATATATGCCCCTCCCTGTACATATAAAAATTCGGCCGCAGGAAATGACCCGCAGCCGAAAATTTATATGGCATGGAGGTGCCATGATATAAACCGGATGCGCTGATGCACTTTCCTGCGAAAAGGCGCGGCAAAGATGGGGCAGCATATTTCATGCCCCGTCACTTTGTTTTATCGCCTTATAAATCAGCAGGAAATATTGTGCACTCGTGCGCCTCCGTTCGTTTTGATCTATTTATATTATAAATCGTGCGCGCCGCTTTTGCAAGGCAAACATTTTGGACAGGCACATGATAAATTCGCCATAAAAAAGCAATGCAGTCCACGGAATTTATGGTATAATACGGTCAGAATAATTACGGAGGTTCTGCCATGGAATTTCTCGGAGTCAATCTGGATATCAAGAATCTGCCGGAGCTGGATCCGGAGTTCATCCCGCTGCACAGGTTCAACGAGGCATTTCTCCGCGGCGCAGAGAAGCCCGTCGGCATCGCGCTGGAGCGCGCGGGCGGCGAGATGGCCGCAGTCGAGACGCGCATACACGGCACGCCGGAGATGTACGCCGCCGACTGCTATTACATCGACCGCCTTGTGAAAACCATGCTGTGGATGAAGGGCGGATACAAGATCTATGTCCGCGGCGACGCGCGGATATACGACTATCTCCGCTCCGTCTACTGCGCGGGCGGGGTGCGGGAGTTCGACTGGGACTACATGGCGAACGTCTTTGAACGTCCGTTCGAGGTCGTGCAGACTGACACGCTGCCCGCGGCCAAGGATTCGCCGAAGGCCATCGGCGGGCACATGGACGGCTGCCGCATCGGCTTTGACGCCGGAGGGAGCGACCGGAAGGTCTCGGCAGTGATAAACGGCGAGACCGTGTACTCCGAGGAGGTCGTCTGGTTCCCGAAAATCAACTCCGATCCGGACTATCACTACACCGGTATCGTCACCGCGCTCAAATCCGCTGCGGAGCACATGCCGCGCGTTGACGCCGTCGGCGTCTCCTCCGCGGGGATTTACATCAACAACCGCACGATGAATGCGTCGCTGTTTCTGAAGGTTCCCAAGGAGCAGTTCGACGCGAAGGTCAAGGATATCTACATCCGCGCCATAACCGACACCTTCGGCGACGTGCCGTACAGCGTCGTGAACGACGGCGACGTGACCGCGCTCGCGGGCGCGATGAGCCTGAAGGAAAACAACATCCTCGGTATTGCCATGGGCACGAGCGAAGCGGCGGGCTTCGTGGACGCCGAGGGGCGCATAACCGGCTGGCTCAACGAGCTGGCCTTCGTCCCGGTCGACGCAAATCCCGCCGCGATGCGCGACGAATGGAGCGGCGATATCGGCTGCGGCGTGAAATATTTTTCACAGGACGGTGTGAACAAGCTCGCGCCCAGAGCCGGAATCGAGCTTGACGAGTCGCTGTCCCCCGCCGAGAAGCTGAAGGATGTGCAGAAGCTGATGGAGGCGGGCGACGGCCGCGCCGCCGCGGTATACCGCAGTATCGGCGTCTATCTGGCGCACACGCTGGCCTATTATCGCGCGCTCTACGGCTGCGGGAGCGTACTGCTGCTCGGGCGCGTGATGTCCGGCAAGGGCGGCGAGCTGATAATCTCCGCCTGCGAGGACGTGCTGCGCTCCGAATATCCGGAGCTTGACGGGAAAATGCGGCTCGCACTGCCGGACGAATACTTCCGTCGGGTCGGCCAGTCCGCCGTGGCAGCCTCCCTGCCCGAAATAAAGTAACGGTATATTTCTTATTTTGATCTAAAAGTAATAAAAACCTCCTGTGCTGCAGAAAATAAGCCGCACAGGAGATTTTTTATTGATTTATGGAGCTGATCAAATGACAAACGAAGAATACAAGAAGTACGCCGACCGGCACGCCCCGCGCTCGCCGCTGCTGAAGGATATGCTTTTCGCGTTCCTGATAGGCGGCTTCATCTGCTGCCTAGGCCAGCTTGCGGGCGACCTGTACCGGAACCTCTGCGGGCTGGACAAGGAGGCCGCCGCGAGCGCAACGTCGATCACGCTCGTGTTCCTCGGCGCGCTGCTAACAGGGCTCGGCGTATACGACGACATCGCCAAACTCGCTGGAGCCGGTACGCTCGTGCCGATAACGGGCTTTGCAAACTCCGTCGTCGCTCCGGCGCTCGAATTCAAGACCGAGGGTTTCATCGCAGGAACCGCTGCCAAAATGTTCATCATCGCGGGGCCGGTCATCGTCTACGGCATATCCTCAAGCGTCATATACGGGCTGCTCCTCGTCCTGTTCGGCGGCTGAATTATCTCAGCACCTTGCCCAGCACGCGCAGCGGCAGCTCGGGCGAGATGACGATATCCGCGTACGCGGGGTTCAGCGAGTGCAGCGCCATGGAATCCTTCAGCGCCACGAGCTGCTTGAGATAGGCGCTGCCGTCATACAGGAAGATGCCGATGTCGCCGGTCATCAGGCTGCGCTGCTGGCGCACCCAGACGGTCTGCCCGTCGTGAAACTCCGGCTCCATACTGTCACCCGCGACGCGGACGCCGAAGTTCGACCCCTCCGGAACCTCCTGCCCGACCTCTACCATCTCGTAATCCTCGCCGTCGAGGAACTGGCCGGTGCCTGCCGACACGGCCAGCGAATACAGCGGCAGCGTCCGCAGCCGCACGGGCTGCGGCTTCTTCGCCGGACGCGGCTCCTCATACGAAAAGCGCCGGCTCTCGCGCAGAAGCTGGATATACTCCAGCGCGCGGCCGCGCCCCTCACGGTTCAGCCCCGCCAGCAGCTCGCCGCCGGTGCCGGAAAACGTCCCGCGGATATCCTCTATCCCCAGCACGTCGCATATCGCGAGAAACTGCCGCGCGTTCGGCAGCGTGGCGCCCTTCTCCCATTTGGACACGGCCTGATTCGTCACGCCGAAGCCCAGCTCATCCAGCGCGGCGGCAAGCTCCGCCTGGTTCATTCCTTTTTCGCGGCGGCGCTCCGCAATGAGCGCGCCTATATCCGTATACATGCTGTCCTCTTTCCGCCGCCCGTCCGGCCTTTTTTGAAGCTATTATATCCTATTTTTTTATAAATTTCAAGCCTTTTATCCAAATCGGATAAAAGGCTTGAAACGATTTAATCACTCTATGCCCGCCTGAAGCTTTTTGAACCAGCCGCCGCGGTAATAGTATATGAGCAGGAGTATGCTGCAGAGCACCCAGCCCGCCGGATAACCCAGCACGATCGCGTCGATGCCGCCGCCGAGCTTATACACCGCAAAGAGGTACACCTGGCGGAACACGACGAAGGAGCCGAGCATGATGAACATCGTGGAGCGCGTATCGCCCGCGCCGCGAAGCGCGCCGGAATAGACCTGGTTTATCGCAAACATCAGGTAAAACGGCGCAACGATACGGATAAACAGCCCGCCGAACTCCACGACCTCCGCCTCCTTGTTGAACAGCGTCACGATCTGCGGGGCGAAGATGTACAGCGGCACCAGCACGACGGCCATGATGATAAGCCCGATCACGAGGCCGGACTTTGCTCCGGATCTCGCGCGCTCATAGTTGCCCGCGCCGAGATTCTGCCCGGCAAAGGTCGTTATCGCGACGGACAGGCTCATCATCGGCAGCAGCGCGAAGGAGTCCACCTTGCTGCAGGCCGTCCATCCGGCCATGCAGGAGCTTTCGAAGCGGTTTATGTACGACTGAACAAACATGTTCGAGAACGCGGTTATAGCAAGCTGCAGCGCGGACGGGATGCCAATGGCGCATATCTTGCTCAGGATGCTGCGCGTTATGCGCAGGTCGCGGCAGTCTATGCGGTAATCGGCCTTGCAGCGGATGAGCAGCAGCATCACCAGCACCGCCGACAGCACCTGCGCTATCACCGTTGCTATCGCCGCTCCGGCAATACCCATGCTGAAATACTTGACAAAGACGACATCGAGTACGGTGTTGGTCAGCGCCGAGAATATGAGGAAGTACAGCGGCCTTGTGGAGTCGCCCACGGCGCGGAGGATGCCCGCCCCGATATAATACATAATTACGCCGGAGATGCCCCAGAAGTATATGCGCAGATACTCCGTTGCATCCGCCATGACGTCCTCGGGCGTGCTCATCAGCTCGAGCATCATCGGCGTGAGCCACACGCCGAGCGCCGTCAGCACCACGCACATCACGAGCGACATCGCTATCGTCGTCTGCACGGTCTTATGCAGCTTCTCCTTGTCATGTGCGCCGTAAAACTGCGAGATAACGACGCCCGCACCCGCCGCCAGACCACCGAACAGGCCGAACAGCGCATTGATGACCGGCCCCGTGCAGCCTACCGCGGCAAGCGCCTGCTTGCTTACATAGTTGCCGACGACGATGGAGTCCACCGTATTGTACAGCTGCTGAAAGACGTTGCCTATCATCAGCGGCAGGGCAAAATAAATAAGCAGCCGGGGGATGCTGCCTTCAGTCATATCCGTGTCCCTGCGTTTCAAAACCGAAGCCACGCTTGAACCTCCAATATTTCATAAATCCAATATAGTATAGATTTGCACAAATCATATGTCAAGCCGCAAAAGGGCGTATTTTGTGATAATCTACAAATTATCAAAACAAATTTCGTGCATATAGACGAAAAAGGCATGGCCCAAACACCATGCCTTTTGGTCAGCTCTCAGCCTTGGCCTGAGCGATGCAGTTGATTATGTACGGCTCGACCTCTTTGACATCCATGTCCAGCGCAACGGCAAGCTCTCCGTGCAGGATATCCTTCGCGCGCTTCATCGTTGCCTCAGCGCGGCTGCTCTTGGTCTTCTTGTCCGTCATGCGGCAGCGCAGGCCCTTCACGATGGACACCAGCGCCTCGCAGCTGTGCAGCTTGAAGAGCTGCTTGTAGAACGCATCGACATGGTTGAAGCGCGTATCGTTACAGATGGCAGGCTCTATGCCCGGAATGGCGGCGATAAGGGCCTCCGCCTCGTCGCGCGACATCACGGGGCGCATATATGCCCCGGAATCCACCGGCGCAAAATAAGTTCCGCTGCCGATAAACGGGCGAAGGTGATAATAAAGCTTGCTGTCAGCCGCGGCTCCGGCCAGCGGTGCGATACATTCAACCGTACAGACTCCGTTCTCTCCGTAAATTATTTTTTCTCCGACCGAAAACATCCAAATCATCTCCCATCCTATTACTCATATTTATATATTACAACATTTCACGCGAAATTTCCAATAGAAAATTAAGAAAAATTAAAATTTTTCGGCCGCTTTTTAACATACGCTTTACGAGAATGTGCAGCGCCGCAAATTTGCGCATTGAGTTCTTGCGTCGGCTTTGCTATAATAAGCTAAAATCATCCCGGCTCTGCCGGAGAGGGAGAGACAGCATGAACTACACATGGTATGAGATGGGCTGGATAGTGCTTATTTATTCGTTTCTCGGCTGGTGCGCCGAGGTCGCGTTCGCCGCGGTGCGCCACGGGCGCTTTGTGAACCGCGGATTTCTGAACGGCCCCGTCTGCCCGATATACGGCTACGGCGTGCTGTGCGTTCTGCTGATCCTAGAGCCTGTGAAAAGCAACCTCGTGCTGCTGTTCTTCGGCAGTATGTTTTTCACCTCCGCGATCGAATTTCTGGTCGGCTTCATCATGGAGCAGCTTTTCCACGACAAATGGTGGGATTACAGCAACAACCCCTTCAACATCAAGGGCTATGTCTGCCTTGAATTCTCGATAATCTGGGGCATCGCCTGCGTTCTGGTCGTGGACGTCATCCATCCGATGATATACGCGCTCATCAAAAAGCTCTCCACGCCGGTCGGCATATGGGTGATGGCCGCACTGCTCGCGCTGCTGGTGTTCGACGCGATACTCACACTCGCCGAGATGCTCAAGCTCAACAAGCGCTTCAAGGCTATCACCGAGCTTGAGTGCGCGATCCACTCCGTCTCCGACGCGATGGGCGAGAAGCTGATATATGAGCCGATGGAGCGCGGCAAGGAGCGCCGCGTGGCCTTCGACGAGAAGCACCCCGAATTTGCGGAGAAGAAGCGCGAGGCCGTCGAGGACGTCATGGCCAAGCGCAGCGAGATAAACGTGGCTGTGAAGGAGCGCGAAGATGCACGCCGCGAGGAACTGGCCGCGAAGAAGGCCGAGCTGGAGGCAAAGCTCGCCGAGCTCAGGAAGACGAACTTCATCCACGCGCGTATCGCGGCGGCGTACCCGCACCTGTCCGAGGGCGAGCACAACGGCGAGAACTTCCGCAAGCTGCGCGACTATATTGAGCAGAAGCGTGCTGAGAAAAAGGGCAAGAAATGAGATTATATTTTACCGGTCACGACTATAAATACGCCGCCGAGCAGATGCTGCTGACGCTCTTTCCGGAGCAGCGGCCGGAATATCCGGAGGGTAAGCCCGACAGCGACCGGATCGAGCTGAAGCTCAGCCACGGAGATAAATTCACTACCGCGAGCTGCCGCATGGTGCTCGGCGGCAAGGTCTATCACGGCCGCGCCGCAGTACGCCGCGAGCTACTCACGAGCGAGCTGCTGACCGATCGCTACTGCCAGCGGCTCATAAAAAACGCGATGTACCGCGCCGCGCTCGCCTCCGGCGTGCACCGCCCCGCATGGGGCGCGCTGACCGGCGTGAGGCCGGGGAAGATATTCTGTTCCCTGCTCGCCGCCGGGCTGAGCGAGGACGAGGCGACGCGCCGCTTCATCGACGAATACGACGTGACGCCCAAGCGCGCGGCGCTCTGCCGCGACACGAGCCGAGAGACGGTGAAGGCGGTGTCGGAGCTGGGCGAAAAGGACGTCTGTCTTTACGTCGGCATCCCCTTCTGCCCGACGCGCTGTGCATATTGCAGCTTCGTCAGCCAGTCGGTCGAGAAGAGCATGAAGCTCATCCCGCCGTTCATGGACGCGCTCATAAAAGAAGTCTCCGCGGTCGGCGCGGAGCTGCGCGCGCTGGGGCTTCGAGTTGTGTCGATATACATGGGCGGGGGCACGCCCACCACGCTGAACGCCGCCCAGCTCGACAGACTGTGCACCGCGCTGGAGCGCGAATTCGACCTCGGCGCGCTGCGGGAATACACCGTCGAGGCCGGACGCCCCGACACGATAACCGAGGATAAGCTGCGCGTCCTGCGCGCCCACGGCGTTGACCGCGTCAGCGTCAATCCGCAGACGATGTCCGACTCCGTGCTGGAGACGATAGGCCGGCGGCACAGCTCCGCCGACATCGTTGATGCGCTCGAAAAGGTGCGCGCCGTCGGCGGCTTTGCGGTGAACATGGATCTCATCGCAGGGCTCCCGTCAGACAGCGCGGACGGCTTCCGCGAGACGCTGGATAAGGTGCTCGCGCTCGCGCCGGAGAATATCACGGTGCACACGCTGTCGCTGAAAAAAGGCTCCCGCATCACGCTGGAGGGTTCGCCGCTGCCGTCCCCGGCCGAGGTGTCAGAAATGCTCGACCTCGCGTACGACCGGCTGACCGCGCAGGGCTACGCGCCCTACTATCTGTACCGGCAGAAGTTCATGTCCGGCGGCTTTGAAAACGTCGGCTGGGCAAAGCCTGGCTGCGTGAACCTCTACAACATCTGTATCATGGAGGAGCTGTGCAGCATCATCGCAATGGGCGGGGGCGGCTCGACGAAGCTTGTCCGCCATGGCGACGGGCGTAACATCCGGCTCATGGCGCCGAAATATCCGCTGGAATACATTGAGAACATAGAGAAAACCTGCGCCGACAAGGCGAAGATATCTGAGTTTTATAAAGATTGTGAGGAATAAACATGGCATATAAGCTTGAAGAGATCAATTTCAAGACCGTGGCCGACCCGAAGGGCTTCGTTGAAGAGGGCGACGCGGCATATCAGGCGCGCGTTTCTAAGGCGGCGCAGCTGATTGCAGAGAACCGCAAGAACAGCCCCATCGTCCTGCTGTCCGGCCCGTCCGGCTCCGGCAAGACCACTACCTCGATGAAGCTGGCCGATGAGCTGGAGCACATCGGCATCAAGACGCACTATGTCGGCATGGACGACTATTTCAAGACCATCGACCCCGCCACCGTGCCGCGCACACCGGAGGGCGAGATGGATCTGGAGTCGCCACGCTGCATGGACATGGAGCTTCTGAACAAGCACTTCACCATGCTCTCCAAGGGCGAGCGTATCTTCGTGCCGAAGTATGAGTTCTCGCGCAAGATGCGCGTCCAGTCGCCGTCGAAGTCCATCAAGCTCGGCAAGGACGAGATCGTTATCTTCGAGGGCATCCACGCGCTCAACAACATGATAACCGACGTGCATCCGGAGGCGTTCAAGCTCTACATCTCCGCGCGCAGCGACGTGGAGTTCGGCGGCAAGATCGTGTTCAAGCGCACATGGTTCCGCCTCGTGCGGCGCACGGTGCGCGATTATAACTTCCGCGGCTCCGATCCGGCGGAGACGATGAGCATGTGGGCAAATGTCCGCCGCGGCGAGAAGAACAACATCTCCCCGTTCAAGGACAAGGCCAACTTCCAGTTTGACACCTCCCTGCCCTATGAGCTGGCGGTGTTCAACCGTACGGCGACCGAGCTGTTCCGCTCCGTTCCGGAGGGGATCGAACGCTTTGACGAGCTGCGGCAGGTTCTGCCCGCGCTCCAGCTCTTCGGCGATATCGACGAGAAGTACGTCGCCAAAGAGTCGCTGATCCGCGAGTTCATCGGCGGCGGAATATACGAATATTAATAGTATAGAATTACAAGCCCTGTTTTTGTGCATATCTCCGAGCACAAAAACAGGGCTTGACATTATACGGCATTTTATGCTATTTTCGCATTAAGCAAAGGGCGAGGCGGTCAGCTACACCACCCGAAAGGGGGTGAGCAAATGCCGATTATCATTACTCTACATATCTTCGGATACACCGTAACAGTAAGGATAAAAAAGCAGAACCGCCACTCTGCCAAGTGACGGTTCTAAAATGAATCTTCTATTCGAGAGCTGACGTATAACGTCATCGCCCTTTGTGGTTAACATTATAGCACTGCAAGGGGCGCGGAGTCAATAGGGAAGGTAAAACTTCCCTTTAGGAACATGCTTTGGAACCGTATGGTATGCCGATCATTCAAAAATAATCCTGTCATTCACACCGGACGACGGATAGCGTCGGCCGCTCATATTCCGCTATGATCTCTCCCTCAGTCGGCTGTCCAGCTCCCTCGTCAGAGGGAGCCTTAACGGCTACTCGCAGACTTCAGTCAAACTCGCCCCCGTCCACAATCGTGGACGGGGGCGGGTTTATTATCTCGCATTTTACGCGATGAAGTTCAGCGAACTGTGCAGGAACTCAAACTTCGTGTCGTACTGCTCCGTCGGATGCAGCAGCATCGGCTCGGAGCTGAGGCCGACGACCTCGCCGGTTTCGGCGTCGACATAGCAGGTGTAGCGCATCCAGGTCGTATAGACGGCCATCTCGTAGAGCGAATCTTCAAGCTTGAAGTCGTAAAACTCGACGTCGGTGGAGTTCAGGTGCAGCTCATTGAGAACGGCCTTGAGAGCCTCGGCAGCGTTGATGATTATATTGTTATTTTTCATTTATCGTCATCCTTTCTTAAAAACGGGTTTGTTTTCCTTGACCTTACGAGCATAGGATACTGCATAATTTTAAGAAAAAAATTAGACAAATTTGAAGAATTATTGAACTGATTTGTGAAAAAATGTGCAGATTCGCAACTTTTTATATCGTTACGGAAAATGTGCTGCCCTTGCCCGGCGTACTGTCGAGCGCGACGGAGCCGCCGTGGAACTGCACGATTTCCTTGACCATCGCAAGCCCAAGGCCGCAGCCGCCGTCCTCCCCGTGCGACGGGTCAGCCTGCCAGAAGCGCTGCCAGACCTTGTCCTGATACTCCGGCGCGATGCCGGGGCCGTCGTCGGAGACGCTGAGCACGGCTTTTCCGCTGTCATCCGTATGCAGCGAGACGCGGATATGCGCGTTGCTGCCGCCGTACTTGTAGGCGTTTTGCAGGAGGTTGACTATCACGCGCGACATAAGCCCCGCGTTGAAGCTTGCCTCGATTCCGGGCTGGATGTCCGTGGTCAGTTCCGCATTGGAGCCCGGCGGCGCGGGGCACTCCTCGCAGCAGGAGCCGACGAACTCGCTCAGATCCAGCCGCTTCATCGGGTATTTATCGGTGCCGTGCTGCATACGGGTCAGGCCGAGCAGCTCCTGCACGAGCTGCGACATGTGGCAGCCCTGCTCTTCAATTACATTCAGCGATTCTAGGAAGTCATCCCGCGTGCGCGCCTTGCGCTTCGCGCGGTCGCACTCGGCGAGGATGACGGTTATCGGGGTGCGCAATTCGTGCGAAGCGTCCGAGGTGAACTGTCGCTCGGCGTCGAACGACGCTTCGAGCCGCCCGAACATGCGGTCGAACGCCGCGCCGAGCCGCCGCATCTCGCTCGGCCCGCGCGTTATGTTCAGTCGCGCGCTCAGATCCTCACCGGCGGATATGCTGTCCGCAGCGGCGAGTATCTTTTCCATCGGGCGGAACGCCGACCACGCAATGAGCCAGCCGCCGCCGATGGTGACGACCAGCAGGATGGGCAGCAGCGTCGCGGTGAGGATTATAATAGTATGCATCAGGCCGGAGCGATCCTCGGCGGAGATAAGCCCGCGCACCCACAGCCCCGTGACGTCCATGTCCACGTAGCTGTCATAGATATAGTAGGTCTCGCCGTCGATGTCCGCCGTGTTTATAACGTTCGGGTCGAGCGGCGTGTTCTCGTCGAAGCTATCCGGCTTCGCGCCGCGGATGAACTCGCCGTCCGTGTCATAGAACATGCAGTACACGCCGCGGCTGTACATCGACAGGTCGTCCCACTCGAACTTGCCGCGGTCGAACTCGACGTCGTCAACGTTCTTCTGCACGACCTTCACCAGCCGCCCCGCGGGGTCGTCCGTGATGGCGTTGTGGTTCACGACCAGCACAAACACCAGCGTCAGCGCCGCCAGCAGGAGCATCATCAGCGTTATCCACGCCGTAATTCTCAGCTTCGCAGACATTCCTCAGTCCTCCCGCAGTACCCAGCCGCTGCCCCACACGGTGCGGATGAGCTTCTTGTCAAAGCCGGTGTCCATTTTCTTGCGCAGATAGCCGACGTATACGTCCACGACGTTCGAGCCGCCCTCATAGTCGAAGTTCCAGAGGTTGTTTTCGATCATCTCGCGCGTGAGGACGATTCCCTTGTTGCGCAGCATGTATTCCAGCAGCGCAAACTCGCGCGAGGTAAGCTCGATGTTCTTTCCCGCGCGGGTCACCGTCTTGGCCGAGACGTCGACGGTCAGGTCGGCGGCGGTGAAAATGTTGGAGCGGTTGCCGGTGTATTTGCGGCTGATCGCGCGTACGACGGCCAGCAGCTCCGGAAAGTTGAAGGGCTTCACGAGGTAGTAGTCGCCGCCACTCTCCAGCCCCTCCACACGGTCGGCAATGCTGTCGCGCGCGGTGAGAAACAGCACCGGCGCGCCGTTGCCCTCGCGGCGCATCTGCCGCACGGCGTCAAGCCCGCTCATGCGGGGCATCATTATGTCCATTATCATCACGTCGTAGTCGGCAGAGCGGGCGTATTCCAGCGCCTGGACCCCGTCGAAGCACGCGTCCACGCTGTACCCCTCGTCCTCCAGCGCCTCGCAGATGATCTTGTTAAGACGCTTTTCGTCCTCCGCAACAAGTACCCTCATATTTTCCTCCGTTCCGCCGCACGCGGCAGCGTTCCATTATGTAATATATTCTGACAGAAAAAATTATGAAAAGTTTTAATTATTTTCTTAAAATATTTTACTATACTCAGACCGTAAAGTGAAGTAGAAAATATCGTTATCATAACCGGTCATGGAGGAATCAGCATGAAAAAGGCTCTGAAAACAGCACTTATCATTCTCATAGTTCTGCTCATAATCGGCACGGCCATAGGCGGATATTTCATCTGGCGGCACCACGCGCTCTATATCGGCGCAGACGCGGCGCTCGGCGCAGCGTTGGACGACGCCGGGGTGCTCGCGGCGGAGACATTTGACGTCGACGTCGACTTTGAGCACAAGTACGGTCGCAGCTGTTACGAGGTACAGTTTGAAACTGCCGAGGCGGAGTACGATTATATAATCGACGCCGGGACGGGGGAGGTCCTGAAGGCGGCCGCAAAATAACGCGCCGCCCCGCCGAGACAGCTCCGGAGCACGCCGGATATATGCATGGGATGCAGAAAGTTACCGTATACGCCATTACACCCCTCTTTTTCTTTTCCTGAACACTATCAACGGAATCCCGCTGGGACGTGCTTCCCAGCGGGATTATTCATGTCATTACCGTATTTAATTTTGCCGGACGCACGTACTGACCAATACAGTGATAATCCAAGGCCGTAATGAGCAGCATGGTATGCACAATTCTTTTGCAAGGAATCATACCGGCCTTGCCGGGCAACGTGGCTTTGCTGCCGATAACACTTCGTTCTACGCCCACAGCTGCGAAGCTGTGGGCAATAATTCCTGGACAATGAAATAATGCCTCCGTATGCAAATACGGAGGCATTCTATGTAACTTATATCAGTTGACTGCGACCGGTTCGGACTGTTCCGCCTGTGCCGGGGCTTCGGGAGTCTCTGCGGGCTTCTGCGCGTCATCGTTGCAGATGAACGCCATGACGGTATTTATGACCGCCGCAACGGCGACAGCTGCCATGGTGAGCAGAACAAGACCCGTGACCTCGGATCCGACGATGCGGGACATCGGGTACTCATTGCCGCCAAAGAGGTTGATGGCAATGATGCCGCCGAGGGACAGCGCAAAGGCGATAACGCCGAGCGTGGCGGATGCGCCAGAGACTGCGCACAGGCCAAGTATCGCGGCGGCAACACCGGCGAGGCAGGCAAGCGCCGCAACGATGGTGAGAATAACGCGGGTGATGATCTCGGCGGTGACGACCTCGGTGGTGTCATCGACGAAATCACGTCCGGCCTGAACAACAAGCGCGGCCTTCTCAAGGTCAACTACCGGCTCGTCATTGAGAACCACGATCTCGCCGTTCTCGTCAAGACGCCAATAGTTGAAGTCCTTGCCAAGTCTGCTGGCGATGCTCTTGACCTGCGCCTTGCCCTCCGCGTTGCGGTAGGTCTCGGTTCCGATAACGAGGTCAAGCGCGTCGGCTATCTGCTGCTGGCCGCCTTCAAACACGGCGAGCTGGGCTGCGCCTGCGGCAAGCTTGGCAGCACCCGCGGCGAGTCTCGACTGACCGGCGGCGTAATTGGCGTATCCGGCGTCAAGAGCCTTCTTCGCCTCGGCGAGCTTGAGGTCGTTCTCGTCGAGCGCTATCTTGGACTCCGCGAGCTTCTTCTCGCCGGCGGCAATGGTAGCCTCGGCCTCGGCGATCTTCTTCTCACCCTCGGCGACCTTTTTCTGACCGGCTTCGTACTCGGCTATCTTGGCCTGACCGGCTTCATATTCGGCGACGAGGGAATCCATGGAGTAGCCGGTGTTGGCAAGCTCGGCCTCGAAGATACGCTTCGCGGCGGCAACCTCGATGGCGAGGATAGCGGCTCTGTCATTATCACCCTCGGCGACGGCTTTTTCATACTGCTGCTGGAGATTCACATACTGGTTGTGAAGCGGCTTGACAATGGCGTAGATCGGCTGAACCTTTGCCAGCTGCGCTTTGCCTTCCTCATAAGCCTGCTTATTGGCGGCGAGAGTGGCCTTGCCTTCCTCAAGCTCCTTCTTGCCCTGTTCAAGCTCTATCTTACCGGCTGCGATGGCGGCGACGCCTTCATCGTATGCCTTATGAGCCTCGGAGAGCTTGGCGGAGTTGGCGTCATAGGCCGCCTGACCCTCTTCAAGCTTCGCCTTACCGGCGGCAAGCTCCGCACGGCCGGCATTGTAGGTGCCGAGGCCGTCTCTGTACGTGCCTACACCGTCGGCATAGACGTCGGAATTCGCGGCAAGCTCCGCGATACCGGCATCCATCAGATCGAAGTTGGCAAGAGCTTCTTCACGGATCTCTTCCCAAATTTCCTTGCAGTCAAGCTCGTCCTTAACGCTTACGCCGCAGGCCCAAGCGCCTACCAGACAGACCAGTGCAAGAATTGCGCTGAAGATTCTGAGCAGTACTTTCTTCATTGTGTTTATCCTCCCCTGAACACAGACCTTTATTAAATTATATTCCGGAACATTAAGAAAATAATTAAATTATGCCCCGATCATTGGCCTGTGCTATCTACAAACTATGCTCCCTCCTCGGAGCGGGACATATGCCGGATTTTTATTCGGCCTTGGGCTCTCCCGTGCCCTTGTGTCTTGGTTTGCGATATGGATTGCGGCGGCGGGTCCCGCC
>ERZ773139.1741-NODE-1741-length-23939-cov-5.401901_pt1 | contig 23939 bp, 19 predicted proteins | sample MGYA00580854_ERZ773139 | MGnify/ENA primary metagenome ERZ773139 (study PRJEB29015, sample SAMEA2737809) | human gut metagenome | biome: human gut; feature: human-associated habitat; material: faeces | place: China | collected 2012 ...
ATGTGTTAGGCACGCCGCCAGCGTTCATCCTGAGCCAGGATCAAACTCTCTAAAAATTCTATCTAAACACACTTTTGTGTGTTCAAATCATTTTCAGAGCTTAATCGCTCAATCAGTTTTCACTGACTTCTTTTCTCGTTCTTCACAAGAATTACTGTACTTGAAAGTACTCTCAAATTAATCTTTAAGGGTTTGTTTGATCGTTGTTTAATTTTCAAGGTGCTGCACCCGCTCTCGCTGAGTGCTCGACTATCTTACCAAATCTCGCCCCCTTTGTCAATCCCTTTTTTAAACTTTTTTCTCCCCTCTTCTCAACCTCGCCGTGTGTTTCTTCATAATTTGACATTATTTTTATATATATTATAAGCTGGATTCCTTATATATCAACGAAAAGCGGGCGGAGATCGTTCCCCGCCCGCCGTATGAAACCGTTATGATTATTTGTCGAAGATTTTGAAAAGATCTTTGAAGCGCTGGACAAGATCGGCAAAGAATTTGTCGATGAGTTCCTTGAGGGTCATGGTGTTGCCGGAAGGTTTGTTGTCATCTTTGCCGGGAAGGCTGCTGCCGCCGGTCGTATTCTTATAGGTAGTGAGCGGATGGACGCTTGTGCTGAATTCTTTCGTCATCACGTCCTCGCCTATAGCGGTGCCGTTATCAATGACATTGAAAGCAGGTGCACCTGTCGCGGAGCAGACATTCTCGACTGTGATGATCCTGCCGGGGCAAACTCCGACGGTGAGATAATAACCGGGCACGGTGATATAAGCCGTGTTGCCGCTGACTGCGCCGCACAGGCGGAAATCATAATCGCCGTTGCCGTAGAAATAGCCGACCTTGATATACTGGTCAAGGGGCTTGCTGTAGACGCTTATAAATGCGCCTGCATCGTTGACGGTAAGGTCAAGAGCCTCGTTGGAGATTGAAAGCACGGTTGCGCTGTCGGCAGCTCTCTGAATTATTACACTGCTTCTGCCGGTAGCGGTGAAATCAGTCTTAAAGGCTGCGTCCGCGCCTGCCTCAAAGATGGCTCTTGCCGCCTCGAGCTTTGCAAGAGCGACTGCGCTCTTAACACGCATCTCGGTGGTGTCGTAGTTCTTTACAAGGGCTATGAGAGCGCTTGTGGTGGCGTTTGCGAGGTTCTCAAGCAGCTGCTCACCCGTAGCTCTGATGGTGATAACAACGCTCTCAGCGAACGCAGCGGCATCGTCACCGTCGGAAGCAAAGGATTCCTTTGCCCATGCGCCGAAGCAATCCTCAATGTAATATACTTCGACAAGGGACATCATAAATTCGTATTTATCTTTGGTATTGAAGATCTTATTTGAAAGGGAAGCGACGGTATTGTAGCCGGACTTGATAGCGGCGGTGACGCCGTAGGAATCCATGGCGATATTTGCAGCGAGATCGGCTGCGTCCTTACCTGCGTTGGCGACAAGCTCCTTAATCAGCTCGTTGACGGCATCTGCCATCTCGGCATCAATGGTGTTTCTGATATCGAGTGCGGCGGCTCTGACGGCCTCGTTCTCGCAGTTATCAACAAGGGTGGTGAGGAAGTTGCCGTAGTAAACGCTTGCGGCCTTAGCCGAAAGAATGGCGGCATAGCCCCTGATATATGCTTCATAGACCTCGTTGCCGTAATTTGCGATCTTAATGGCGGCATTAAGTATCTCGATGGACTTGCTCCACTCTGCAGACTGAGTGAATTTAAGTGCATCGGAGAATTTCTCGGTAAAATCACCGACCTTGGTAATAACGCCCATAATATCCGAGGCACCCTCAAGAGCACCTATGATCTCTTCATAGACCTGATTTTCGTACTTCTCCTCAACCTTCTCAACAAGCGAAAGCAGGATCGCCTTGGCATAGTTGATATCGACGGATTTGTCGAAATAATTATACCATGCGTCGTCATAGAGACCGAGAGCGGTCATGAGGTTAATGCTGTTTGCGAAGAAGCCCTCCTGCTCGACATACTCCATGTGATAGTAGTTGCCGTCGTCGAGCACCTCGTCATGGACATAGCCGCTCTGCGCTGCCGAGGCGCACAGGGGCATCGCCGTGAGGAGCATAAGAGCTGCTAATAATACGGCTGCAAATTTCTTCATAACGGTACCTCATTTTGATAAAATTATCGGATATTATCCAACGATTTTATTCTATACTTTTATATCAAATTTGTCAACACTTGCTTAATAATCTGTTCAAAATGCACAAGCAAATTGGAATAAAAAATCCGCACTCCGCCGTAAAAACGGCACTGAGTGCGGAAAAAAATCAGTCGCAGAAGCTCTGCATGGCTTCAAGGGTCTTGGCAATCAGCTCGTCAAGCTCCCAGCCGAGCATCTCGGCACCCTTGGTTATAACGTCCCTTGAGCAGCCGGCTGCGAATTTTTTATCCTTGAATTTCTTCTTGACAGATTTCGGCTCCATATCCTGCACGCTCTTTGACGGGCGCATCAGCGCCGCCGCGCCGATAAGGCCGGTCAATTCATCGGTGGCATAGAGCACCTTCTCCATCTGATGAGTCGGCTCAACATCAGAGCATATGCCCCAGCCGTGGCTTGCGACGGCATGAATGAGCTTCTCATCAAGCCCCTTATCGCGCATTATCTCGACGCATTTGATGCAATGCTGCTCGGGATACATCTCGAAATCAAGGTCGTGCAGCAGACCGACGGCCGCCCAGAAATCGGCATCCTCGCCGTAGCCGAGTTGATTTGCAAACCAGCGCATAACGCCCTCCACAGTCTCGGCATGATGAATGTGAAACGGCTCTTTATTGTATTCGCAAAGCAGCGAATACGCTTCATCGCGTGATATCATAATATCGCTCCTTTATATTATACATTAATATTATGCAGAAAGGGTCGACGCTTAGCGCCGACCCTTGTTAGCTATCCGAATGTCGGAAGATCAGTCTTCCTTCTTCTTTTTGGTAATGACATAAGCCGCCGCTGCTGCTGCCGAGATGATACCGAAAGCTGCAAGGCCTGCCGAAGCGGAGCCGGTTGCGGGGATATCATCGTCTGCCGCTGCCTTCCACTTAGCGGTGAAAGTCTGATCGGCTGCGGGCATCTTGTCGGGAACCTCGGGATCCCAACCGTCGAATACATAGCCTTCCTTAGTCGGGTCGGCAGGGACGGGGATCTTGGTGCCCGCAAGGACCTTGTAGGTCTTGTAGGTCTCGCCGTCAACGATGTACTTAACGGTGTAGGTGTTCTTAGCGATAATGGTTATGGTTATGATGCCGCCGATGATGCCGATGCCGGCAATGATGGAGGCGTTGATGCCTGCGATAGCAGCTATTACGCCGCCGGAGATAACGACGCCGCCGATAATAACGGTAACGAATTCCTTATCAACTTCCCAGGTTGCAACGAATTCAACATCGTGAGCGGGCATGGTTGAGGGAACCTCGGGCTCCCAGCCCTTAAACTTATAGCCGAACTTCTGCGGATCTGCGGGAACGGGGATAACGTCGCCTTCCTTAAGGACGTACTGGGCATGAGGCTCGCCGTCAACAAGGAATACTGCGCTGTATGTCTCGCCATCGACAGGAGCGGTCTCCCACTTTGCGGTGTAGGTGAGGTCGTGATTGGGCATTACTGCCTCAACATTCGGCTCCCAACCTGCGAATACATAGCCGTCTCTTACGGGAGAATCGGGTCTCTTGATCTCGGAACCGTAGCGAACCTGAGAGGTTATGGAAGTATTGGTCTCATCGTCGCCGAAGTGACCGCCGTTAGCATCGAAAGTAAGATTATATGACTTGGTGGTGAGATTCTTGGGGTAAACAACGAGGCTCTTGGTGCCCATTACTGCGGGCAGCGGGTTGCCGTCTGCGTCGACCCAACCGTCGCACTCATAGCCCTCGGGAAGAGTGGCAGGAATGATGGCATCGCCGGTCTCATAAGTCTGAACCTCAAGGGGATCCTCTGCACCGACAGCCAGATAATAGGTAACGGTGAGTTCGGAGGCTTCCCACTTAGCGTAGACATTGATGGTATCCTCGGTATAGGTAACGGGGAATGTTACTTCGCCGCCGTTTGCGTCAGTCCAGCAAACGAAGGTGTAGCCTTCCTTGGTGGGAGGAACGGGAGCTGCCTCCTGCTCGCCGACATTACCGGTCTTAGTGAAAAGGAGTTTGTCGCCGTCATAGAAGTTGATAGCGCCCTTCTGAGCGGGGATCTCGGTCCAGTAACCGGTAACGGTTGCGCCGTCTGCGGGCAGCATGATCTGGGAGACCTGCTCACCCTTATAGAACCAGCCGTGGAACTCATAGCCGTCGAACGTGGGCTTATCGGCAAGAGTGACATTCTGACCCGCTTCGTAGCTGCCGCCTGCGGGGAGAAGCGTCTCAGCGCCTGCGGGAACGTCGCCGGTGAATTCATAGGTAAGAGTTGCGGTGATGGGGCCCATATACTCCCAAGCCGCCTTAAGAGTAATATTGGAGGCGGGCATGGTGAACGGATAGCTTATACGCTGACCGTTGTAAGTCCAACCAACGAATATTGCATTATCCTTGGTGGGAGTGGGGAAGCTGTTTATCTCTTCGTCAGCCTTGTGATCCTCAGAGGGAACAGCGCTGCCGCCGTCGCTGTCAAAGCTGACGGTGAAGGTGGCGGGTTCGTACTGTGCATAGAGGGTCAAATCGCCGACAGCCTTCTCGGGCATTGCTGTGCCGTCAAGCTGCTTCCAACCGGTGAAGACATAGCCTTCCTTGGTGGGAGCGGTATCGGGAGCCTTGGTGGCGTCGCCGTGGTTGAACAGCATGGTCTTAACGACGTTGCCGTCAGCGAATACGCCGCCGTTGGCATTAAAGGTGTAGGTATAGGTCACGGGCGTGAACTTTGCGGTGAACGCAAGATCCTCGGTGCCGACCCTTGAGGGGATCGTGGGCTCCCATGTGAGGGTGTGACCTTCCTTGGTGGGAACATTATTATCGGAGATAGCGGGAACGGGTGCGCCGTAGGGAACGTCGGTGAACTTCTGCGCTATGCTGCCGTCCTCATCATAGTAGGTAACGGTGTGAAGCTCTCTCTTGTAGTACACCTTGAGAACATTGTCGCTGCCTGCCTGTGCAACGCCGCCGGTGACCGACTTCTCGGTATCAAGAACGAAACCGGTTTCAGGCTCAACGGGAGCGTTTATCGGAGTGTTAACAGCGACCTCGGTGCTCGGGCTGACATAGTCGGGAGTCTGGACATATTCACCTCTGTAAGTGCCGTCGCCGTTCTCGACAAGAACCATCTTGTATACTTCATATTTCCAGGAGGTATTGGTAACTTCGTCGCTCCAAAGAGCAAAGAGCTCCTGCTCGTCGTAGTCATATGCAAAGTTTGCAAGCTGCTCCTGAGTCATTGCGTTCTCCGCGTCGGGAGTCCTTGCCCAGCCGAGGAACTGCTTGCCGCCGTTGGTGGGTACATTTGCGTTGTCAAACAGACCGGTGACGGTATCACCGATAACGCCGCTGATATTCTTGGAGGCACTGTTGTCCGCGAACTTGCCGCCGTTGGCGTTGAGCTTAACGTCGCTGAATACGCTTATAACGCCGGGAGTGGTCGAAAGGTTGGCGTTATAATCATACATGCTGGTGTTGTCGGCTCTGGTGCCGTCGGGTGCGCCCTTGGGGAAGTCAAGGAAGAAGTCATACTGGGTGCCGGCAACGAGCTGCGCTCTCTCGGGAGTGCAGGCAAGCTCGGTGGGAACCTTAACTTCGCCGTAGTTGGCGGAATTCCTGACATAGGCGTTATCATTGACGGTGAATTCAAATTCAACCGCCCATGTGTCCTTATCCCACTGGAGATTCTCCTTCTCACGCACCATCAGAAGCGTGTAGAGGAAATCATGGGTATTGAAGTAACCTCTTTCGACAACGCCGTAATTCTCAAGGAAGGTAAGGCGCTGAGCCTTAAGGTTTTCGTCATATATATTGGCATTGATGGAGTAGAGCGAAGCGATGTTCTTGCCGTTCTCAACGATATAATCGCCGTTATACTTGATCTTGCTGGAAATATTTACGCCGTGCTCATACTTCGACGACATATACTCGCTGTCCCAAACGATGGGCAGGTTTGCGGAGCTGCCGTAGAAATCCGAGCCGATGTAAAGAACCGCTTTCAGCTCTTCACCGGGCTTAGCCTTGGTGGTTTGAATCCAATTGCCTGCGCTGTCTTTTCTGAACATAACAACCGTGAAGCCGATGTCGAAGCCGCCATCAACCGTCGCGTCGAATGCAGAAGCGGCTATCGACATGGTCGAGAAGATCATGACAAAAGCAAGCAGCACTGCAAGTGACTTCTTGAGATGAGTCATATTCTTTTCCTCCTTAAATATACGAGAAATTGACGAGAGAAACTATACACTCTCAGATATTACGAGTCATTTTAACATAATAACATTTAAAAAGCAAGAGTTTTCTGAAAATTCGGTACATTGCCGACATTTTGTCTGAAAATTTTATTCGTTATCCGTCTTTTCGGGTGCGGCCTGTGTGTCTATGACCTTTGCCGCCCTTATTTTGGCAAGCTCATACATCATCGTGTCGCGGGTCTTGCCGTGGACGTTGAACAGCAGCACCGAAACGCCCTCCATTATCCTGCCGATAGCCGGAGCAAGGGCAAATATCATCCATATGCCCGAGAGCATTTTTGAATTGGTCTGGGGGATGATGACGCCGTTTGCGTTGAGCAGCGGCTTGTAGTGCAGAGCGTTGATAACAAGGCCGCTGAGCACGGTTGCTACCTGATTTGAGAGCAGGGTTATGTAGCCCATCGCTGCGGTTATGGTGCCCTCGTTTCTGATGCCCGACTTCCACTCGACATAGTCATAGACGTCGCCCTTAAGCGCCGTGCTGCAATATCTCTGAATGCTGTTGAGCGAGCCGCAAACGGTGAGGGCGAAAATTATCCACACCGTGTCGATCAGCTTGTTGCCCGTCGGGTTATAGCCTATCAGCCACATGACGAGGTAGCTGACGCCGCAGAAAATATAGCTGCCTGCGCCGAGGGTGCGAAGCCCGAACTTCTTGGTGAGCTTCGGTGCGAGCGGGAGCACGAAGTAGCTCGGCAGGCCGGTGAAAAGACCCGCTATGGTGCCGGTCGATATCTTACCCATACAGTTGAGCCAGAAATAATTCTCGACCTTGGTGCCTATACCCTTGCCGACGCCCCAGAAATTCTTGAGCAGCAGCGCCCACATCGGGCGGCAGGTGCCGACGGCCTTGACTGTCTGAATGATATTCGCCTGCTTCATCTCCTCCCTCGAAGCGAGGGGAACGCGCTCTTTGAGCGCAAAGAAGCCGTATGTGCGGAATATCAGCACACTGGCAATAAAGAAGAACGCACCGCCCATAAATATGTAGCGCGACGGTATAGAGCGGGGCAGATAGTCCACGAGGAACGGGAACAGCGACGGGAGCCATACCCCCGCCAGATCAACATATGCGTCGGTCGCAATGAGACGGTTTCGCTCGGCGACATTCGGCGTTATGTTGAAGAGTATCGCCTGATAGCTCGGGTCATAGAAGGACGAAGCTATCGAGCCGATATAATTCAGCGCAAGGAACCACACGAATATGGCAGCCTGGCTCATGCCGCCGGGAAGGACCCACGGCGTGAAAACGGCGATAAACCAAAGCGGCAGCGTGAGTATCAGATACGGGCGCACCCTGCCCCATCTCGTCCTTGTGCGGTCGATCAGCGGGCCGGAAATGGCATTATCAAAGGTATCCATAACACTGCAAACGACCGAGGAATAGCTCAGCACATCCGCACGGGCGCCGAGAAACGTGGTTTGGAAGAAGAAAAGGTTTGTGCCGTTGAAGGTCTCCCAGTTCTTATCGCCGAAGCCTGAGAGAATATATGCGGCGTAATGCTTGGGGCTGAGGTAGAGCTTCTTTTGTTGGTTAAGCTGCCGTAAAACGGCCTCGTCATCGACCGTAGTCTCGGGAGCTCCGATAGGTTTCTCTGACATCTGATCACCCTTTACAGGTTATTTTCGGGTACACCACCCTATTATGTATACATTTTAATATACAAAACCGTAAAAATCAAGTCAAATTTTGATTTTTACAATTCTTTCCGTCATTAAACAAAAAAGAAGCTGCGGGATTAACCGCAGCCTCTGTGGATATAAGGTTAAGATTACTTTAACGAGCCAATGACCTTCTTGATGCTTTCTATTATGGCCTTGAGCATGGGAATGAGTTTGATCTTGCCGATCCAGTCAATAAAGCTGTTGATGAACTTCGACCAGTCGATATCCTTGATCTTTTCTATAAAGGACTTGTTGCCGTCGCCGCTGTCGTCAACGGTTATAGTCTCAAACGACAGGGTGTAGAGACCCGAGTTGGGGGTGGCGGAGTCCGAAGTGACCATTATATAATAGGTACCGGGCTTGAGATCATAGAGAGAGTAGGTCGCTTTCTCATTTCTCACTGCGGTGAGCTGGCCGCCGGTAAGGATCTGAGAGTCCGCAGCGCAAACAACAATGTTCCACTTGCCGTCGGTAGTAACACTTGCGTCGGCCTTAAAGACGAACTGGAGCTTGGTCTTCTCCTGAGTGACAGTGAACTTATAAACGTCAACGTCATTCTTGTCGAAGTTGGAGCCGTAGAAGGTCTTGGTCATGTCAAGAGTATCCGCCGTCTTGAAGGTGTTGTTGTACTCCTTCTCCGCGCTGCCGAAGGGGGTAAAGAGGGCTCTTATCTGATAGCCGCCGACAGAGCCGGAGACCTTGAGATAATATGTGCCCTTGGCGAGACCGGTGCAGGGGCTGATAACGGAAGCGTCATCCTTGCCGATGCTTACGGTGCCGAAGGTCTGAGCGGCGGCAACGCCGTTAGCGCCGCTGACATAACCGATAAGGGAAACGTCATATGCGCCCTTGGTGCCGTTGCTGTTATAGATGTAATAATAGATATAGCCGTTCTCGGGGATAGTGAGCTTGTAGTAGTCAACGTCGCCCTCGTGACCGATGGTGCCGATGTATCTCTTGGGAGCACCCTTGAGCGAAAGCTCAAGCGGAGTTGCGGTCTCGATGGTATTGTTGCTTTCCTTCTCGGAGAGAGCGGTGGAGTCAACGGAAACCGAGAGCTTATAGTCAAGGGTGGTGGAAGTGACCTGACCGCCGGTGACAACGATATAATGCTTACCTGCCGCTACGCTGAAAGCGGGAGAAACTGCTTCGGCTGCGCTGCCTGCGCTGGTGAAGGTTGCTTCTTCAACGCCGTTGGCATCCCTTACCTTAACGTCAAAATAGCTGCTCGCTGCGGTAGCGTCAACGATGTTGTGCTGAAGCTTGACGGTAACGAGGCTTGCCTCTTTAGCTTCAAAGCAGAACCAATCTACATCCGTGTCGTCGGAGAGCCTGCCCTTGATCGTATCGGCAAGAGCGAATACGGTGGCTGCTGCCATTTCATTATTGGGTTCTTTCTCCTCAAGGTCTGCGGCGGAAGCGGTAATGATACCGGTGAGCGCCATCACAAGAGCCATAAGTAAGGAAAGAACTGCTTTTGCTTTTTTCATTTTCTTGTCCTCCTGTTTTATGTTTATCTTAACGAAATACGGTGCCGCATCGGGCAAAAATGAGCCGCCCGTCAAAAACGGCTCGCCCCTGCCCCATGTGACCTAATCGGATTTTAACACATTTCCTCTAAAAAGTCAAACGGAAATACCGTTCCAAATATTAATATTTAGTTAATTTTTATATATGAATGCCGCCGAAGCCGCCGTCGGGCATGAAATAAGGGGCTGCGATAAGCTCGCAGCCCCTGTGATTTTTTGTGCCGGTAAGGAATTAATACATTCCGCCGCCCTGAGCAGCAGCCATGGCAGCTGCGTTCGCAGCGTCGGCAGCCGGATCGGGCTTGTCGGTGACAAGACTCTCGGTGGTGAGGACCATTGCCGCGACGGAAGCCGCGTTCTGGAGAGCGGAACGAGTGACCTTGGTGGGGTCAAGGATGCCTGCGGCAGCCATGTCGCAATACTCATCCTTAGCGAAGTTGTAGCCGTAGCCGACCTTGCCGGATTCGAGGATAGCGTTGACGATAACGGAGCCTTCGAGGCCTGCGTTGGCGGCTATCTGACGGACGGGCTCCTCAAGAGCTTTAAGGACTATCTTGATGCCGGTCTTTTCATCGGCGTCCTCGGCGCTCTCAAGCAGAGCCTTGACGCTGCCGACTGCGTTCAGCAGAGCGACGCCGCCGCCTGCAACGCTGCCTTCCTCGACAGCCGCCTTGGTGGCCGCAAGAGCGTCCTCGATGCGGAGCTTCTTCTCCTTCATCTCTGTCTCGGTAGCTGCGCCGACCTTGATGACTGCAACGCCGCCGGAGAGCTTTGCGAGCCTCTCCTGTAGCTTCTCTCTGTCGAAGTCAGAGGTGCTGTTCTCTATCTGCATCTTGATCTGACCGACTCTGGAAGCGATGGCTTCCTTGTTGCCTGCGCCGTCAACTATGATGGTATTCTCCTTGGAGACCTTGACCTGGCGAGCCTTACCGAGCTGTGCAAGCTGGGTGTCTTTAAGCTCAAGGCCGAGGTCGCTCGTGATAACTTCGCCGCCGGTGAGGGTTGCGATATCCTGGAGCATTTCCTTTCTTCTGTCGCCGAAGCCGGGAGCCTTAACGCATACGCAGGTGAATACGCCCCTGAGCTTGTTGACAAGGATGGTCGAAAGAGCCTCGCCCTCGACATCCTCGGCGATGATGATCAGCTTGCCGCCTGCGTGCATGACCTGCTCAAGCAGCGGAAGGAGATCCTGTATCGAAGAGATCTTCTTATCGGTGATAAGGATGAGAGCGTCGTCAATAACGGCCTCCATCTTATCGGTATCGGTTACCATGTAGGGGGAGATATAGCCTCTGTCGAACTGCATGCCTTCGACTACCTCGGACTCGGTAACGGCTATTTTTGACTCCTCGACGGTGATAACGCCGTCTGCGGTGACCTTATCCATAGCGTCAGCGATGAACTTGCCGACCTCCTCGTCGCCCGAGGAGATGGTGCCTATCCTTGCGATATCGGCGGAGCTTGTAACGGGCTTTGAATTCTTCTTGAGGCACTCAACAACGGTCTCGACCGCCTTTGCCATGCCCTTCTTGACTACCATCGGGTTTGCGCCTGCGGTGACATTCTTCATGCCCTCTCTGATTAGAGCCTGTGCAAGCAGGGTAGCGGTGGTGGTGCCGTCGCCGGCAACGTCGTTGGTCTTGGTGGAAACTTCCTTAACGAGCTGAGCGCCCATATTCTCAAAAGCGTCCTCAAGCTCTATTTCCTTGGCGATGGTAACGCCGTCGTTGGTGATGAGGGGTGCGCCGTATTTCTTATCGAGCACTACGTTTCTGCCCTTGGGGCCGAGAGTTATTTTAACCGTGTTGGCGAGCTTATCAACGCCTGCCTGGAGAGCCTTGCGGGCTTCTTCACCGTAAATGATCTGTTTTGCCATGATGAAATTCCTCCTTTAATTACTCGACTACTGCGAGAATATCGCTCTGACGAACGATGGTGTATTCTTCTTTGTTGAGCTTAACTTCGGTACCGGAATACTTGCCGGTGATGACTTTGTCGCCGACCTTGACATACATTTCGACTTCCTTGCCGTCGACAACGCCGCCGGGACCGACCGCGATAACCTCAGCTATCTGGGGCTTCTCCTGTGAAGAAGCGGAAAGGATGATGCCGCTGCTTGTGGTCTCCTCGACCTCAACGGGCTTTACGACTACTCTGTCAGCTAAAGGTCTGATAGTCATAATTTATTACCTCCAAAATTAAAAATTACCAAATTAGCAGTCGCCGATCGCTCGGCGGATACTTAGCACTCATTAACCCTGAGTGCTAATTTGTATTGTAATCACTTTTGCTCAAAAAATCAAGTCCTTTTTCCAAAGTTTACAATATTGTAATATTTGGCTGCGAACGGGTGTATTATTCAGCGTAGCGGCTTTATCCGAAAGCCTGTGTATCAATGTTTTGTTGACTTTAAAAATATTTATTGATATAATTGTCATAAAATAAGCTAAACAGGTGGATATCGTCATGAACATACTTGTTACTCTCGATTCCAATTATATCTATCCTCTGAGCGTGATGCTGCGCTCGCTCGCGGCAAACTGCCCCGGCAGCCGCATCGACCTCTATGTGGTCTATGCCTCGCTGACAGAGGACGACTTCTCCCGCATGGAGAGCGCCCTGGGCGGCAGCGACCACGAGGTGCACCGCATCAAGGTGGATGACGCGATATTCAGCGGCTTCCCCGTGCTCGACCGCATAAGCAAAGCGACCTACTACCGCCTGCTCATCGGCGAGATACTGCCGCAGGAGATCGACAGGGTGCTCTACCTTGACCCCGACATTGTCATCAACAGGAGCCTTGAGGAATTCTACAATCTTGACCTCAAGGGCAATATCCTTGCGGGCGCCACTCACCTCTTCGGCCTGCTGGGCAAGATAAATCTGCTGCGCCTCGGCATACACAAGCATACCGATATTTATATCAACGCCGGCGTGCTGCTCATTGACCTCAAGAAGTGGCGCGAAGCCGTCACGCTCGGGCAGATATTGACCTATATCTCAAAGAAGCACCGCACTCTTTTCCTTGCGGATCAGGATGTTGTCAACGCGCTGTTTGCCGATCACACCCTCGCCGTCGACGAGCGGCTCTATAACCTCGACGAAAAGACCTTCCGCATATTCTCCGAACCCGCGGCGGGTCACAAGCGGATAGATATAGAGTGGGTGCGGGCGAACACCGCGATCATCCATTATAACGGAAAGCACAAACCATGGAAAGAAAAAGACTACGGCGGAGGGCTCGGTGAATTCTTTGAAAAATACAAAAGCCTTTGATACCGAAAGCGGAAGAAAAAAGCTGCTCCTTATACAGCGGATAGGCGCGATAGTCGTCTGCTCCGCTGCCCTGGGCGCATTTATATATTGTTATATAAGATACGGCAGAGAGCTTTACAGGCTCTTTTCCGACCCGGAGCAGATGAAAGCATTTCTCGTCGGCTTCAACGGCTTCGATAAATTGGCGTTTGTCGCCATCAGAGCGTTTCAGACCGTTATCAAGATAATCCCCGCCGAGCCGCTCGAGATAGGCTCGGGTGTGCTCTACGGCACATGGGGCGGCCTGCTGCTCTGCTTCCTCGGCACCGAGATAGGCTCGCTCGTCATAATCCTGCTCACCAAGGTGTTCGGCAAGCGGCTCGTCGAGCTTTTTGTGCCGATTGAGAAGATAAATTCGCTCAAATTCCTGCAAGACAAGCGCACAGTCTACCGCACTCTGTTTATAATATACCTCATCCCCGGCACGCCCAAGGACGTGCTCACCTATGTAGCGGGGCTGACGGATATCGACATGCGTAAATTCATGCTCATCACAAGCATCGCAAGGCTGCCCTCGATAATATCCTCCACCTGGTGCGGGGATCAGATAACCGGGCGCAACTTTGACCTTGCGATAATCATCTTTGCCATCACGGCGGCCCTGAGCCTCGTTTGCTCGTTTTTCTATAAGAAGCTCACGGGTGAAAAGGGCAATAAAGCCGACGGCGGCGAAGCCGGAAAGGATAATGATATTGAACACGGAAGCTCTGACGGCGAAGCCTGATAAGCTCGGCCGCTATGCCCCCGCGCTGTTCCTGCTCGCAGCCCTGCTGCCCGAATATGTCGCCCCCGTCTTCACCGCGGCGGTGTTTTTCATCGTGCTCAGGCGCAGGATAGCCGAGAGGAAGAAGCCCTCGTTCGGCGCAATAGGTATGGCTATACTAATTTATATGGCGTGGATGGTCGTCTGCTCGGTCTATTCGTCGTCATTCATATCGTCGTTTGCGAGCGTCGGGCTTTGGTGCCTGATGTTCACGGGCTATTACACCTTCACCGAGACGGTCAAAACACAGGAGCAGATAGAGCGGATATTCCTTTGCGGCGGTCTCTCAGCCGGCGCCGCGGGCGCAATAGGCGTGGCTCAGATGGTGGTATATCACCTGTGCCTGCGTACAGGCAGCAATATCCACAAGCTCTTTAACCCGTTTTGGCGTTTCCTTGACCTCGCGGTCGAGAAGCTCGTGGTGTTCCTGCCCGACTTCATCTCGTCAAACATGGCGTCAAAGACATTCCATACATTCAGCACGAGGGCTTGCAGTACCTTCTCAAACCCGCTGTTTTTCGCCACGTTCTGCGTGTCGATGCTGCCCTTTGCCGCGTATGTTTTCCTCTGCTCAAAGAGCGTCAAGCGTCAGATCATCGGCTTCGGCTGCTGCCTTGCCGCTATCGGCGGAGTTGCGCTCTCATATTCAAGAGGTCCCTATCTTTTCGCCGTGATAGTCTTTGCGCTGCTCTTCCTCTACGGCGGCAAGAAGTGCCTGAAGCTCATCGCCCTCGGCGGCGTAGGCTTCTGCGCCATCGTGATATTTGCGGACGGCATATTCAAGCGTGTGCTGACCCTGATAAGCGGCAGAGATCTCTCGGTCAACACCCGAAAGAGCGTTTGGGACGCAGCCTTCAAAATGCTGCATGAGAGGCCGATATTCGGCTACGGCACGGGATTTGACAACGTGAGGCAGACCATGCACAATGTGTATAACGTCAAGCAACCCCACGCTCATAATATATTCCTCGAGGCGTGGCTCGAGAACGGCGTGCTCGGCGCTCTGCTGCTCGCCGCAATATTCATTGTTTTCTTTATTAACGCTTTTCGCCTTTACCGCCGAAAGGGGCGCACGCGCGACTACGCCGTCACGCTCCTCGCCTCGGTAACGGGCTTCCTCCTTTGCGGAATGACCGACTGCGTATTCTACGGCCTCAAGCCGCTGCAATACATGATGATGATCTTCGGCCTTTCGCAGGCGGTATTCTCACTCTATCTGTCAAAATCGGAGGCTGGAAATGAACATACTGTCAATAAGTGACGGCTCCGAGAGGAGCACCCACGCCTATCTGCCGTATATGGCGGAGGCTGCGGGGCAGGAAATGCTGCTGTGCGACCTTTGCATTGACGGCTGCTCGCTGGAGCAGCACTGGGATAATTGGCGCAAGGAGCTGCCGTGCTATGAATACGACATCTGCCTGCCGGGCGAGACCGACACGCGCACCGTCGATGAAGTCGCGCTGCACGAAGCGGTCGAGGATGAGGAATGGGACGTCATAACCCTCAGGCAATCACGCTCGATGAGCGGAGTTGATGAGAGCTACCTCCCCTATCTCGCCGAGCTTGCGGAATACTGCCGCATGATGCAGCCGAAGGCAAAAATAATGCTGATACAGCCGTGGACATATGACTCCGACAGCGCCGACCCGTCGTTCAGGCGGCTCTACGGCGGCGATCAGGACGAAATGTATCGGGCGCTGACCGAATCCTGCGCCAAAGCGGCGATAGAATCCGATATCGACATCATCGTGCCGATAGGCAAGGCATTCCAGATAGCCCGTCAGACCCCCGCCGGCAGCAGGCTGACCTGCGACGGCTACGACGGCAACGAGCTCGGCTGCTACCTCGCCGGCGCCTGCCTCTATGAAGCGGCGTTCGGCAAAAGCGTCACCGAGAACGGCTTCACCCTCCCCGCCCCGCTCAACGAGACAGTGCCGCTGCTTAAACTCTGCGCCCAAATGGCAGCCGAAAAAGGCATAATAAGATAAAAACGCTCCGTATGATCCGCCGAGATCATACGGAGTTTTTGCGTTTGTATGAATTTTTGTGATAACATCGCGGCTGATATCACCGAACAGCCGAGAGACGGCCGAGACGTGCCGCGTAATAATTGCAAATGCAAAATCAACATCGTAGGGGCGAACACAGTTCGCCCCTACCGTTGTAAAACCGACATTGCAGTGCAGCTCTCGGAGCGCCGTCCCCTTTGATATGCGCTAAAAAATTGCACTTTCTCTTGATTCCATTTTGTAAATGGTAACTTTACTTCAGCGCTCCGATCTCAGCAGCGCATAGTAACATGCGTCGCAAATGCCCTGATTATTCCGATCGGCACTCCGCAGAGTGCCCTCGTATTTCATGCCGCATTTCTGCATCACCTTGCCCGAATTCGGGTTCATCGGGTCATGCCTTGATTCGACACGATTCACTTCGACCGTGTCAAACATAAAGTCCATGACCGCTTTCAGCGCCTCGGACATGATCCCCCTGCGCCACCATGCTCTGCCTAAGCAATAGCCGATATGCACCATGGAAATATCCTCATTCATTTGGACAACGCTGATGTCGCCTATCGGCTCGTTGCCGTTAGCCTTGAGCACGATTGCCCACTGATAATATTTCTCATCGGAATATTCTTTCAGCCAATTCTCGATTATACCCCGGCTCACGTCAACACTCGAATGCGGCTGCCATGTCAGAAATTTTGTGACATCGCTGTCGGACGCCCAATTCTTATACATCGCCTCGGCGTCCTCGATCACATAACGTCTGAGTATCAGCCTGTCCGTTTCAATTCTTTGAGTTCCGCAATTCTTCATTTCTGGTTATCTCCTTTTTTAATCATGTGCTCACGTTGATACCGTTGGCAACGGCATATTCATACGCCGCCGAATCCTTTGAGCACTTAACGGTCACGCCGTCGCAGCCGTCAAAAACTCCGTCGCCTATTGAAGTAACGCTGTCGGGTATCGTGACGGTTTTGAGCGAGGAGCAGCCGTAAAATGCGTCGTCGCCGAGAGATGTTACTCCGCTCGGGATATTGACCGAGCCAAGCGAAGAACAGCCGTAGAATGCGCCCGCCCCGACGCTCTCAAGAGTTGACGGGAGCGAAACGCAGGTCAATGCGGTGCAGTCGGCGAACGCCTCCTGCCCTATCTTTTTAACTCCGACGGGCAGGCTGACGGATATGAGCGAGGTGTTGCCCGAGAATGCTCCGCTGCCTATCGAGGTGACGGATGACGAGCCTATCTTTGACGGGACGGTCACGCTGCCGCCGCTGCCCTTATACTCGGTCAGCACTCCGCCCGATACGACATAATCATCCTCCGGCGGCACAGTCGCGGGCGGCTCGGTATGCTTAACCGTCGTTGCGGTCACGGCTTTTTCAGTCGTAGTCGGCGCAGAGGTAGTTGTCGTCTTTTGCTTGCGGGTGGTAGTCGGCCGGCTCGTGCGCTCGGTGCGCGGAGCGGTGCGTGACTGTGCAAAAGTTTCGCTCGGTGCCTCGGCAGCCGCCGTCGGTCGAACGGTCGAAGGAATTCTCACAGCCGTCACGGGTATTGTGACCGTCACGGTGCTGCCGTCCGAAACAGAAAAAGAGATCACCGTTTCATCGGCTTCGGTAACGACGAATTCGCCCAATGTTGCGTATTCTTCGGTGTAGATATTCTGAGCGGTCGTCGGCTCGGGGCGATTCTCGACATAGGTTTTTATCCCGACGGCGCCGCCTGCCGTAACAGCCGCAGCAGTCGCCACGGCGGCAACCTTGCCGACCACGGCCGCCGCTCCTATTCCCGCGCCCGCGCTTATCGCCGAGCCGGCAGCGCCCGCCGTGACCGCAGCGGGCAGAGCGACTGCGGCAACGCCCGCAGCCTGAGCCTCGGCGGCAACAACAGAGCCTGTGACGGCCTTGACGGCGGCGGGGGCGGAGCTTTTGCCCGCCTTGTAAGCAAGCAAAGCGGCAACAGCAGGCACAACGGCAACGCCGTAAAACCTCTTGCCCTCCGAGCTGCGCTTATACTTGTGTTCGAGAGTTCTCCTGCCGTAATGCAGGCGGCTCTTGACCGTGCCCTCGGATATGCCGAGCAGCGCCGCTATCTCAGCAACGCCGTATTTCTCAAAATAGAATAAATTCACGCAGACACGCTGCTTCTCCGGCAGCGAGGACAGTATCTCGTCGAGCGTGCGCCGCAATTCCTCATTGCCCGCTATATCAACAGTGAGGTCGCTGCCCTCAACATCGTCGTAGCTGCCGCCGATATAGACGGTGGAGAATATGTGCTTGCCGTTGTCACGCAGATAATTCATGCATTCGTTGATTACTATCTTTTTAAGCCATTTCTCGAAGCTCTCGGGGTGCTCCAGCTCGCCGATATGGGCGAAAGCTTTCATATATGAGATCTGGAGGGCGTCGGCAATATCCTCCTGCGAGGTCAGCACGAGGGTCGCCGTGTAATACGCCGTCTCGACCGTCGCAGCATACAGCTCGTCAAAGGCCTTTTGCTCGCCCGAGGCAGCCCTGAGCGCAAGCCTGCCTGTCTCCTCGGCTTTTGTCGGCATATTACCCCTCCCTTTTCGGTCAATTTCTCTGTAAATATAACATAAGCCGCCGTTTTTGTCAATTTAAACGGATGAAAATAAAAATTTTGAGGTTTCAAAAATTATTTTGAACTTTTTTATAAAAAACCGTGTCATTTATTATTACATTATATTTGTTTTGGCATACGCCGCCGAATTTAGAGCCGTGACGGAGGAATTCTCGGTTGAATTCCGGCAAGAACCCCCTCAGTCCTACGGACAGCTCCCTCAAGAGGGAGTCCAAAAGGCAGGCAACAGTTTTATAAACCAATCAATCAGTATTCAAACGACAATTTGATAAGTCAATCCCTCAGTCAGCCTGACGGCTGACAGCTCCCTTTACACAAGGGAGCCTTTAAAGTGCGTAATTTATGGAGCATATAGGCAATTTTAGCTCTTGTTGTTGGTGAAAATCAATCATCCGTCACGGAGTGACTGAGGATTGTCCTGCAGATGTTTAAGTCATAATCCTGCTGAATATATAACGAAACAACCGCAATTCAGTCGTAGGGGATGACGTCCTCGGCATCCCGCGAAATAATTGCAATTCAGCAATAACAATATCGCCGAATACCGCGAAAAAAGTATTGTAATAAGCGGCGGCGCAGTGTATAATATATAATGTAATTTAATGTCTGAAATAAGGAGAAGTCATGTTTGTAGATATTGCAAAAATCAAGATAAAGGCGGGCAACGGCGGCAACGGCGCCGTGAGCTTCCGCAGAGAGAAATATGTCGCTGCGGGCGGCCCCGACGGCGGCGACGGCGGCAGAGGCGGCAACATAGTCTTTGAGGTGGACGACAACCTCTCGACGCTCGCCGACTTCCGCTACAAGAGAAAATACACCGCCCCCAACGGCGAAGACGGCTCCGGCGGGCGCAAGAACGGCAGGCGTGGCGAGGATCTGATAATCAAAGTGCCCAGGGGCACTATAATCCGTGAGGCCGAGAGCGGCGCGGTTATGGCGGATATGTCCGACGGCAAACCTTTTATCGCCGCAAAGGGCGGCAACGGCGGCTGGGGCAACCCTCACTTCGCCACCCCGGCCCGTCAGGTGCCCCGCTTCGCAAAGAACGGCATCCCCGGCGAGGAGTGGGAGGTTAGCCTTGAGCTGAAGCTGCTTGCCGACGTCGGCCTGCTCGGCTTCCCCAATGTCGGCAAATCGACCCTTGTTTCGGTCGTCAGCCAGGCGAAGCCCGTTATAGCGAATTATCATTTCACCACTCTCACCCCCGTGCTCGGCGTTGTATCGCTCGGCGAGGGCAGCTCCTTCGTAATGGCGGATATCCCCGGCCTTATCGAGGGCGCGGGCGACGGCGTTGGTCTCGGTCACGAATTTCTGCGCCATGTCGACCGCTGCCGCCTGCTCGTGCATATTCTTGACGCCGCGGGCAGCGAGGGCAGAGATCCGATAGAGGATTTCGAGATAATCAACCGCGAGCTTGAAAAATTCGACCCAGAGCTTGCAAAGCGCCCGCAGATAGTTGTCGCCAACAAGGTCGACCTTGCCGGCGACGAGCAGCTCGAGAGGCTTCGCAGCTACTTTACGGGCAAGGGCTACGAATACCACACGATGTGCGCCCCGATATGCGAGGGCACCTCGGAGCTTGTCAGCGCAATATGGAACAGGCTCTCCACCCTGCCGCCAATCAAGCGCTACGAGACCGAATCCATCCCGCTCGAGATGTTTGAGAAGCAGAACGACAAGGGCTTCACCATCAGAGTTGAGGACGGCGTTTACTTCGTGGAGGCTCCGTGGCTGCTGAAAATTTTGCAGCGCACCGACCTTGACGACTACGAATCGCTCCAATACTTCCAGAGAGTACTCACCTCGAGCGGCATAATCGACGCTTTGAGAGAGCGCGGCATCAACGAGGGCGACACGGTCTCTATATATGAGCTTGAATTTGACTTCGTCAACTGACGGGAGGTATGGATTTGAATCTGTTGCTTGAAAAGCCCGCCGACGTCTCGGCGCTCAGCCCGTTGACCCTTGCCTTCGTCGGCGACTCCGTCTTTGACCTGCTCGTACGCAGCGAGCTTGTCTGCGAGGCGAACCGCCCGGTGGACACGCTCCACAAAACCGCGACACGCATCGTCTGCGCCTCCGCCCAGGCGGGCGGCATAAGGCGCATCCTCCCGCTGCTGACCGAGGATGAGGAAGCTGTATTCAAAAGAGGCAGGAACGCCCACACGGGCGGCATACCCAAAAATCAGTCGAGCGCCGATTATCACTACGCAACGGGGCTCGAGAGCCTCTTCGGCTGGCTTTACCTCAAGGGCATGACGGACAGGATCAACGAGCTTTATTCCGAGCTGCGCCGCATCGACGGTTGATTTTCGGAGGGAAACGATGAATCTCAATAAAAAAAGCGCTCTTCAACTGCTCAAAAATAATATAATGTGGGTCATCGGCTGCTCGCTCTACTCGATAGGCGTTTGCTGCTTCGCCGTGCCCAATTCGATCGCTCAAAGCGGCTTTACGGGCATAGCGGTGATAGTCAATCACCTGTTTTCGCTGCCCGTAGGTATAGTGAACCTTGCGCTGAATATCCCAATGCTGATACTCATGTGGATATTCCTCGGCAGGCAGCTCGTGGCTCGCACGCTCTGGGTCACGGTGATACTCTCGGCGGCGCTCGATGTCTTCGGCGCGATCATGCCGACCTACACGGGCGACACGCTCCTCGCCTCGCTCTTCTGCGGAATTCTCGAGGGCGCGGGGCTGGGGCTGATAACGATAACCGGCGCTACCAGCGGCGGCACGGATATCGTGGCAAGGCTCATCCACAAGAAATGGAAATTCATCACGATAGGCAAGGTCGTGCTCGTTGCGGATGCCCTCGTCATAATCTCCAACATGATAGTTTTCCGCAGTATAGAGAGCGGCCTTTACGCCATAATCACGATATTTGCAAGCACCCGTCTGATCGACTCGATGGTCTACGGCACGGGCAACGGCAAAATGCTGATGATAATCACCGAGAAGCCCGAGGAAATCTCAAAGGCTATAATCACCTCGTCGCACAGGGGCGTTTCGATAGTGCCGGTAGTCGGCGCATACACGGGCGAGAATAAAAATATGCTCATCTGCGTTGCCCGCAGGCACGAGATACCCGGCATAATCCGCACCGCAAAGGCGATAGACCACAAGACGTTTATCATCGTCAGTGAGGCGAACGAGATCCTCGGCGAGGGATTCAATCAGGCGATATAATGAAAAACAGGAGTGTGTATTATGAAAAAAATCCTATGCGCTTTCATTGCGGCGGCTCTGCTGATTCTCGGCGGGTGCGGCTCATCCTCCCCCGTCACCTACGGCAGATATGTCGACACCGAGGCCGAGGCTATGGGCAGGCAGATAATCCTGCGCGAGGACGGCAACTGCTCCTTCAGGTATTCGGCGCTCTACAGCCTCTCCTTCAGGGGCACATATGAGGTCGGCGACGGCACGCTCACCATCACAAACAGCGAGGGCAAGCACTTTGTTTTCACCGTCAAGGACGATACGCTCATCTATGAGGCGGACTCCTCCGACAGCCTCGACCTTGAGGAAACCGACGAGCCGCTGAAGGACGGCACGGTATTCGAGCTTCGCAACGCAATAAAATCTTGACAAGCGACACGGTTTTGATATATAATAATTAAGTTAATACACATAAAGACATAAAGCGAGGTTTTCTAAATGTCCGGCCATTCAAAATGGAGCACTATTAAGCGCAAAAAAGAAAAAACCGATAATCAGAGAGCCAAGATCTTCACCAAGATCGGCCGTGAGATAGCGGTCGTCGTCCGCGAGGGCGGCCCCGATCCCGCGTCAAACTCAAAGCTCAAGGACGTTATCGCCAAGGCTAAGGCCAACAACGTCCCCAATGACAATATCGACAGGATAATCAAAAAGGCTGCCGGCGAAGCAGGCGGCGCCGATTATGAAGAGATAGTCTATGAGGGCTACGGCCCCTCGGGCATCGCAGTTATCGTTGAGACTCTTACCGATAACCGCAACAGGACCGCCGGCGACGTTCGCCATTACTTTGACAAATACGGCGGAAACATGGGCCAGAGCGGCTGCGTTTCGTTCATGTTCTCAAAGCAGGGCGTTATCGTTATCGAGCAAGAGGGCGTTGATGAGGATAAGCTCATGGAGGATGCTCTCGAGGCCGGCGCTACCGACTTTCTGACCGACGACGGCGTGTTTGAAATAAGGACCGAGCCCAACGACTGCGGCGCAGTCCGTGACGACCTCGAAGCTAAGGGCTATTCCTTTGTCTCCGCCGAGGTTGAGTATGTTCCCTCGACCTACACCGCTCTCACCGACCCCGATGACATCAAGAACATGGAAAAGATGCTCGAAATGTTTGAGGATAACGACGACGTGCAGGCTGTTTGGCACAATTGGGAGAACGCCGACGACGCAGAATAATACTACAGCCGCCGCACTCAAACGGCGGCTTTCCTGCACCCTGCCGACTCTAGGAAAGGGGCATAACTAAAGAAAGGAAGGATTACGATGCTGGTTTCAACCAAGGGCAGATACGCCCTGCGGGTCATGCTTGAGCTTGCCCTGAGCAAGGACGGCGAATACAAGAGGCTCGACTCCATCGCAAAGTCGCAGAATATATCGGAGAAATACCTTGAAAGCATCGTCAGCATCCTTGTCAAGGCAAATATCGTTGAGGGTATGAGAGGCCGCGGCGGCGGATACCGCCTGACCCGCAAGCCCGAGGAATACTCCGTCGGCGAAATTTTGAGGCTGACCGAGGGCTCGCTTGCGCCCGTCTCCTGCCTCGACTGCAGGCCGAATAAATGCGAGCGGGCGGCGCAATGCCTCACCCTACCCATGTGGGAGAAACTCGACAACCTCATCTGCGGCTACCTCGACAGCATCTCTATTGCCGACCTCATCGACCCCTCGGCGGTCGGCGACTACGAAATCTGAATCAAATTTATCCCGACTCGTGCGGCCGAAAAAACCGCTCGGGTCGATTTTTTAAAGAATTTTCAAAAAAGTTCAAAAACCTATTGACAAAGTAGGAATATTGTGATACGATAATCCTATCAAAAGGATATGTTTATGGAGGCTGTCAATCATGAAAGAAAAGGTTTATTCATCAATACAGGATCTTATAGGCGGCACTCCCCTGTTGAATCTGAAGAATATTGAGCAAAAAGAGCAGCTTGGCGCAAGAGTGCTCGCAAAGCTCGAGTACTTCAACCCCGCAGGCTCGGTCAAGGACAGGGTCGCAAAGGCAATGCTTGACGACGCCGAGGCAAAGGGCCTCCTTTCCGCAGGCGGCACGATAATCGAGCCGACCAGCGGCAACACCGGTATAGGTCTTGCGGCGATAGGCGCGTCGCGCGGCTACCGTGTGATCATCGTAATGCCCGACAGCATGAGCGTCGAGCGCCGACTGCTTATGACGGCGTACGGCGCCGAGCTTGTTCTCACCGAGGGCAAAAAGGGCATGGCCGGAGCGGTCGAAAAGGCGGAAGAACTCAAAGCCGAGATACCCGGCGCGCTCATTCTCGGCCAGTTTGAAAACCCGGCAAACCCTGCCACGCACAGAGTAACGACCGGCCCGGAAATTTGGGAGGACACCGACGGCAAGGTCGATATCTTCGTCGCGGGAGTGGGTACTGGCGGCACGATAAGCGGTGTGGGGCAGTACCTCAAAAGCCGCAATAAGGGCGTCAAAATAGTCGCCGTTGAGCCTAA
>ERZ773139.1746-NODE-1746-length-23914-cov-11.482292_pt1:0-22500 | contig 23914 bp, 38 predicted proteins | sample MGYA00580854_ERZ773139 | MGnify/ENA primary metagenome ERZ773139 (study PRJEB29015, sample SAMEA2737809) | human gut metagenome | biome: human gut; feature: human-associated habitat; material: faeces | place: China | collected 2012 ...
AAGTATAGCATACAGCTATGAATTTTTCTATTGCGTTCCCCTGACTTCGGAATAGCGGCAGGGCTGGCTATCCATGTCTTGTGCTTCTCTACCGTACATGAGCATTATCTCACGCTCTGCAAGAAGCTCAATCCACCAGTAAAGTACCTCTGGATCGCTCTCAAGAGCTGGAAGATATTCTTCCGGGAAGTGAGTGTTATCGCCTCTGTGCCATTCAGATTCATATTTATCTCTTAAATTTCCCCTCATCTCCGGAGGCGGTGCGGGGTTTGCCGCAATGCGCTGCCGCTCTCTATCTATTTCGTCCCAACGCTCTTTAACATCGGCTCCAACAAACACCGCCGAAGCACCAATCAGACCAAGAAATGAACCCAAAAATCCCATTTTACAAATTTCTCCTTTCATTAATCGAACTTTAATCGAACATTTGTTCCATTTGCATTTTTTATTATAGTCCAAAAAAATTCTCTTGTCAACAGGGAATTTTTTCCTGTTGTAAGTTGTCACTTTTATCGGACACTCAAATCATTTTCCTTTATGAGTCGAGCCGCTATAACAGGACTCAGCTTAACCGTCGGCAAAGTAATTTTGCTTGCACCATTGCTCCAAGTTTGATGGCTACCGCAACACCTCACCTCCTTATAGCCGTTATCCCGTAAAATTCTCTTAAACTCTTTTACTTTGAATTGAGTCAATCTGACATACACACCTCCACAACAGCATAATTTCCAAACTGTTCACACTCCTTATCGAATAGATAATTTAATAGCTCTGCAAAGTCATTTCCTTTTCCGGCATATCCAAGCTTATTTGCGCTGTCCCGAATTGATTTCATCTTAGGACACGACTCGCAGCTATGTATTGAGCAGAGCTTGCTTCCGATACCGGAACAAGCCACAAACTCATCTCCATTTGTCGTTTTTGCTACTACTGTTTGATGTTCCATTTTTCCCTCCAATTAACAGCCGCACACTACTTTTATTTTTCTTGTTATATCCGTCATAACCGATTCGTCGGTGATTTTACCCACTCTCCTTCCTAATCTCGATTTGTCTACCACTCTCAGTTGTTCACATAACGCCTCTGACTCATCTCTTACGCCCTGCTCACTTGTTATTTTGACGTGCGTCGTCGCCATAGACGGCTTTATTTTTGTCGATAAAGGTACAATAACCGTCGTCGGCGAGTGGGCGTTTCCCACATCGTTTTGCACTATAATCGCAGGTCTTGTGTTCCGTTGTTCAGACCCCACTCCGTCCAGCGAAACCAAGTAGATTTCTCCTCTCTTAATTATTTTAATCTTCCTCTCCCATATTATTTTTTACTTACGATAGCTCATATGCTATCATACACCTCAACGATTTCTATTCCTAACTTCCGTATAACAGCTTCGGTGAAATTATTTTTCATTTTCTCCTGAAGTCGAGTTTTACTTGTACTTCTGCCATAGATTACTCCATGCTTGTCCATTATGTAATAGTATATTTCTTCAGCCATTCTGCACCTCATCTCTAATTGCTTCTATTCGGTACGGCTCGTTGTACCGAATACCGTCTATTATCTCATCGACAAATTCATCATCAGCGAGCGACATATTAGCCAACAGATCAATAAGCTCGATAGCTTTATCACAGATTTTTACTTTGATATTCATTTACATTCTCCTTTTGTTTTCGTTTTTTAAATCAGAATCCAATTCCTTCTGGACTCCATTTTCTTGTCGTCTACCCGCTCCGTACTGAAACTCACACTCGCCGGATTGTCTAACACACACATTTCCGTCCATATGTTCACAATACACGCCGGTAAAAGCTCGTCTGCAATATGTCGTGTTTAGTATCATAAACTCACCACCGTCTTTGCTTTCACCTTTTCGTCGCTCATTACCTCCGATATCGCCGCCGCACACGGTTTCCAACAATTACCGTTGTGTGCGCAGTTTTTGCAATATGTTTCCAACACTTCATACACCGTCATATCACGCTACCTCCGAATTTGTTTTAAATTCGCTAAGAGCTTTCACTACAGCTTTATATGTATCGTTCTCTACTGCCTTGTCAACCTTACTGAGCATCTCTGCATTAAGGGCTGCGAGTGCTTTCATCCTTGTGTCATATTTTTTAGGAATCCTCATACCGGAAGCAACATCGGTTACATACCATCCATCACTCCGCTTATCAAAACCAAATTCGATTTCTCTTCCTCGCGGAGTTCTTACTACCTGTCCATAACCGCTAACCCGCTCGAAGTGATTGAGGGCTTTGAGGTCGTTCTTGTCAGATATCGCTGTGTAAAAGTCAAGTTTATACATTTTTGTTTTCCTCCTTATCGACATAAATATACAGCCATTTGCTCAAATTCGTCCATTTTATCTTTTGGAATTAAAAGGACTTTTTCATCTTCGCTCATGATGATATTATAGTCTTGCTCGATTAAATCGCATATTTCCAGTTCGCTCATAAGTGCAAGCTCTTCCGCTGTTGCCATTTTGTCTTTAAACGCCAGTTTTCTTGCGTCCCTTATCATCCCCGTGTAAAGAAGACGGTTGCTTAAATCTCTTCCATTCATTTTCATTTACCTCCAAATTTCTTCATTTTAGTTTTCTTTCTAAACCAAAGCTCATAAGGAATTTCTTTTTCATTCGCAATAATACATATTGACTTATCAGAAAGACTATCAGAGAGATTACGAACAAGCTCTATGCAGTGACCCCTTCGCAGCTCTTCCTTAATTTTTTCAATCTGTGTGTACGGACGAATAGAATCAGGGCGCACCTCAACTCTACGCATATTATGGTCGTCTACTTCGCCGCCCGCAGAAGTATTAAGGTTGGCTAAAGTATAGATATAATATCTGGGGTCATAAATGTAAGTCCCCTCATCATAAACGATACTGCCAACTACCGTCTCTCCCGAGTAAGTTTCACCGACATACTGATAATTTCTCTGCTTATTTGTCTGGTCAAAAACCATAACAGAAACAAACTTGCCCGAAGCTCTCATCTCATCAAGCTCTTTCTCTTTTTCTTTTCTTGTTTCTATATCAATATTAAATTGCTCTTCGAAACGATGATTGACATCTTTAAGTATATCGGCAAGGGTACGATTTGTATTAGCAGCGTTAGCCGCAGCAACCCCTATTGATTCTAATGCCTTATTTACGGTATCGCCATCTATGAGTAAGCCTTTGTTTTCATTACTCATTTTTATTTACCTCCGCTACATCACCGTCTATTAGCCGTTCAGCCGTCATAGTGTCATACTTAATACCCGCACACGCAAACTCGGGATTGTGTCCCACCGCGTCTGCCGATACCCAAACAGACCACCTATTAGCAGCTTCTCTCTTTGCCGTCTCTTCGTCGTCTGCTTCAATCTCATATGCAACTCGTCCTGAATAGTTGAACCGTACAAGATACTCCATTTTGTTTTCCTTTCTTAAATAAAATCTGCTATGAGCATACTGTCACCCATAACCACATCAGAGCACCTCAGTGTGTCTAATATCGTTTTCTTAATAGCTTCGCTTGCGTCTTGATAGCACCACGACTCTTCCCATATCGAGCAAAACGACGCGCACCCTCCGCCGTAATAATCTGAGAACAGTATTAGGTCTGCTGAGTCAAACCCCGTATCTACAGCCTTTATTCCATACCAGCCGTAATTATCATCGCGCAACTCGTCGAAGCTTTTGTTTGCGTTCTCAGAGTCTATTACAGCGAAGTCACAATCTGGAAATCGACTACCCTCACGAATACATTTACGCGCCCTTTCTCCGAGATAATCACTCAGCTCGTTTACTGTGCAAACCATAGATTCATTTTCTTTTCTCATTTTCAATACTCCTCCGGCAACAGCATGGTCGTCACATTACCCTCGTCGCCGAAGTCTGTGATTATCCAAATCTCGCCCTTACTTGTGTTATATGCGGCGAGCGTTCGTCCATCGCCTACCCGAACCGCCTTGTCGTTTAAAGCCTTGTCCTCTTCGGGGATATCACCCCAATCGCACTTTGTGTATCGCCCGAAAGCATCGAGCAGCTCCTCGCAAATTTTACCGTCACCGAGTATATTTGCTATACCCGGCGTCATGACCTGCATTCCTAAATCAAATTTCAATTCCATTCCAAATTCAATTCCTCTCTGTTAATCACACTCAACAAACTCGCCGTTTTTAAGCGTATACCAAGTATCAGCCTTAATTTTTTCTCCGTCCACTATTGCTGCCTTGATATTAATCAGCGGATATGTTTTGCCGTTCCAAACGCCGCGCTCCGCAATGACAATAGCAGAGCCGAGACCCGCCTTTGCTTTAGAATTATAGCCTGTTACTATCGCGACAGAATCGCCGTTTGAAACTTCAGCTGCTGATCGGGTGCCCGAATTTACGGCTGCTGATCGGGTGCCCGAATTTACGGCTGCTGACCCGATGCCCGAATTTACGGCTGCTGACTGGAAGCCCGAATTTACGGCTGCTGAACGGTAGCCTGTATTCATTGCTGCTGAATAGTCGCCCGAATTTACAACTGCTGAATAGTCGCCCGTATTTACGGCTGCTGACCGGTCGCCCGTATTCATTGCCGCTGACAGGTCGCCCGTATTCGTTGCCGCTGAACGGTAGCCCCAATTTACCGCCGCTGACTGGGCGTCCGTATTCGTTGCTGCGTCGGCTTTCCAGTTGACCTTATCGAGAATAAATGAAACACCAGCTTGTATAAGACCTTTAAGTCCAAGTTCAACGCCGATTTTTATTTTGGTTGAAGCAACTTTGGAATCGCCACCATGTTTGGAAAGCTCTCCGTCCTGTTCCACCTCACAGTATCGATTCCCGTCGCACGGAGGATAATACCTAAATACTTCTAAAGGATTCTCACAAGCGTGAAATCCTTTTTCACAAGCTTCTGCTTCTTTTTCTTCGTACTCTTTCCCTATTTCATACTGAAAACCTCTGCACTTTAAATCCTTGTCAAAGCCTTTATATGCTTTCATTTTTATATCTCCTTTCTATTTGTTTTTTTATTTTAGCGTTTGCTTCAGCATTTGTCTTTGTTTGGGCAAGTATCACAATCGTAACGCACCCAATGTTCATCGCCGTCCTTACCCATACAATCACTCTCGCCTTTGAGTTTTACATATATGTCATATGCTTTGTCTGTCTCGTCGTCTATGGGTTTATAATAAAAATCACAGTTTTTGTCTACACAGTTGTCGCTCCAAAACACGCCAACATTACAACCGCAATCCTCATCAGCCCATTCCCCTTCAAACCTAACATCGTTTATGCAGCATATTTCTGCAAGCTTATTGAGTACGGGTATAGGGCAACTCCACGCCGTATCAAACCACAGCGTATTCTTGTTGTTGAGTGAAGAGTATTGCGCGTTCCATTTCGTGCCCCAATTCGCCACACTCCAATCATACCAATTATTTGAGCCGTACAACTCCCTCTCCCTCTTGCCTAAATCACCGCGATAAATGTTGTCGGGCATTGGAATAATTTTGTTGAAGTCGATTTTAGACCCATTTCCTTTTATGTACTGAAGAACCTTGTCTATATTCTCCTGATTTCCGTGAAACACAATTCGATTTGTTACCCAATTTGGCATTTTAATTCTCCTTTCTAAATTAATATTATTGATAATCAAACATGGTTACGCGCCTCTTCTTATTACTTCGTAGTTTTTAGGGATTCTGTTTACCGGCACATATGTATATTCATTTAAATTCATCCAAAACGGACGACTAAACTGATACGCAGCCGGATGCTTTACCAACCGTTTTTCAGTACCGTCCCACAGAGTAAATTTGATTTCACTTCCGATTGGCAGATTGCTGAGTGCGTCTGGACTCTTTTTCTTTTTTATATTCTCATAGCAACGCTCTCGCCATTCCTTTGCCCACTCATACTCCGTAGGGGTAAGCACATCAAGTATTCCTTTCGGACAATCATAGTAACCGGGACCAGCGCTTTCGTCCATATCCTTGTAAGAAAAGTTTAAATAGTCTTTGTTGTTAACGGACGTGAGCATCACCACTCCAAAAACACTTTCCTTTTCGGGCTTAGCTCCAGTTTTGAAAATGGTTTTCTTTACAGCGGCATAGTAAGTAGAGCCTACCATAGCAGATTTGAGCACTTCATATCTCCCCTTGTCGCCCACCATATCGCAATTCATTATGCTGTCGCACTCTGCTTTTCTATCTATTTTGCCGTTCTTATAGAATGACGCATGATAACTTGTCCATCCCATTTTAAAATTCCTCCTTGATTACTTCTTCAATTACATTATTGTTTTTGTCCATCCAGTATGTATTCGCGCCCAATTTTCTTTTCTTATACCCTTTGCTTAGCATTTGGTATTCCTGCTCCGCTACTGGGTCGTGCTATTGAAGCCCTCTTGCCTTATAGAGCGGAATCCAGTGTGCATCGTAGAAACTGTAACCCGCTCCGTCTATGCCAAAGAAATATCCGAACTCATCAGATTCGTAAATTCTAAACCCACATTCCGACATGATTTCGATTCCATTTCCTTCTTCAAGCCACCAATCATCTGCGGAGTCGCCAAACGACCACATTGTACTCCACATCGGAAGAGCATCATCGTATACTACTTCGAACTCTTGTCTGTAAGCTTTAACTGTCTCAAAGGTTTCAAGTTCAATCGTATACACGACACCATCATCTTTATTATCTACGCCTGTGATTTCTCCGTCTCCACTTCCTTTGAGATCCGCGTAAAAATACACGCTATCGCCAACCGCAGGTTCAGTCACCTCGTGGATGTCCCCGTCGCCGATGTTCATCAGCTTCTCGATCATGCCCTGCGGGATTGCGTTCATTTCGTGAACCCAGCGTTCAGCCGCATCTCTGATTGTTAAACCATTTTTCATTTTCAAATTCCTTTCCTTTTACTCTTCAACTTCACCGAACACGGACTCATAACCATCCGCATCCATGTTCTCTTCAGCAAACACCTTTGCTTCATCGATACCGATCGGGGTAATTTTGTTTTCCGTGTCCCAGCAATTCATGCCGCTGGATATTCGAGCTATAAAGAACTCACCGGTTTTCTTCTGATAAAGAGTTGTCCAACTGCTCGGCGTTCCGTTACAGTAGCTTGTTCTGTCGCAAATTTCCTTTGCAGTTTCTGTGTTGTACTTCTTTCCCTTGATAACCTTATTCATTTCATTTTCCTCCTGAATTTTAATTTAATTTCTGAATCATCGTTCTCGCCATATTATCTACAGCGATATAACTGGAAGCCGTCGCCAAACGCTTTTCATCTTCGGTTGTCAAACTCACGCCCAATTCCTTTAGGACTTTGATTTTGTGTTTAACAAACCTTTTCATTCTGTCTTCTTCTGTCAACCGCAGCTCTCCTCCTTCTGTTTATAATTTTCTTTGCAAGCCATCGAGCTACGGCATCCTCCATCCGTTCCTCGAAAGCTATAATTTTACCCTCGTGCCACAGCGCATACAAAAACGCGACGACGAAGGCAATTTCAATTACGGTTGTGATTGCAAATCTCAATTCCATTTTGATTCCCTTTCTGATTTAAAATAAGTTTGTACCGTTTTGTCTATACGCCTCATTCCATTTTCGCGCCAGTTCCTCCGCCTCTCTACGGCTTTCACATAAATGGCATATATCAGCGTTGTATCTTTTAAGTATGGCGATTAAGTTATTACCCGTCGCTATCGTGTCGGCGAAGGCGAAATACTTTCCGTTTTCGGCAGTGACAACCACAACAAAAATCATTTTCATTTCAAATCTTCCACTCTCCGCATATGTTTCCGTTGCTGTCTATCACCTTGCCGTCTGTTCGCCCTTCGGCTACAGCTCTGCTTATCTGCCCAAAAATTCGGTTAAGCTCAGCCGCCGTGGCGTAGTAGTCGGCATATTCATTTTCCGCGTCACAGCCATGAAAAGCGGCGTTCCCGGTTTTGATTTCGATTTTCATTTTGATCTCCTTTCAGAAATTAACCACCATTTTCGCGTTGTGAACTGGACTCACCAATTCGCCGCCAAAACAGACTAACTGCCCAGTACCAACTTCAACAGCGTTGTACTTTGCTGACCCGCTTACCCTCATATAGTAATCGTCGTCCTCGGCACGAAACACATCTCCGCAGCGTATTTCGTTAAAATCTATCCAGTCTTTCGTTTCCTCTCTGATTTCCATTTTGTTTTCCTTTCTGATTTTAAATTTAGCAGCCGAGTTTGGTTTTCCTTTCACGGCGGCTCTATCTTATATCACGACTTCGGTTATTTACCAAAATCTTTTAAAATTTTACGCCACATTTTCTTCGTATTAGCTAAAGCTGTACTCGATTTACATCTCGTATTAGCTAACGCTGTATTCGATTTACATCTCATACTCAACATAGATATCGCCGTTAGGCATATATACGCACGACCACACGCAGCCGCGCTCATACACAGCCCGTTCGGCTACACACATAGCATCATCGAGATTGTTGAAATGCTTTCCGATTACCAAACCGTTTTGCTTTTCAACTTCGACCCCATAGGTGTTATAACTCATGATCCGATTTCCTCCTCACATAGATTTACTCGCGCCGTGTGACCGTCTCCCCAGCGCACCAATACAAGAGCGGATATGCTATTTCCGTAGATAATAATTCCGCCCGTTATGTATGCCATATACTTTTCGCCGTCGTTTTCAAAACGGATTTTCGTTTCAAATCCGACTTTCCATATCACTCCCTTTACAAACTTTTCGTATGACATAGTAAAATATTCGCTCCTTTCATTTTCGTTTCGATTTTGTAGCATTTAAATTATGTTTTGAGAACAGAAACACTTCGGGAATATAATTTCACTACCAATTTCCGAAGTGATTTTCTTTAGTTTATTTCGCGCAATTCTTCGAGTATTTCATCTTCTCCGAATACGCGCTTTACTCCTTCCCATTCGTGACAACACGCCTTCCAAATCTTATAAGCGTTCGGATTTCGCATTAGTCTGCCGAATTCGTTTTCGGTTTCGGTTTCATACCCAAATTCCGAACAAAAATCCTCATAGTCACCGGGGTCATACTTCGTCAAACACGCGAGAATGTCGTAGCAAGTCGGCGTGATATTGTGTGTTGTGTTATATATGGAATCCCAAAATGTCACGCGCATAACCGCTCCGCTGTTTGTGTTTCGGATATAAACCGAATAGCAGTTTCGCAAATAATTTTCCTCCCACATCGGATTTGAATTTCGCTCCTTAAAAGTGATTTTAATTTCAATTCCGTTTCGTTCTGAAAACTCATTTGCCTGCATGACATAATCATTCTGTATAGTGTTTACCATGATTTTCGATTCCTTTCTGATTTAGATTCCAAATGCAAATCTTGCGCCGAATATAAATTTAGTTTTGTCGTGTGGGATATCCACGACATCGAAACACTTATCTGGCACGAATCGCATCTTAATTCGTTCTGATTCCGTATAAAGCTCACCTCCGATTAAAATGTTACCGTTGTGTATGAGTGGGTTCTTGTGGGTCCCATCGTATTCCGGTTTAACTTTGTAATAGCGCATGATTTTAAATTTCCTTTCTTATTTAGATTTTTAGTTTTGATTTAATTTCACTTTTGAGCGTAAAATTTTTTATGCCGCTTTTGTTGCCTTTGCTTTTGTCTGAGCCTTTGCACTCGATTTTTTCGCGGCGTTCTTTGCATTTTCGGCGGCTTTTTCGGGCTTCGGGTCAATTTTTTTTGCCGTTTTTGCTTTTTCCGCGGCTTTTTTTGCGGCGCGCTCCGCCTTCCTTGCTTCACGGCGTGCGGCTTTTTCTGCTTCTATTTCTTCCGCGGTTTTATGCGCGACTTTATCGAGGCGATCTGCAATGAATTTCTCGAACGAGTTACGGAATGTTACTGCCGCATAGGGCAAAAATTCCTTCTTGTCGGCGTCGCGGTTGATTTTACGATATGAGCCGCAGAATGTTAACAGTGATTCAAGGTCATTTTTTTCGGCGTGAAGTTTCTTCCCCGCGCTCTTATCGGTAAAAAATGCAAGCACTGTTTTATATCGTGTAAAAACTTCATCCGCGTCGTGTTCTCTATCCTCATGCGCCGCGACTGCGTAACGGCTCACGGCAAGCCGTAAAGACTCAACGGCGTTTTTCCAATTGTCAATAACTTCGATGGCGTGCTTGTCGTTCTTGTACATTGTCGCGCTGATGGCGCGGGACTCTTTGCGATTTTCTTTGATGGCGTTTTCAATTCTGAACATTTTTGTTTGCTCCCTTTAAAGTAAAATTTTTTGTGCTTTTTAGCACATAAAAGCGCACGAGCCGCAAAAGCTCATGCGCTCGACATCTGCTAAAAAAAATATCGTCCGTCGTTTCAGCGCGCTATTTGACAGTTTGCACGCTCCACGGGCGCACAATGCGCCCGCTCCGCTCTTCTCGCTTTTTCATTACCTCACGGCGGCGGTTGCCTTCTGTTATAATTTTCGCCCACGGGCGCGCCCGTCACGGTGCGCGTCTGTACTGATAAAATACATCGCCCTTCCGTTCGTTCTTCCCGTGCTCCGCTCTTGCCGTCGAGCGGCTCCGCGCATAATAACAGCGACATGCGCGGCGCGTATGGTATAATCGTATCGGCGGCGGCTTTAAGCGTTCCCACGCTTGCGGCATTGGAGCGTTCCCACGCTCCGCCGTTGCTCCGCTTCGTGATTATGTTTTCAAGGTTCAAGAAGGGCAAGCCCTGCGCCGCTTGACTTTTCGCGGCATTGTGTTTATAATCCTATATATACCGCTTGAACCGTGCGCGCCTTGCCTTCTTTATGGTAGATTAGCACCTTGCCGCGCCTTTGCGGTCATCCGTCAGCTTGTCGGCGGCGGCTCTGCCGCTCTGCCGTGCCGTTCGGATGTTGGCGCGCCCTGTTCTCTTGAGTACGCCCATAGTATAGCACCAAAAAGTGCATTGTTATACCCAAAAAGGAAAAATAATGAACTTTTTAGAGATTTTGCACATCTTTGTAATATATACACAATGAACCTACACAACGGAGCTGATAAACTTGTGCAATACTAACAATTATGACCCCATTATTATTGCAGAAAAGATTAAACAAGAATGCATGAGACAAAATATCACGGTGAAGACCATGTTACAAGAATTAAACATCAATCACGCCGCTTTAACTAAAATGACGCACGGCGGCGCGCCGTCTTATATTACCGTCGCCCGTATATGCGATTATTTAAATATATCTATAGATACTCTGCTCAATCGCCCCGCGCCGCCTGACGCCGCCGCCGACATTAACGCCGCCGTTGAGTGCATAGCCCGCGCCCGTGGGATATCCGCCGACTATGTGCGCGGCGTTCTACGCTTGCCGCCGAACGGCAGCAGCAGCACCAACAACGATATATAATATTCTATAATAGCATAATGCCCTCGCGCAAGTCTACGGGGCACGGCTACGCCGTGCGACGCTCCACCAACAATGAGACGGTACGCGCATTATAGGCATATATACCTACCTATATAATATATAATATAATACCTATACACATCGGAATTTATTTTTTGATGCATAGGTATTTTTTTATTTTAGCATATAAGATGTAATTGACGTGTTGACGGTGATATTATGCAGTGTTGACGCTGACGTGTAGACGGCGTTGTAAATACAACAAAAAATAATGCTTATATAACACTAAAATATCATAGCTTGTATACCTCGACTATATAGGTATAATAATCCATAAAATACGCCTTTATAGATTATTCCCCGTAAGGGGGGCTATTTTAAACCTATAGCAGAAAAATAATCGTGAAAAACCGCTTAGTTAATCAACCCCACTCACACGTCGTCAAAATAGACCCTCAGAACTACACAAATCCCGCCCATAGTAGAGGGTATCTTCTACGGGTCAGGTAGATTGGTGCTTTTTAAAATTTTAAAAAAACTGGTAAAAGCCCGCTCTACGCACAAAGTTACCCCTACGAGCATCCGAGATAAAGATGTGGTACAGGCTAAAATCCCTAAAGTCTACCTTACGAGCGGTCTTTCGTTCGTGGTATAAGCCTATAGACCCATCAGGGTTGGTATGTACAGGCTGACATCTTCGAGGAAAGCTTCTACAAGTTCTATATATATATACGATCGTCTTACGCGCCGAAGGGCGCGTTTTTTTATTTATGTTTATCGCTATGCGCTAAGCTTCTACCCTCTACTTCTGTTAATAATTTATTCATAAATTTAACCTTCAGATTTTGGTAAATCAGCCAACCTCGGGTGTAAGGTATATACATAACATAGTGGTATAGGCTACGGCGTAAGCCGTTTCAAGGCAAATCCGAGGTGAGCGACACTAATAAGGCGAACGGAAACGGAGCGCAGCGCAGTTAAAGGCTTGCTGAGTTCGCCTCAAGATGGAGCGAACCGAGGATGCAGTCTTCCTTTAGAAATAAGGCGAAGCCTTCCACCCGCCTACGGAGATGTTTGAGGGAGGCGTCAGCGGTATCTCCGAAGAGAAGTTAGCGAAGCTTGCGAAGAGAACTTCTCCCGAGGTGGTATAGCGTAGCCTCCCGCCTACTCCGTAGACGGAATTATGTGACGAGCAAGGACACGTTAGTGGACTTGTGACCTTCACATAACATATATTGTTTTTATGACAAGGGGGTGCTCAGATGCCTTGATATACAAAGGGTGTAGAAATCTTTAAGACATTTGAAGTTTTAAAATCAAAAAATAGGGAGGAAAACATTATTAGCGTCAAAGTATGCGATGCGATTATGGGTGCTGGTAAAACCGAAGCTGCCATTACCTATATGAACGAACACAAGGAGAAGAAATTTATTTATGTAACGCCGTATCTGGCGGAGAGCAATCGTATTAAAGAGGGGTGTCCGGAGCTGCGCTTCGTTGAACCGAGCAACAAGCTGGGTGAATACCATTTTAGAAAAACGGAGCATACGGCTGCTCTTGTTGAAAAGGGGTGCAATATTACCACTACTCATGTGGCTTTCAAGAGCTACTCCAGAGAGACCTTGGCTAAGATAAAGGAACTCGGGTATACCCTTATTATAGATGAGAGCTTAGAGGTTCTTGTTGAAAGCCAGTTGAAGCCTATTGATGTAAAAATGCTCAAGGCTACAGGCTTTTTGACGAATGACAATGGCGTATATTTGCCAACGGGTAAATGGTATGACGAGGGTAAGTTCTCCGAAGAAATGAAGATGCTTCGTTCTCATAGCATTATAAGCCTCAACAATGGGTCAAAGGAGAAGCTTTATTATTGGGCGCTGTCGCCTGAGTTGCTTACCTCGTTTGATGAGGTGTTTATACTGACCTATCTGTTCGGCGGGCAAAGCCTTTGCTATTTTATGAAAGCCAATAAAATCCCCTATACCTATATAGGTGTGTCGCTAAGGGACGGAGTTTATCGCTTCTCGGACAGCGTTGATTATGTGCCGGAATACACTAAACACATCAAAGATCTTATACATATAATAGAGTCGCCAAAGCTCAACCGTATAGGCGACCCACCCCATGCGCTGTCTATGAACTGGTATCAAAGGCGCAAGGCTGGTGAGGACGGCGAACTTAAGACAGTAAAAGACCATATATTCAACTGCTACAACAATATATGGCGCGGGTGCAAGGCGGACGAGCGTATGTGGGGAACCTATAAGAGCGCTTGCAACAAGGTGAAAGGCAGAGGTTACACCAAGGGTTATGTCGTCTTCAACGAGAGGGCTACTAACTCATATATCAACAAGAGGTATCTCGCCTACGCCGTCAACCTGTTTATGAATGTCGCGGAGAGGCGTGTGTATGAGAAATTTGGTGTAGAGGTAGACCAAGATATGTACGCCCTTTCAACTATGTTACAGTGGATATGGAGATCGGCTATAAGGCGTGGAGAAGAGATATGGCTGTATGTGCCGAGCAGAAGAATGAGGACACTTTTAAAAGATTGGATGGAGAGGGTTCAGAATGGCGATAAAGACGAAGACGATTACGAGTAAGATATCTGTGAGTGAGCGAGAGACGCACATATATAGAAGTGGCGACGGCTGGGTAATGGACAGCACCGTTCCGAAAGACTTCAATGCCGCGCTGCGTAAGGGTTGGACACCTATAGAACAGACGGTTTACGACGACGGCACTGTGTGCGGGATGATTCTAAAGGCTATCCCTTCCGCAGTTACTATAAGAAAGAACGCCGCTCGAAGCATTTCCGAAGAACAGAAACGCAAGGCGACGGCGGCGTTAGCGAAGTACAGGGCAGAGAAGTGAGGTTAAGTTGAACCTGCTCAAAAATGAGCGGGTTCCAAAAATGGGAATATGCCCACCTTGAGTATAAAGATACAGACCATTTTCGCAACCTCACGAAGATGGTAACCGCCGGTAAGGGTGTTCAAATCGTTCGCCCTCCCTCAACTGCCGATATGGTACTATCGCTCAAAAATGAGCAATAGCTATACAACGGTATAGGGGGTACGCAAATGCGACTCCCCTTTGTCCCGAATATTGCATATTATTCGTGACATTTTAATTATAAACAAAGGAGAAAATGAAATGAATGAACTGACAGTATTTAACAATGAGGAATTTGGAGAAGTCCGCACCATAACTATTGACGGCGAACCGTGGTTTGTAGCCAACGATATTCTTCGAGTTCTCGCGGTAAGCAACTTGAAAGATGCTCTGCGCACCTTGGATGATGACGAAAAATCGGGGGTAGATATTATCGACCCCCACGGTAGAAAGCAAAAAACGAATTGTATAAGCGAAGCTGGGCTGTATTCAATCATTCTTCGCAGTCGCAAGCCCGAAGCCAAAGCTTTCAAGCGTTGGGTTACACACGATATACTTCCCACTATTCGTAAAACAGGCGGTTACATGACCGATGAGCTTCTCGCTAAATGCCAGAAAGACCCCAATGTTATGTTTGCGTTTGCAGAAGAGCTTCTTAAACTGCGCGATAAAACGAACGTGTTGGAATCAAAGCTCGATGTCGCTCAGCCGAAGGCGGACTTCTACGACACGTTTGTTAGCCCTAATAAATGTACAGGGCTTCGAGACACCGCCAAAGAACTTGGTATCTCTGAGCGTAAGTTTGTTAACTTTCTGATAGATGAAAAGTACCTGTACCGCACTCCAGCCAAACAGCTTCGTCCTTACGCAAAGAAGAGCAACGAGGGCTTATTCGAGACAAAAGATTGGTACACTAAGTCGGATATCGTATCGGTAAGGGTGCTCTTTACGCCGCAGGGCAAACAATTCTTTCATAAGAAGCTTGTAGAAAAGGGGTTTATCGGCGCACCTATGGTATGCGCGTGAAAGAACCAGTAAAGACAAGATATTAAATGTGGGGTGTAACTACCCTACCGGGACACTTTAAACCAAAGTTTATAGTATGTAGACAGCAAAACTCGAACGAAAATGAGTATGGCTGATATTTTAGGAAAGAGGTGTGAACGGCATTTTACAGAAAGGATTAGAGAAAGAAGTTGAATAGAGGGTTTTGTGAGGGTTGCCCGTGGATTAACCGCTGCGGCAACGACGACAACGACTACCCCTGCCACGGCAGTTGGGGTGAGGTCGCTTACATAGACTATGGAAATCAAGCCATAAATACGGATATGGATGAGGAGAATTAACTATAGGTAATACAATATATATACCGGGTATCGATGCTAAGGATATATACATAACAAATGAGCTGTACCCCGACACAGGTTATTCGTTGGTGGATAAAGACGGCAAGGTCAATTATAGACGATACGCCAACACACTCGATTACAGTTTAGATCAGATAAAACTGCGCGAGGTTTATGAGAAAGTGTACCGCCGCACTAACTTCAGCTTTTACGGAAGAAAGAAAGAGTATACCTCGCGTGTAATAAATGTAACCTTTAAATACTCGGTGGCGGAGTTTAATAAAGCCGGCAGAAATAGGTATATTCGCTTTGGATATAAAGACTCAGACCTTAACTTCAATGACTGCGTGGCTATAAAAGACGGCGAGCTGGTGGGAATAATACTTGGACAGCCTGTGGAATATCCGGTATCTGACGAGGTGCTCGGTAAATACTTCGGTTTTGAAGGTGGCGTATACACGCTTATCAAAACACCTAAGACGCTGAAGAGCACAGCGGAGCTGCGCAGGACACTGTATAATGACGGCTTTGTGTGTAATGGAGTAAGGTATGTCAGGTGGAAGAGGTCAAGCGGCAGTTCTCGCGTTGGCAAGTGTCTCTTTATTGACGAGAAGCTGTATGCTCGTATGCACAAGTGGGAGATGTGTGGACTGAAAGTCGCCGAGGGTGAAGAGGTAGACCTTGCTGCGCTTGAGTCATATATCTCTCTGCCGTCAAGCTCTATTATTGATATACTGGAAATAAACCCTGAGAACATTCTCGTGATAGACGACTACGAGAGCAAATTCTTCGATAGGGTTATGTCCGTCAGCGAAGATGGCGACCACCTAATCGCCGAAGAAAAAGACGAGCAGATAACCAACTCTATCTGGGACGGACAGGGGCTTATAGATATATCAGCTATGGGCAAATACAGCGATAAGGGCATGATACTACTCCGCAATCTCTTCTTTAAATGCTGTTGCTTCAATACAAACTTGCAACAGTGGTTTGCCGACCACGGCATAACAGAGGTGAGCCAGCTAAAAGGCTACACTAAAGCGAAGCGTGTGGAAGATATAAAGATAGTAACCACGCCGAGCAGCATCAAGTATCTGAAGTTCGGGACGATAAACGATTGGATGAAGCACATCGACAATACTTTTGGCGTTGTTAAGTATGATAAGCCGACTCACTTTTTTGACGGGCGCATGGTGCAGACGCACTATCAGCTTCTCAACAGCTTGCAGATGGACAAGGCTGAGACGGCGGCGTTCCTCAAGGAGACATTTGACTATATGACAGCTATCAGAACAGACCCCGCAGTTCTGCGCTACCATATCAAATATCCGATAGAAGACGAATTTGACATCTCCCCTGCTGAGTCGAAGAATGATGTTGTATATAAGCTTCTCGGTCTCAATGACAGATTTGCGCAGACGAAGCTTTATCATGACTTCAAGATAGATATTCTTAAGTCTTTTACAAAAAATCTTAGGCTCGGTCATGTGCTTGTCGAGGGCAATTACGAAACCTTGTTTGGCAATCCAGTTGAGATGTTACAGGCGAGCATCGGCAAGTTCGACGGCGTGTCGGTGCTGGGTGTTGGCAACATACATACGAAGAGGTTCGAGTACGGGCAGAGGCTTGTAGGTTCGCGCAGTCCCCATATCTCAATGAGCAATGTGTGGGTTCCGACGAATGTGGAGTGTAGCGAGATCGACCGCTACTTTAATCTGACGAACGAGATAGTCTGTATAAACAGTATTGGTGAAAATGTCTTAAACGAATTATCGGGTTGCGATCGATGAGGGTCGCCCCACGCGGCAACGCGTGGTGAAAAACACGGTGAACCCAGAAATCTGGGGTGTGGTCGGAATAAGCCACCGACTGCTAACGGTAAACATCTAAATGGAGAATAAAAATAAGGAGATTTATTGAAAGAAGTTTGGAAACCCATATAAGTAAATCAATAAAAACCAACATCCCTTATTTGGGGTATACATTTAAAGTGGCTTAATATAAAAATCTTCTCCACAAGACAATACCGTGCCAAGCAGTGGTAGAAATATCACTGAAGGTGTAACGACTAAGAGATACGGGCTAAGTCTATTGATACGCCTATGAACTCTGTACTTATGCGGTGAAAATCCGCATTTTGGAAGTGCCGTGGACGTTGTAGCGACGTCAAGAGATAGTCTACTCCCCTAATAAATATCGGGAAACCGAGGGTGCAAAGGTTTGATTCAGACACCTCGCTTGTTACGGATAATCTTCACCTTATTAACGCCGCGCTTAAGAACGAAGGTAAGTTTTTGATAGCAGTTCCGGATGTCTCGTCCGTTAAGAAAAAACGCAGATATACTCACGACGAGCAGGTTGACCTTGATGTTAAAACGAGCAACAATCTTATAGGCGATATCATCAACCTCAGTCAGGAGCTCAATACCCGCATATGGGATGTCCTTAATCGTGGTGGCAGTTATAGTGATATTGAGGAAATATATAAAGATGTATGTATCTTGAATATTATGAGCGGCATTGAAATCGACAAAGCAAAGAAAGAGTTCAATATCAATAATGCTAAGGAGCTTCGCCGACTGCGTGATAAATATAAGATTGAGGGCGACGACGGAAGAGCCATTAAACCTAACTTCTTCAAGGCGAAGGATATCGGCAAAGGTTACTATGACCGCAAGCGAAAGAATTACAAGAAGCATTTGACGACCATGGATCATGTGCAGACTTGTATTAATTCGTACAGGGCTCAGAGAGAAGAGATAGGAAAGAAACAGGAGTACCTCCCCTTCTCCGCTCTTGTGGGTAATGGCATAGATGTTCATCGTAGACAGTACGAGAAAGTCACCCGCGTCATCAATGCCGTAACAGACATGACAAATGAGATAAAGAGTGTATATGCTTCGGACATAGAATCTTCCGTCAAACAGATGCAGTGTTGCGATATCAGGCAGGAGTGCGTAGAGTATGTGGGCAATATGTCGTTCACCAAGAGCGATATGGTCTACCTCTTGCGCCAGATAGAAGAACCTCGTTATTCTCAGATTCAGCGTAAGATATTTAACATACTCTTTGGCTACCCCAACACCTCGTTCTATGAGGTTCTCGAAGCGGGTGCAGAACCTATCGGACTGCTCGCAGAAGACGACGAGGGTGATGTTGAGCTATATGGAAAGAGATACACTCGATATAAATATTTCACGTAAATTGACAACAAATCACGCAAAAATTTACAAAAATAGGCTAAAATCCGACCCAACCGGGATAAACGACCCCTTAAAATAGCCGTATTATGCGACAAATTTTAGGGGTGTCCCGTGCGGTTACAATAGGAGAGGGGTAAGAAAACTCGCTCCAAATTGATAAAAAGGAATGGTTTATATAGTTAAAATCTCGCAGGAGGAAGCTTTTAAGATTAGAAAGAAGTTTCCGGGAACGCATATAACGGTAACGAACCGCTACGCTCCCAGTCGAAAGAAAACATACTACTGCACCGAGGGCTTTAAGGTGATGCGCTACCTAAAGAAGCTTCGCCACGAACCGTGGAGGTGAGCCGCTGATGGAAGACTTCGCTAAGAAGCAGAGCGGAGAGTCCTATGTTGACTACTTCGTTCGGCTCTTCGACAACAAGAAAATTTATGGTCTCACTTGCGACCAGATAGCCGAGTTGCTCAATACAGAAAGCGGTCAGACGCTCGGCGAGAGTGCTTATCGAAAAGAATTTGCCGCTTTCAATCGCGGTCGCAACTATGAACGTGAGATAGCTGAGCGCGGCGTGGCGACGAGGGTTCTGTCTATATCAGACCTGCACTTCCCGTTCGCAAAGCCTATAGAGACATTTTCAAAGTATGTCGGGCGTGTAGACATCCTACAGCTCAACGGAGATATATTTGATTGTCAGTCGATATCCAAATTCTCGAAGTCGTATCGCATACCGTGTATCGAGGAACTGGTTGAGGGTCGGCAGTACATTATAGACCTTATTGACTACATAAAACCGAAGAAGGTCATCGCAAACTACGGCAACCATGAGCTTCGCCTCGGAGCATATCTCGCCAACCACCTCGATTCAGACCTTCAGGAGCTTATGCCTGAGACGGCACTGGACTACATCTTCGTTGATGGCTTCTATCATTACGACCGTCGCAATCATATTAAGACGTGGTTTGAGCCGCTTCGTGAGACATTCGATGATATCGAAGTCGTTTATACTGGCGAGTGGTTTTCACAGATAGGTCATGTAATGTTTGTTCACCCGAAGGCTTTTAGCAGTTCACCTATGAAGACGGCGGAGAAAGCTGTGCTGTGGTTCCGCAATGAGGGGTATGATTTCAACTGCCTTGTAATGGCGCATACGCACAGACTCGGTTCATATAAAATCGGAAACACCACTATGTATGAGCAGGGTGCGGCGTGTGAGACACAGAAAATGAGATATGGTGACGGCGCGTTGGTTAACTCTCAGCAGCAGGGCTGTATTTATGTGTGTCTCGATAAAGATGGTTATAACATTGAGTCGGCGACGAAGCTTGTCGCCTTTTGAGGAAAGAAAGGAAGATAATTTGAATCGCAAGGAACTTATAAGACTTGTGGCGAAAGATAACTCTCTCACCCTCGGTGATTCAGAGTTCTGCATTAATGCAGTGTGCAACGCTATCTCCAAGGTCGTTAATGACGGAGATAAGCTGTCAATATATGGTTTTGGTACATTTCAGAAGGTCAGGCGTAAGCCGAAGCCTTACCGACACCCGGTAACGGGAGAGATGTGTGTGCCGGAGCCGTCGGATGTTATTAAGTTCGTGCCGGGTATAGCGTTCTTCCCGAGCACTGAGCCCGACTACGCCGACCTGTAAAGGAGAGATATTATGCTGATTGCATTGATCTACAACTTTTTAAACGTCTTTGCTCTCACTGGTGGTATTGCTATTGTGGCAATTATCCAGCTGCTCGCGAGCCTCGGCGTGATATAACGATACTTCTGTCACCCACGTCTAAGCGGAGATCCTGCGCCGTAAAAGCAGGACTTAAAAAAGCGGTTATCCCATACCGTAAGTTGGGACTTAAAAAAAGCGGAAATCTCTTGCCGTAAGTAGGGACTTAAAAATGGCGAGATAGACTGTCCATCTCGCCATTAACTATGGGTGCAGGAGTTTAAATGGAAAATTTACATATTTTTGCAAACTGCAATAATGGCGGTTATGCAGTTATTGATTACATTCTACGAGGATGCGCCGCACCATAAGCGGTAGACGAGTCGTAGGGTTTACGAAGCCGTGAACTCGCGGCGGGAACTAAAAGACCCTGCGGATAGAAAGTCGCTCCACTGATGAGGAGTAGACAGTTTCCGCAGGGCACTGATAAAAAATATAGGAATGGAATGATTTGATTGTTTGACAATTATCCTGATGTGGTAACTGTTAAAGAGATGCAGACAATGTTGCGAATAGGAAGAAAGGCTGCGTATGACCTTGTACATAACGGCACTATTCCCTCTGTTCGTATAGGTACAAGCTACTTAATTACTAAAAAGAGTATTGAAAATTTTCTTTCTGCCGGTAGTTGACATTTTGCGCTGTTGTGCTAAAATGACCGTACAACAGCAAGCGGACTACAGAAAGGAGATTATTTAATTGACAGGAAGCTTGCAAGCAAAACGCGGCAAATATTATGCCGTTCTGAATTTCGTAGACAACACCGGAAAGCGTAAGCAGAAGTGGGTTTACACAGGTTATGAAGTAAAGAATAATCTGCGTAAAGCTGAGGCGGCTATGCGGTCAATAATTAGCGAGTATGAAAGTGCTCAGCTGATTTATGAACCCAATATACTTATCTCGGACTACTTAGACCAGTGGCTCACGGAGACGAAACCCTTCATAGACACTGTAACGTGGGACGGTTATAAGGTTATAGTCGATTCTCATGTTCAACCGTATTTTGAGGAACACAAAATAAAATTAGTGGATGCCAACCTTGACAATATACAGCAATATTTTGACTATAAGGCGACCCACGGCAGAAAAGATGGGAATGGCGGTCTATCACCTAAAACCCTTCGTCTGCACAAGAATGTTCTTCAGCTTGCCTTTAAGGAGGCTATGCGGCATAAGCTCATAAGGTCTAATCCCTGTGAACTCGTGAGGCTCCCAAAACTTGAGAGACGGGAGTATGAGTGGTATAACGCCAGTGAAATTAACACTCTGCTTGAGACCATAAAGGACGAGCCTTTGCATCCGCTCATCCAAACTACAGTCATGTATGGACTGCGGCGCAGTGAGGTTTTGGGTCTACAGTGGCAAAGCATTGATTTTGACACAAATACTATCCTTATACGTCACACGGTCTCTATGTCAACCAAGGTTGTTGAAAAAGACAAAACCAAAAACAAATCAAGTTATCGGTCGTTTCCGCTGTTTCCCGAAATTAGAGAGCTACTGCTTCAGCTCAAAGAAGAGGAACAGAAGAACAGAGAGTTCTTTGGAGACACCTATGTGGAGAATGATTATATCTTCAAATGGGCGAATGGCGCAATGTATGACCCGTCATATATATCGCACAAATTCGGAGACCTATTGAGAAAATATAATCTCCCGCATATAAGATTCCACGATCTAAGACATAGTTGTGCGAGCCTTCTTCTCGCCAAAGGTTGTTCGCTCAAGGACGTCCAAGATTGGATGGGTCACGCCGATATAAAGATGACTTGTAATATATATGGACACCTTGATTTGTCGAGGAAAAAGATGACCTCTGAAATTATTCGCGAAACTTTAGCTCAGGCGTGTTAGACAAAACGTTAGACACATGGGAATTTCGAGCTATTTTAGAAAAGGGAAAAGCCCTGAACCCGTTGAGGCTCAAGGCTTCTGAGATGG
>ERZ773139.1749-NODE-1749-length-23900-cov-3.699560_pt1 | contig 23900 bp, 22 predicted proteins | sample MGYA00580854_ERZ773139 | MGnify/ENA primary metagenome ERZ773139 (study PRJEB29015, sample SAMEA2737809) | human gut metagenome | biome: human gut; feature: human-associated habitat; material: faeces | place: China | collected 2012 ...
GATTTGACAATTTTATCTGTTCCTGTTGATATTCTTATATCGAAAAGTGAATGAGATTATGGCAGCAGGAATAAATATAGAATTTAATTTATCTGTTCCAGACGCAGAGTTAGCGATAGAAGTGTTTGACTGTATTGAAATAGTAGGAATACTTTTGGATAATGCAGTGGAAGCATTGAATAAAGAAAAAGATAAAAGTATTATTCTAGAAATGTTCACAATGGAACAAAAGGTTGAAATAAGGGTTAAAAATGTAAGCCCTTATTATGAGAATGATGAGATTTCAAAGTTCTTTCAGTATAATTATTCTACAAAAGGCAAAAATAGAGGAATAGGTTTAGCTAAGATAAAAGATTTACAGAAAAAGTATAAATTTGATATTTTAGTTGAAATGCAGGAAATACATAATAAAAACTGGATAAGTTTTTCAGTAATTAAATAAAGAATAGTAAAAGCCCCCCTAAAGTTACCATTTTGATAACTTTAGGGGGTTTTTAGCATTAGTGTTCTATTGGCGTTGGGAATTTTCTTTCACCAAAAAGTAGAAAACTAATTCCAGAAAAATGAATAAATGACATTAAAGCCAGACATGAACCACAAATTTTGTTCATGCATGATAAACTTAATTTTTTACGAAACATTTTTTAGACCTCCTTTGATTATTAGAATTTTAGCAAACATCATTTGACATGTGTGTAATATGATAGTCCAAAAGCCAATAATTAAATATGGATATATTATGCTATGGCTATTGAAAATGCTAACTATTATAAAAAAAGCAAATATAATAAGAAAACTATTGTTCTGACAGTGTTTTAACAATACGCTATTTGGAGATGGTCTAAGAGGTGAAACTATTGGACCAATGTAATAGTTAATTAGGATACAGACAATAGTAAAAAATTGAATAAATAAGATATCCGGAGTTATTAATTGTGGAAGGATAACTACTGCCAGATAAGATATCACGAAAGTTAACAGCAAACAGGTTGTATAATGTTTACAATGAAAGCCACCACTGTTAAATCTAATTAATGATAATAAAAGTATAAATACGGTAAAACTTAAAACTTTACCAATAATAATGTAAAAAATATATAGCAATAGTATCTTACTAAATTCAGATGCAATGGAAAGTAATGTATACTTTACTAATTCCAATTCATAATCTGAATAGTTATATGTTGTTTTTAAGGCTTGTCTGATTTTATCCATAGTAAATAGTCCTTTGTAAGTTGTTGACTATATCATATATGGTGTAGGGGATAATATTAGATTTTTTTCAGAAAGTTGATTTTTTTACAAAAAAATAAGAAATATATATAGTTACAGAGAGGATAAAAGACTTTGTGCAGAGAAAATGTATAATATGAAAAATAATAAAAATGAGAGATAAAAATGGATGAGATTAAGTTTTAATTTAATTATAATAATACAAGAGGATATGGATTAGTGTATAGATAGAAGTAACAATTAAAGTGGTTACTGTACACAAAAAGAAAGAATAAATGTTGAATAAAATATGAGAAAAAAGCTGAATTAGATTCATATTTGAATATCATTAACACACGTCAAACAGGTGGTTTGCTTGTTAACTACAAGTGACAGATAACGGACAGTACCTAAAGACGCAGAGGTTCACTTTATTTAAATCTTAATGCCCTTGATTTGTTACAGCGATTAAAAGTACCATTGTATTACCTTCTACAATTAAAATAGGTTTCGTATTACTTTTATAATAATGCCCTTTTCTGTTCCTGTATGCATTTTCTTGTCGTTACGTCATTTAATCTTACAGTACTTAAGTAAATTCTTCTGCTTAAATGTGTTTGTTCCCCCATACTTATATTTTAAATTTGCAAACTTAAATATAAAAGATGTGTGTTAAATAATATGTAGAATTAAAAATTAACAAATAGGAGATAGCGAATTTTTGAAAATTTTGTAACATAGTTTACAAATTAGGGAGGATTATTGTTATAATAAATTATTATATACAAAGGAGAAAGTGAGAAAGATGTTTTTCTTTTTTTATGAAGATAGTATTTATAGCGATTCTATTATAAGAAGTGCTTTTGAACGTATAATAGCTAAAAAAATAATTACAGACAATTACTGTGATTTAAGGGAATTTATATGTTTAAAAAGAAAAAAAGAAGATATAAAATTAATGCTATCACAAATAAATAGTCCGTTAGCGGAATTATTTAATAATGCATATCCATCTATTGTTAAAGCAGCAGAAATATGGAGAGAATATAAGAAAGATAGATTAATGAATGACATGGTTTTAAAATATGAGGAAGCGTGGAGTATAGTCTATTGGATTTACCAATGTTACGGGAAGATAGAGGAACGAAAAAAAGCAACAGTGGAAGCGCTAAGTGAAATTGAAAGAATCTATCAAATATACAATAACGAGAATAAATATGAAAAAAAGAATGGTGTAAAGTTAGAGAAAAGTAATAAGAATTATGAAAGTGAAAAACTGAAATTTTATGATAGTTATATTTATAATGAGGAAAAAGTTCAATTTAATATAATACGATCAGTAACAGAATACTGCAAGGAATTGAAGGATATAACAGAAGAGAAAAATTCAGTCTTTTTAGAGGACATGCAGACACTGCATATCTGTTATTACCATCTATTATGAGAAACGATGAATGGTATAAACATGAAAGAGATATTTATAATGAAGTTATAATTGAATGTCCAGAAGAGTTTAGAGGATGTTCTACACATCTTGAGCATTTAGTTCTTATGCAACATTATGGTGTACCGACAAGACTGTTAGATATTACCAAAAATCCATTGGTTGCCCTATATTTTGCATGTGAGAGTCATAAGGAGAAAAATGGCGAGATAATTGTATTCAGCGTCCCCAAAAGTGAAATAAAATATGCAAAGAGTGATACAGTATCTGTTCTAGCTAGTTTAGCCAATTTTGCTGAAGAGGAAAAAAATAGCTTTGAAAAAATAGCTAAAAAGGCTATAAGTAGAGAAAATTTCAATGAGCAGATAAAAAGATTGATTCATGAAATAAGATTAGAAAAACCAGCTTTTTTAAGTGAAGTTGAAAAAAGTGATGTTACAAATGCATTTTTTGTTTTGCCAGAGAAGAAGAATAGAAGAATTGTAAAACAAGATGGAGCATTTATTATATATGGATTAGTTAACGAAAATAATGATGCGATTAACAGGTATAGGTATAAGGAAAAAAATAAACTTCAGATATTTATAGTTAAAAGTGGGGAAAAAGAACAAATATTAAAAGAATTAGATGCTTTATCTATAAATAAAGCAACTCTTTTTCCTGAAATAGAAGATGTAGCTGAATACATAAAGAAAAAGTATTAAATTATAGAATTAAAAATTTATGGTCTTATGTAATTTTTTAGGAAAAAGAGAATGAAATAAGTGAGGTATTATTGTATAATATATTTGATGGATAATACGGAATTATCCGCTATAAAATAAAAAATATATTATCAAGGAGAAAACAATATGGACAGTTATAAAATATATCCTAAACAATTTAGGAATGCCAGAATTCCAATAGAAAAAAATAGATGTTTTTTTGTTATGCCATTTGCAGAGAATTTTGATATTGTGTATGGTGAATTAAAGTCTTTATTAGGGCAAGATGGATATGTATGTACAAGAGTAGATGAAATTGCTGGCTCAACACCTATAATAAATAAAATCCTTACAGAATTATTAAAAGCACAATTTGTTATTGTTGATTTGACCAATTGTAATCCGAACGTTTTTTATGAATTGGGAATAGCTCATACATTAAAGAGTGCTGAAAATATTTTCTTAATTAAACAAAAAGGTGCTTCAGTACCGTTTGATGTTACACATTTAACATATCATGAATATGAAACGAATAATTTAAGATATTTAGCTGCAATTCTAAAACAATCTTTGAGGGAAAGAAAATATGCATCTGATTTTGATGAACTACTGAATATTAAAGGAATAATTGACTATCTACATGATGATCAGTATGAATTTATAGATAAATTACATAATATGATTGGAGATAATATGCCCTATGTTTTGGATATGATGCAAAACGCTTGCAGTTTAGAAGAAACTAGTGTAATACGCATATTAAATGATTTTGAAATAAAATTAAAGGATTATGTTTTTGTAGAAAGCAATTTGTGGCTCTCTAGATTATTTGAATTTTATGCAGAATTGCTAATAGATTGTAGTCTGTTCTATGATATTACACCATATATAAATAGATTCATTAATGAATTCTTTTTAAATTCACGATTAAGTACATTGGACATTCAAACATACAAGATTGATTTTATGCTGACATTTGCGAAACGAAATTGTTGTCTCGGAAGTGTCATGCCATGGATTGTACAATATTTCAGGAATTCAAAATTTGGAACAATTGATCTGAATAGATATAAATTAGAATCCTTTTTATTAACAACAGATAATAAAGAAGTTAATAATATAATAGCAATATCAATGACTGATAAAGATTGTCATATTAGGGAACATTTTGCAGATATAATAGGTGAAAAAAATTTAATCCAAGCTAATGATATTTTATGCAAACAATTACTTGCCGAAAAAAATTATTTTACCGCTGCTAGTATTATTGAAGCAATGGGAAAGTTAGGAATTTCCGAAAATATTACATTTATCAATGAGTGGTTGGGAAAAAATGAACAAGACATTTTACAAACCAAAAACTATTTCGTGCTAAAACATATAAGAATTGCGTTAGCAAAGCTAAACCCAAATGTGAAGATGAGATTTGATGAAAAATATATTAAATATTTAGGAGATTTTATTAATTAATACAAAATAAATAATAACAATAGACATTTATAAAGATAATGAACAAAAATCTTAATATTTAATAAATGAAAAATATTAAGAAATAAGTTTGTATTCAATAGCTGTGGTGTTAAAAAGTGTTGTTAGATGATGTGAATACTAATGGATTTGGCTCAATTGGTATTTACATCATCTAAATAAAAAAGGAGTTTAAATTCTCTTTAGTATCTGGAAACATATGTTTATTCTATAGGTTATATATTTTCTTTATTATATTCAAATCAATATTTTCAATTAATTCTTCGAGAGTAAAATTACTTTCTACACATTTCATAAATTCTAATAGATATTTTTTTTGAACTTGAGGTTCTTGTTCTACACAAAATAATGTATTAAGCAAAGATTTACATCCTCGTTGGAAATATGCATAAAAAATTTTTTCATATTCATTAAAACACTTTTCATCATTAAGAAAGACTTTTATGTCTGCAAATGTTTTGAAAAAATCATATATATGTTTTTTAGAGAAACTGTGCATTATTGAATTAGCTCTCTGATAATAGTGTAAATAATTGTCAGAAACTAGAATAATATTTCGGCAATAATAAAACAACTTAAACATAAAGACATTATCTTCAAAGTAAGTATTAGGAAAACGAATATTATTATTTACTATCAAATCATGTCGATATACTTTATTACCAACAAGAGGGCTGATATTTTCAGAATAATTCTGCAAATTAGTTAATAAAGTTAATGCCATATTTGAATCTATTATATTTGGCATTTCATAAACGTATCGTTTTTGGGATAAAATATAGGAATCATATTCTGTCATTACACCAAAGACAGCAATATCGCATTGTGGATTATTTTCTAGCAAATTGAGGCATTTCTTATATGCATTTAAGTCAATCCAATCATCACTGTCTATAAAAGTAATATATTTTGTAAAACAATTTTTAATTCCTATATTTCTAGCCATTCCTGGACCTTGCCTATCCGTTGAATAATACTCTATGTTGTCATATTTTTTAACATAAAGTTGTATGATATCTGACGAACTGTCAGTGGAACCATCATCAACAACTAATATTTTTATATTTTTTAGGCTTTGATTTATTATTGATTGCAAACATCGTTCAATAAATTTTTCATTGTTATACATTGGAATGATAACAGTCAAAATATACTCAGTCTTCATAATTTACTACAATACCTCCCTCGTATTAATTTCATAAAAATCATTCAAAAATTCAAACTGCAAAGCTGATTTTTTAATAAGTTCAGAGCACTCTAAAAGGCAACGATCTTTTTTGTTTTTGTTAATAAATTCTAGAGTGCATTTACCTATTTCTTGTATATTGATATAGTTTCCTTTAAAACCATATGACTTAATAACGTTATCTGTTTTAATATTATACACTATAGGAAAAACAGGAATATTTGCCATCCAACCTAAAATTACAGAATGAAAACGAGTGCCAATAATATATTCTGTGTCTAAAAAAGTAGACAAAAATTTTTTAAAATTATAGCCATTATATTCGAGTATTTCTATTCTGTTTTTTAATTTAGAAGGAATATATTTTAAAATTTTGTAAATGGCTAATAGATCTCCTTGATGAGTGCAAAAATCAGCTAATTTTATATCGTATCCATTTTCAATATAGTAAATAGAGATATTCGCCAGTTTCTGAAAATATTCCTCCTGTGAGTATTCTGGCAATCCAATTCTTTGGTTATTGTAAATACAAGAAATTGATACAGATTTAGAACTATGTTGAGTAATATTTTTCATTTTATAATTAAAAATGACATCTGGAGCCCATCTAATATTGTGGAATTCTTTAAATAGGTCATATGATTGCTTGTCTCGAAAACATATATCATTTAATGTAGAAAACCAGTTTTTATATAAGTCCAAATGATTCGTTTGTGTATATGGACCAAAATTTGCACCGATTACTATAAAGGGAATATCTAAAGAAACTCTCAAATCCTTTACACTTTTATATTTAGAATAAATGTTACAAATATCTCGTGGTTGCATAAAAATTGAACCACCAATCATTATTTGCATATCAAATTTTAAGCTTTGTATATCTTTCAAAGAACATATTCTTATATTGGAAATTGATTTAAAAGAATTTGTATAAGGAGTTGTCTCTAATATGTAAAACATAATTTCCCTAAAACGTTCACAAATGATTTGAATGAATAAGTCGTCACCGAGATTATTTGCAAGATATGCATTTAATAAAATTCTTTTGTACAAGTTATACCTCCCATATTATATAAGAAAACTATTATTATAGTAGATAATTCCGTATTATCTGCTAATTTTTGATGAGAGCTATCAATATCATTGCATAAGAGTTATAATTACAACATATATGTCGTGTAGTAACAATATAGGAGGAGTCAGTATGACAAATGATGAAAAGAACTATAAGTCGATTATATTTATGAACAAACCAATAGCAGAATCAGATGTTGATGTTATAGGAATATCATCAGCGGTTGATGCAGTGGAAAACGCGATAGACAACGGTGCAAAGATGATAGGTGTAATCGCTGAATATGGAGCAGGTAAATCAAGTTTAACCGAGATGTTGAATCGAGATTCTGAAAAGGAACAAATAAAAATCAATTTGTGGGATAGTTTAGATAGGTCTAACGAAGATAAAAAAGATGAAAGTTGTATAGATAGTTTAACGAAGACATTTATATATCAATTAGCAGCGGGAAAAGGAAAGGGCGTCGCAAATCATGTAAATAAAATATTAAGCAGAAATTATGGAATATTATCTTTTAGTGTGGGATTGAAAAGAGTATGGGCATATTTAATATTTGCGTTGTTTTTTCTTTCGTTATATTGGAGTATTGGAAGTTTAGATTTAAGTTCAGTTACAAATGATTCTAAAGTTGTGATTAACTTAATAAGTGCTTTAAAATTGTGTGAACCGATAATATTATTTGTGTCAATAATATTATTGGCATTAGGGCTTGCTAATACTAATATTGCTTTTTCAAAGTGGAAAGAGGAAGGTAGTAGAGTTACTGAAATAAATGAGTTGTTTTATGCCTATTCATATGTATATAGTCAGTTACAGTCGAGGAAAAAGCAAAAATTAGTAATAATTGAAGACCTTGATAGAATTAATGATAAGAAAGTAGTTGTTAATTTTTTGAAGGAATTATATCGATTTAATAATATGTCAGACAGCAAATGTAATAAAAAAAAACCTGTATTTATCATATCTATTGCACCTGAGGCATGCTTGAAGGATACTTCAGGCACTGTTGTAACAGATGATGATGATCCGAACGAAGATGAGAATCTTTCAGAAGGAGAGAGTATATATTCAAAAGTATTTGAGTATGTTATTCAACTAAAGCCTATTCATTATGATGATTATGAAATTGTATTAAGAGATATTATAAATAGCGAACCTCAAAAGAAAGAAGGGCTAGAAGAAATATTAGATTGCCGTATGAATAGCAATAAATTGCCTAAAGGATTTGAATGGATTTATAAAGGTGAAAACCTGACAATTAGAGAAATTAAAGATAGATTAAACAAAGCTATAGCATTATTTATTGAATTGAAAAATAAAAAATATGTGAGCAACTCTTCAATTAATTTTGAAGTTTGCTGTGCTGTGGTATATTTGGAGGCACAATATCCGAGAGATTTTTATTTGATAACGCATAATGAAAGAAGATTTTCAGAAATTATACAAAAATCATATGAAGGAAAAGTGGCTGAAAGCGAAATAGAAACAGAACTGAAAGTAAAAAAAATTGGTAAAGAATTGTCGGATATGATAAATAATAGAATTTTGGACAATGATTTTAAAATGTACTTTTATTCTTTCCCAAAGGGGAGTTATGTAAAAAATATTGATGAAAAACAAATATGTGATTATATAGAATTACCAAATGAAAATCAATATAAAGAAAGCGACCTTGCGGAAAAGATAAAGCGTATATTTGAAGATAAAAAGGAAAAAACAATATATTTATCTATTGAAAAAGTTTATGAAAGGGGACAAAATTTTCCTAAAATAGTTTTTGAAAATAAAATGTTATTTGAGATGGCATTGCAGATAGATAAAAATTTGATTATTAAGTCTTTAGATGAAATGATGAAATATACTTTTGAAAAATTAAATTCAGAAGATATAAGGATTATGTCAAAAATAAGATTGTATTGTATTAACGATAAGGTTTCTTTTTTGGATAATCTTGTTTCATATATTTTAGAAAAGATGGAAAATATGAATGAAAACGAAATGATTGAGAGAAGAATGTTGTTTTTATCTGTATTTAAAAACGACATTAATATTATTAAGAAAATGTATATTAATTCAGAATATAATTTGCCATTTATTTGTGAGGCTGAATTAAAAGAGTTAAATGATGTTAATAAATCTATAATGTTAATGGAGGAACAATATATAACTTCAAATAACTATAAATATGTACAAACATTGCTAGTGAAAGAGATTATTAGAGAAGAAAATAGAGAAAAAGCAATTTATATACAATGTAAGATTACAAATATAGCAGATATAGATATAATTATAGATTATTTATATAAATTTATGTATAACAATAAAATAGTGCAAAATGATCTATTCTTGTTATTGAAGCGAAAATATAATCAAGATGATAAATATGAAGAAAAATTAACAGAGTATTTAAACAATTTACCAGTTGAATGTTTAACTGAGACATATTTAGTGGAAATTAATTCATTGATTTCAATTTCAGGATTAAATGAAAATATAATATTAAAATTAATTGACAATAATCTTTATGAAACACCGATATTTTATTATTACAAAAAAGATAAATTATGGGATATTGCTCTTTGGGCAGTTAAAGATCCAGAACTAGTAACGAAAGCATGCAAGAACATAAATCAAATAGATAAGGAATGTATTACTCAAATAAGAATGGAAATCATAAAACAATACAAAGGTAGCTTTCCATTATATTATAGTGAATTATATTCAGAGGAGTTTAAATTGATTTCTAATGACGAGATGGAATTGCTCAAGTTTAAGGAAGCGTTAGAAAAAGTTTCAGGAAACAGAATAACAGAGAAAAATGTTACTAGAATATTGGAATATATAAATTCTCAAAAAAGAGTGGAGAATGAATGTTATTTTATTTTTATGCATCTGTTTGACGATAAAAATGAAGAGGCATGTGTTGAAAGTGAACTAGTATACCAAATTGTATATGGTTTAGATTATAAGAAGGTTAGATTTGATTCAATGACAGAGAAACAAATTAAAGATGTGATAGAGGTTTTACAAGAACCATTAGAGTTGAATTTTTGTGAAAATGCAAAAAAATTTGTGGCACTTGTAAAATATTTAGATGTAGATTTAGAACAACTAATTTTCAAAAACTCAACTGAAGATGAATACATAGCTTTTATTAATGACATTAATATTGTTTCAGATTACACAATAGAAAGAATAAAAGAGATGGATTTGATTTATCCATTAAATAACAATATAAGAGATAGAATGTTACAGGAGAAAGGTTATTCTTACTATATTGTTGGAAAAATATTATATGAAGATAGATTTGATTTTCCAATGGATGAAGTACCGGTAAAAGAAATTGTTTTACTATATAGGAAGGAATCGGTTATACTTAAATATTTAATGAATAATGATGCTTTTATTGAATATCTTTATAACTTTCCAGAAGAATTATGGAACATAGGAAAGTGTACTTTTGAAATGGTACAGCCATTTCAGAAATTTAAACAGACATATGAAATAGTAGAATTTGTATTGGCATGTGTGACTGATGATATAGATATTGAAAAATATTTACTGCAGTTAAATGAGATAGAAACCCCTGAAAGTAGTGTTTTAATTTCTAAAATGTTAACGGAAGGATATAATATAACGTATTTAAGGAGAGAGGATGTTTTTGAACATATAAAGCAAAGATTGTGGGAAAATGTCCCTAAAAGTGAAGTTGGATATAAAAGGGTTTTTACAAGGAAAAGAAATGATTACATTAAGCATCCTAAAGAATTACTTCGTACACAGAATATAAAGTACTTCAAATAAAATCTAAATAAAAATGCAGCAATATCTCTTAGAGAGGTTTGCTGCATTTTTCTGCTATAGGAAAAATTTATTTCTTGGATGTTTTGTACTCAATATATCTCGTTGCCTTGCCGTTGCAACATGTGTATATATTTCCGTTATATTAATAGAGCTATGTCCAAGCATTTTCTGAATGTATCTAATATCTACATCTGCCTCTAAAAGACTTGTTGCAAACGTATGACGAAACATATGTGGTGTTATGTGCAGATTTACTGATGCGAGTTCAGTATATTTATTTATCATTCTGCGAACGGTTTGGTCAGAGAGTTGGTTACCTGATTGATTGGCAAAAAAATATCCACAGTTTTCACATTCACGCAAAAAATTTGCGTGATATTCTTTTAAAATATTAATAACTTCGACATTTCCTATTTGTAACATTCGTTCTTTAGATCCTTTTCCAAAAATTAAAATTGTTCCGTTATCTAAGTTAATGTCATTAATACCAAGAGAGCAAAGTTCAGATATTCTCATACCTGTAGCAAATAGGAGTTCGATGACAGCTACATCACGTAAGGCATTTCTTTGCTGAAATTTAGTTTTTGCAGAAACTTTGGAATCATATATAGTAGATAAAATTGCTTCGATATAGTTCAAGGGAATTATTTTGGGTAGTGTTATTGATTCTCTAAATTTAATCTGAAGTTTATTGAATGGATTTTTCTCGATTAAATCACGATATTCAAAATAATGAAATAAGGCTTTGACAGATGCAATCTTGCGTTTTACAGTTTTTGGTTTATGTTTTGTGTGTAGATTAGCTATGAAAGTTTCAAGCATAGTAGGTGTAATATCAACAATGTTTTCAGTAACAATTTCACTAATAAATTGCGTTAAATCTATTTTATATGCCTTTAGTGTTTTTGTATCCAGCCTTTTTTGAGTTTCACAATAATTTAAATATTCATCAATGCGTGTCTGTAAATTGTTCATAATAATAAGTCTCCTTTGTAAATTAAATTTAGTAATATACATCTTATATCTTTTACAAATTGATTTCTATTTATTGGTTGTTTAAATATTAAAAAACGTGCTGTATTCAAAAATAAAATTTAAATAAAAAAATAAAGTCTATATGCAATTAAGAAAATAAACTTTGTTTTCCCAATTTGGTTAGGAAGAAAATGTACGAATATTAATATAGAATTTATGAAGAACATTTTTGTTGCAGATAATAAAAATTTATCTGGTATAAATCAGAAAAGAGAGAAAACATATGATTTACAACGTAAAAGAAAGTGGCAGAAGGATTAAAGAACTAAGAAAACAGAAGGGATATACGCAGGAAAGCTTTGCGGATGATATAGGTATTTCGGTAAGAACTTATAGTGGTATCGAATCCGGGGCACATAGTACGAGTATAGATACTTTTGTAGAAATAGCTGGAAAACTAAATGTTTCGCTAGACTATGTGATTTTAGGGCAAAGGGAGAACAGTTTATCGATTAAGGTAAAAAAGGAAGAACGAGAAATAATTAAAAAATTCTTATATAACATAATTCAAGGTATTTAGGCTACGCATATGATACGTAGTGAATACGTAAGTAACCACATAAAAAGTAAGAAAAAAATCAAGTACAGTTATATTGTGATTAAGAAACGTGCACATTTGTTAGTCGAAATACTTATGAAAGAAGGAAATATTTATGTTAAAGATTTTTAATCGTAAAGAAGCCGTTAATGGAGTGATATTCATTAAGTCAATAAAAGATTTGAACACAGTAATTAATGTAACTAAAGATATTGGTAAGGAATGCAAAAGGAGAGGTTTAAATGTAGAGTATTGTTTTTTGGACACAAGTGAAGATAATGTAATCGAAAGAAAAGCAATTAAGCAGTTTTTAGATGAAATGCAGGATAAAAACATTAATCTGGTTGTGTTAAGAACTCTGGATGATATAAGCAATAATCCTATCGAAAGAGAAGCATTTCTTACAGTCATGAATGATAATGGAGTAGGAATTTATCTTTTTGAAGAGGGATGTTTCGCTATGGTTAATTATAATTTTGAATAATAAATCTTATGTTAGGCAGACATATTATGGTCTGTCTAACATAACAGGATGAATATGAACGTATGGAGGAGGCAACATATTGAAATATGAAGGATGGAATGTTGGTTCAACTATTCGAAGATTGAGAAAAGAAAAAAATATGACGATAGAAGAGTTAAGTGAAGCTGTAGGCAAAAGTCCTTCACATATAGCACAAATAGAGCAGGGATCTAGAAGGTTAGGTATTAATCTGCTTTACGAATTAATAACGGTATTAGAAACTGATGCAAATACAATTTTGGTTGTCCATAGAAAGAATTCGGAGTTATCAATTGATAAAGAATTAATAAAGTTGACACCGAAAGTAAGAATATATTTTCAAAAGCAGTTTCTTAATATGATAGAAGAGTTTCCGATTAAGTAAGAAAGGTAAAAGGTATGGGAAAGAAAAATAGAACAATTAAGGTAATTGCATATTTGTCAGTTGTAAATGCAACAGAAAAGAATGTGGAATGGAAGGAAGACAAGCAACTGAGATACATAAGAGAGTATGCAAAAGCACATTGCATTAGAATAGTAAAGATATTACGTAGAAACATATTAGGTAAAAATGTACGTGATGCACAATTTAGAAAAATGATTGGAGCCATAGAATGCGGGATGGTTGATGGTATTATAGTATGTAAAATGGCTTTAATATCTGACACGGTTGTTGATGCGTATAAGAAAGTTGGAGACGTGGTGCAGGCAGGTGGACATATGATAACTGTAGATGAAGGAGAGTTAAATCTTCCTCTAAAAATGTAAAGGGGATATAACTATATGAGACAGATTATGAGGGGAGATGTGATATATGTGGATTTGGGACAACATCCAAATAGTTCCATTCAGTCGGGCATTCGTCCCTGTGTAGTAATAAGTAATAACCAAAATAACAAATATTCAAAAGTAATTTCAGTTTGTCCCTGTACAGGAAGAGTAACGAAGAAGAAAGTGATAACACATATCCTAGTTACTACGAAAGATGTAAATGGATATTTTCAAAAGAACTCAATATTATTAATTGAACAAATTACCGTGGTTGAAAAGAAACAAATAATAAGTAAGGTAGGTCATATTCCACGAGATTCAGAGGTTATGAAAAAAGTTAATTGTTTAATTAAAAAGCAATTGGGAGTTGACTAAATAATAGAATTAATAAAAGTAAAGATTCAAAATGAGGTGGAGGAAGAAAAAGTGAATGAAAACACTAATGTTATCGAACCAGCATTACTAACATTGGAGCAGGCTTGTAATTATTTGTGTATTGGAAAGACATCTTGCAGAAAATTGTTTAAAGAGCATGAACATGAATTTGTTGTACGAATTGGAAATAGGCTATATGCAAATAAAGCACTATTGGATAAATGGATTGATGATCAAACCAGGGCTTAAAAGAGGAATAACTAAATAGCAATGCTTGAGAAAAAGGAAAAAAGAAAATTTAGAAATATAAAGCGATTATTGTATTGAAAAAGAGAGCAAACTTTGCTATAATACGAATAGAACGTTTGTTCTCTGAATTACATTTCGCAGAAAGGAGAACAAATGGGCAAAAAAGCATTAGTAAAAACTAAAAAAGAGCCAAATATAAGAAGGCGTTCAAATGGTTTATGGGAAGCGAGAAAGCAGATTAATGGAATTCCAATTCGTGTTACCGGGCATGATAAGAAACAGGTATTAGCTGAATTTGACAAAAAAGTTGAAGAAGCTGAAAATCCAGCACTTATTAGTAGTGATATTACGGTTGATGCGTTTAGAGACAAATGGTTTAATACATTTAAGGTTCCTAAAATTAAAACTACAAGCATATATCCTATGACTAGAAGATATGAAAGAACTTTTGGTAATAGAATTGGTAAAAGAAAGTTGAATAGCTTAACTTGCTTTGACATACAGGTAGCTATTAATGGAATGTTAAGTGATGGAATAGGTATCACCACAATAAAAGATGCTCTTGGAAGTTTCAGAGAATGTCTTGAATCAGCTAAGAATAATGGATTGATTGCTATAAATCCTTGCTTTGAAATTATTCTTCCTGAAAAGACAAATAGTAAGCAAAGACGTTTTTTAACTGTAGATGAGCAAAAGAGGTTTTTGGAAACAGCAGAAACAGAATATGGTTGGTATTACCCTATGCTGAAAGTTATGTTGCTTACAGGAATGCGTATTAGTGAAGTGGGCGGATTATGTTGGTCAGATATTGATTATGATAATGATGTAATTCATATTAGAAGAGCATTATTTAGTCAATATGAATATGGCAAAAAGAAATTACATTTTACAACAACAAAGACTATTAATTCGGTAAGAGATATTCCAATGATGGCAGATTGTAAAAAAATGTTGAAACTTCAAAAAAAGAATCAGAATAAGATAAAAAAGGAATTAGGAAAAAGATATAGAAGTGAAAATGAAGAAGGATTATCTGATTTAGTATTTACATCTTCTATGGGCTCAGCAGCAACAAGATATAATGTTGCACCAATTATAAATAAGATTGTAAAATCAATTAATTTGAGAGAAGATTATGAGTCTGTAAAAGAAAATCGTAAACCGATATATATGGAGCCGGTTTCACCCCATGCTCTTAGAAGAACATTTTGTACAAGATGTTTTGAAGCAGGTATGAACATAAAGGTTGTTCAGAAAATTATGGGACATAGTAACTATGCAGTTACAGCGAATATATATACAGAAGTAATGCCGGATAAAATGAATGAAGAAGTTGAACTTTTTAATTCTAAGTTATTGACAATGTAAAGAATTTGGTCCAACTTTTGCAATGGACCAAATTTTCATAAACTTGAAAATGGTAGAGAAAATAGTTTTGCTAATGTGAAGAGAGAGTCGTTCAACTTAAAAGTTGGACCAGAAAAAATTATATATAGTATTTCTTACTACATTGAAGGAGAATAATAAAAAAAGTTATCACTTCAGATGAAATAAATCATAAGTTATCATAACTTGATATTTTATCAAAACAATCTATGATTCATAGGGTGTGAACCCACAAGATAGAGGATAAAGACCCTCAAACATACTATATTTTGTATGTTTGAGGGTCTTTTTTGCGTTGACAAACCTTTCAAACAATACTAAGTCAGGTAAGCATAAATTATCGCAAATTATCGTACTTTATCGTTAAATTTTGGTTGATTTTGGTTTGACTTTGGTAATTTTTGGTTGAACCAAATTTGATGCAAAGTTTGCCTGTTTCTTTAGTTGAACAATATAGTGGTATTAAAGTAACAATAAATAAGTCGATATGAGTAAAACAATTTCACAAAATTAAAATTAACATTATCTTTCAAATCAAAATTTTAATTAATAGGAGGAAGGAACAAATGTGTAAAATAATTGCAATAGCAAATCAGAAGGGTGGAGTAGGAAAAACAACTACAACAGTTAATTTAGGAATAGGACTTGCAAGAAAGGGGAAAAGAGTTCTTTTAATTGATGCGGACCCACAGGGAAGCATGACAGTAAGTCTTGGAATTGATGAACCTGACAAAATTGAGTATTCGTTGGCGAATGTGTTAATGGATGTTGTAAATGAGGAAGAGATTGATAATAAAAAGGTAATTAAAAAACATCAGGAAAATATTGATTTCATTCCGGCAAATATTGAATTGGCAGGTTTAGAGGTTTCAATGGTTAATGTAATGAGCAGGGAATTGGTAATGAAGGAGTTTATATCAGGTATAAAGGAAAATTATGATTACATTCTAATTGATTGTATGCCAAGTCTTGGAATGATAACAATTAATGCTTTAGTGTGCGCTAATTCAGTGCTTATTCCTGTACAGGCATCTTACTTGCCGGTAAAAGGTTTACAGCAGTTAATAAAAACAATAACCAGGGTAAGAAGACAGATTAATCCGGAACTTAGGATAGAAGGAATGGTAATGACAATGGTTGATATGCGTTCTAATTATACAAAGGACATATTGGAGGCATTGGAAAATACCTATGGTGAAACTATTGGGATATTTAAAAGCAGAATTCCAATGTCAGTAAGAGCAGCAGAAACAAGTGCTGAGGGAAAGAGCATTTATCTTCATGACCCTAGAGGAAAAGTTGCAGGAAGCTACGAAAAATTAACAGAGGAGGTGCTTGGACGTGAGTAAAGTAAGAGAAAAGATAAAATTAACAAGTTATGATGAATTGTTAAAGGTAGATGTGGCAGATGGATTAAAGGAAATTGAAATAGACAAATTACATGATTTTAGAAATCATCCATTTAAGGTAACAGATGATGAAAAGATGGATGAATTAACAGAGTCCATAAAGGAAAGAGGAGTGCTTCTTCCTATATTAGTTAGAAAGACAGATGATGAAGAGTACGAAATAATATCAGGACATAGACGAACGCATGCGGCAAGACTTGCAGGACTTGGAAGTGTTCCGGTTATTATAAGAGAGTTAAGCGATGATGATGCAACAATAGTAATGGTGGATTCAAACATTCAAAGGGAAGAAATACTTCCAAGTGAAAGAGCATTTGCATTTCAAATGAAGCTTGAAGCAATACACCATAAAGGCATAAAAGGAGCAGAAAGCAGAGAGGTTGTAGGTGAGACAAATGGTTTGTCGGGCAGACAGGTATCACGATACATTAAACTGACACAATTGCTACCGGAGTTGCTTGAAATGGTTGATGAAAAAAAGATTGCCATAAAGCTTGCTGTTGAAATCGCCGAGCTGTCTGAAAAAGAACAGCAGGAAATATTGGATTATTATAATCTAGGGTACAAGGTTAGCATAGAACAGATTAAATCAATTAAAAATAAGGAAAAGACAACAGAGGTTATAGAGCAGACAGAAGAAAAAAATAGGGAAAGTACAAAGGTTACAATTTCAGGAAGCAAGCTTAATAAATATTTTCCTGAAAATTATACAAAAGCGGAAATGGAGAACATAATTTACCAGTTATTGGAGAAATGGAAGAGTGATGGTTATGACATTTGATTATTATTACGGAGCTCAGGCAGAGCAGTTTAATTTCATAAGAATTCCAAAATCAATGATAGTGGATCCAATGTTTGCAGATTTATCAGTCAATGCAAAGCTCCTTTATGGAGTTTTGCTTGACAGAATGAATCTTTCAATGAAGAACAGATGGTTTGATTCAGAGAACAGAGTGTACATAATTTATCAGATTACTGAAATTATGGAAGATTTTAATTTCAGTAAAAAAACAGCTGTAAGATACTTAAATGAGCTTGAGGATTTTGGATTGGTTGAAAAGAAAAGAAGAGGGTTGGGACTACCAAGCCTCTTATATGTAAAGAATTTTATTGTATTACAGGACCATTCAGAGCCTGATGATACAGATTTTAATGATAAGACAGAATATGATAATTTAAGTAAAAATATGGAAAATTTTGTAGGTACAGAACAGGAAACTTCCAGAGGTGTAGAAACTTACACTTCAAGAAGTGTAGATATGGAAACTTCTAAAGGTGTAGAACAGGAAACCTTAAGAGGTGCAGGAACTTACACTTCAGGAAGTGTAGATGTGGAAACTTCTAAAGGTGTACGACAGGTTACGTCAAGAGGTGTAAAAAGTACACTTCAAGAAGTAACCGAAAAGGACCCACTTATTAATAAGACTAATAATAGTAATACTAATATGAATAATACTGATTTAAGTAATACTAAAACGAATAATACTAAAGAGAGTAATATTATCTTATCTAATCCAGTTGTGAAACAAGCAATTGATAAGATGGGAAGAGAAGAAGAATCAGATTTTGATAAGTACAAAAAATTGGTAAAAGAAAACATAGATTATGATGTTTTGATAGACAGGCATTACATAGAAAAATCAATAATAGACGGAATGGTTAATCTGATTGTTGAAACTATGATTAGCGAAAATGATTACATTGTTATATCCAGCACAAAGTTTCCAAAGGAGACGGTAAAGTCAAGATTTTCAAAACTGGATATAAGTCATATTGAATATGTGCTGGAATGCATGAATCATAACACAACAAAAATTAAAAACATTAAGAAATATTTGTTGACAGCACTTTATAATGCACCAACAACAATAGACAGTTACTATAAGGCAAGAGTGCAACACGATATGCCGGAACTTGCAAACTAGAAAGTGCGACACCGGGTCCCAATGTAAAAATAGAAGGAGTTTGGTTGAAAGTGTCGAAATTCAACCATATTAGAATTTGAAATAAAAAATTAGTATGATAAAATGTGTTTATCGATTCTCAATGAGATAACCACAGAATTGAAATCGATAAATATTTGTTATAAATGGTAAAACAATTCGACAGAAGGGTTGGAACAATGATTAAGAAAATTAAATATGCGATTATAGTAATGTTGATTATCGCCAATGTGATGAGTTCAAGTAGTGTTAATGCTGCAGAAATAGCCAGGGTGAATAATGTAAGGACAAGAGAAGTTACCAAGACTTTCAAGAGCATTAAGGATGCAAGTCTTGCAACAACTAAGTTAAAGTACATAGCAGGTTACAAGATAAGCTGGAAAAAACAAAAGAAAGTTGAAGGTTATAATGTTTATGTTTACTATCCGGTAACAAAAAACTGGAAGAAAATAAAAACAACAAAGAAAAATTACTTTACATTAACTAATTGTTTTCAGGGTGAGAAGGTTAAGATAAGGATAAGGGCATACAAGAAAATTAATGGAAACAATGTGTATGGACAATTTTCAAAAGTGAAAAATGTTAAAATAAAGAATGAACTTCATCCAAGAACAAAGTGGGGCAAAGTTAAAAAGCCTTTTACAGACAGAGTAGCATCTGAAAATGCATTTGAACTTCAAAACAAGTACAGAAAATCTGCAGGAGCAGAGAAAATTGAATGGTCAGAGAATGTATATAATGTATGTTTGGAGAGAGCAAAGCAAATCAGCAAGAATTACAGCCATGATGGATGGTATGAAACAGCAATGAAAGTTTTCTCAAAAACATATAAGATTGATGATGAGTTTATTTGGATTGAGGAAGGAGATTCTGAATATGGCATAAATTATGTTTCTAGTGAAAACATCCTTGAAGGAGCTTTTTCATACAAGGAAGCGATGAAACAATGGAAAGGGAGCAGTGCTCATTACAAAAATCTAATATCAAAGAGTCATGTTAAGGGAGCTATAGCATGCTATAGAGCAAGTGGAGGTTATTATTGGGTTGCATTGTTTGTAGATGCAGACATAGATAAACTTCTGGAAGAAAAATGTAAAAAATGAATAAATGACAAATAACGCCTTATTAAATCATTAGTGATTTGATAAGGCATTTTTTTGTCTTTTTCAAGAAAGGAAAGAGGTATAAGATGTTTAATAAGATGAAAAAAATGGTAGCAGGATTGTTGGCTGCAGTAATGATTACAACAAATGTTTGCCCAATGGTTTCAGTAAGTGCTGCAAGTGGAGTTGCCAGCTTGGAATCACTGGGAAAATTAGGAACAGTGAACATAGGTTCAAAAAGTGAGAGTGGAACATGGCTTCAAACTCAGGTAGATTCAAAACCTGTTTTTTGTATGGATTTGGGAAAGGCATGCCATACAGGATATACTTACAAATCTGAATCAAAAACAATTAGTAGCGACGATTCCAGTACAAAGAATAAGTTAGAAGCCAAGATTGGATATTGGTATGATCAAGTGAAAAAAGGTAGTAATAAGGCTTGGGTTTATGCACAGTGTCTTATTTGGAGTGTTGAAGAGGGATACACAAGTGAAAGCAATTTAAAAAGTGTAATTAATCAGGTTAAAAAGAATACAGGCTATTATAAAGATGATACGTTATATTCAGACATTTTTGAAGTAGGGAAAAAAGTGGAATGCGATATTTATATCTGGAAATATTCAGGTTCCACGGATGATAGTGAAGTTCAAAAGTTGTTGCAAATCAAATCAACTGATCAGGAATATGAGTATACAGCTACAAATGGGAAAAGATATTACAGACAAAGAATAACACTTGAAAAAATTGATGAAGATGGAACTGTTATTCCAAAAGTAACTTTTAGATTTACGGCTAAAAACATAAAGGAATTATATTCTTATCAGTACAATGGTTGGGGAGATTCAGTGAAAGAAGATGCTGATGAGGATGCAACAAAGTTTAGTCAGGATGTAATGACAGATTCAAACGGGAAAATTGTATTTAGATTTACATATATATTGAATTCAAAAAAATATTATTATGTTTCTGATGATGAATTATCAAAGATGAGTTCATCTGACAAAAAGCAAATGAAAGACCTATTAGATGATAAAGGATATAATTATGCATCTGATTTATCTAAAGCTGGTGCTGAAAAATTAAAAGAAGCAGATCTTGATGACCAGATGGATGATATCAGTAACAAGTATGTTATTGAGGAAGTAAATTCAGGAAATGACAATATATTAACTTCTTTTGTGGTAGATAAGGGAAATAATAAGATAACAGATGCAACTAATAATAAAGTGACAGTGACACTGACTAAGGCTGATTCCTGGACCAGAAACAGTGATGGCAAGTGGCCTGAAACAGCAGAAGAATCATACAGCAATTACAAGCTTGCGTACAAGCCTGTTCTTAAGGACAAGTACAAGAAGGTAAAATTAACTGCCGTAAAGATTGATGAAGAAACAGGCAAGGTTGCCCAGGGTGATGCCACACTTGGAGGTGCAGTGTATGGTGTATATTCAGATGCAGCCTGTACAAAGCTTATTAAGACATATACAACAGACAAGAACTACCAGTTTGAAACAGACTACATGAGATGTGGAAAGACTTATTATCTAAAGGAAATCACACCGCCAAAGGGATATCTTAAGAATGACAAGGTATATGACATTGTGGCTGACGGTGCCAAATTCACTGCAGAATACAATTCAGTTGAAAAACAGGTTTCAGAAAAGCCAATCAAGGGTGATGTGGCAATCATCAAGGGCATGGGTAACGGAACTGCAGGCATTGTACCATTTGAAAAGAGTTCACAGTTTCAGATTTATCTTGCAAGTGCAGGCTCTTATGACAGGGCAAAAGTCACTGAAAGAGACATTTTAACAACAGACTTAAACGGCTATGCCAAGTCAAAGCAGTTACCATATGGTACATATGTGGTTCATCAGACCGTTGGAGCAGACAATACTGAAAAATGTCCTGACTTTTATGTGAATGTAACTGAAAACGGTAAGACTTATCAGTACTTATTAAATAATCCTGAATTTACGGCATACTTAAAAATCATGAAGAAGGATTCAAAGACACATCAGACAATATTAAAGAAAGGCACAACATATCAGATTTACAAGGTGGAGGAAGATGGAAATGAGACACTTGTAACACAGAAGTACAGCAATGGCAACAAAATGGTGGTCGTTGACAGATTTGTAACAGATGAAACAGGAGAAATCATTACTTACGAAAAGATTAAGGCAGGAACATACAAGGTGTATGAAATAGAGGGACCGGAAGGTTACAAGGTAAACAAGAGTCCTGTAACAGTTGAAATAAACAGCAATTCATACAAGACAATGAAAGATGAGCTTGGAAATGAATATCTTTATGCAGAGTGCGAGTATTACAATGACGTGACTTACGGAAAGTTTACATTGGACAAAACAGGACCTGAATTATGTGGAAGAAATGATGAAAGTGGTACAGAAGAAAATAAAACAAACGATAATACATCAGGCAAGACTGACACAGTTTCAAACAAGGTGAAAACAACTGGGATTAATGTAAATCCATTTGATTATGATGATGTAAAGCTTAACGGTGTTGTGTTTGAGCTTACTGCAAAAAAGGACATCATGTCACAGGACAATCAGGGAATAGTGCTTTTTAAGAAGGATTCAGTTGTGGCAACAATTACAACAGGTGAAAAGACTGAGTTTACAAATGACTGTAATGGTATTTGTAACTATACTGTAAATGCTGATGGCACAATGACATTAAACATACCACTAGGTGAATACACATTAAGGGAAGTAAAGACAAAGTACGGTTATGTTCTTCCAAAACAGGCATCATGGGACTTAAGCTTTAAGTGGAATAATAAGGATGATGAATATGTACTTGATGTTTCTGAAAATTCCAACAAAGGAAAACTTGATGTTTACAATGACATTGTAAAGACTGACATCACACTTCAAAAGCAGGATTCAAGAACAGGAGAACCTGTTGCAGGTGCAGTGTTTGGATTCTATTCAAGAGACAACATTTATGACCGAAAGGGAAACGTGATTGTAAATGCAGGCGAAAAAATTGCTACAGTCACAACAGATGAGAATGGTGTGGCAAAGATACCGTTTAATGTGCCGGTAATGGATGAAGGTTATGGCAAAGTTAATGAGCAGGGAAAACTTATTAATGAGGCACTAAATTCAGGTAATTACTATTTTCTTGAGGAGAGTGTAAGCGACAGCTATTATCCTGACAGGGAAATGCATGATGTTCACCTTGAATACAAGAATCAGGAAACAGCAACGGTTACGGCAAAGGTAATGGTTAAGGAAGATCAGACTGAAGCAGTAATCAGCAAGAGAATGATTGCATCATCAGTGGAAATCAAGGACTGTCATTTAAGGATAAATGATGATAAGGGCAATGAAATCATAAGCTGGGTTTCAGGTGACATTTCATCAGTTAAGTTAAATGAAAATCTTAAGAAAATGGGATATTCCAACGTTCATATCGAAAAAGACAACGATTATGCATTAAAAATCAATGGACTTCTTAAAGATAAGGAATACACATTAACTGAAACAAGACCTGCAGATGGATTTGTAACTGCAGATGCCATTACATTCAAGCTTGTTGAAAGTGGTAGCAATAATTGTAGGACAAAGGTTTATGTTAAGAGTGGAGACAGCTTTAAGGAAAATATTGATAATCAGGTGGTAATGTATGATGACACGACAAAGGT
>ERZ773139.1753-NODE-1753-length-23841-cov-3.660557_pt1 | contig 23841 bp, 24 predicted proteins | sample MGYA00580854_ERZ773139 | MGnify/ENA primary metagenome ERZ773139 (study PRJEB29015, sample SAMEA2737809) | human gut metagenome | biome: human gut; feature: human-associated habitat; material: faeces | place: China | collected 2012 ...
TTGTGTGCATTACCGCCTCCGGCACTCTCCACCGTCGCACTTGCCACATGGCTATGCGTTGCATTAATTTTAAATCCGTCTTTGTATTTTGTTGTTTTATCTGTATTACTCGGATAAAAAGCAGTATCGTCACCTGATGCACTACATATGCCGCTTACCGTGTTCCCCGGACCCCAACTTGCACTCTGCCCTGCAAAATTATGCACTGTACCTATAAGTGATTTTTCTGTAACTTTAACTGTTGTAGAATGTTTGTGTGACGGCATTTCATTAATTGATAATGTGTGTGTTTTCTCACCGCCGGTCTTTTCAACCGTTGAAAAATCACCGTCCGATGTGTTTACACTCACGGGTACCCGACCAGCTCCCCACGTTACCCATGTGCCACCGAAAAGCGTTCCGGGGTTTGTGTTATTTACACTCATATAAATACTACCTACGGGGTATACTTTATCGAGCGTAACCCCGCCAGATGAATGAGCGTCAATGTAATTTTTTATTTTCGCCCACAATCTCGTCAAACCGTCGTTATCCAGATAACCCATAATCCCACCTCACTTTATACACAAATAGCGTCAATCTGCGCGTTTGTGATTGCCGTAATAGTAAAGATTTCGCCCAGCGGGTCCCATGCGGTACCATTCCAAGCTACGTTCATACCTGCGCCACCATATTTGCTGGCTGCTTCGATGTTGTAAACATCACCAACTCTCTGTCCGGTTGTTGGTAATTTGTCTGAAGAAGCTACTGAACCACAGTATTTGTACATGTTTGTGATTTCTGACTTAGTGGCGTATGTACTCTGGATTGTAGAATATGCCGGATAAGCATCTAATTTCTTTTTGTCGTTAACACTCATGAGACCATGTGTGGACTGTGTTGCATCTGAATAAGTAGTGTTGTTGTCATTAGCCCAAACCGCCGTACCGTCTGCGGACCACTTAAGGAACTGACCAGCAGAACCACCTGATGGGATGTGTTTGTTGCCTGAAGTTGTCGGATGAACATACTTGTTTGCGCCGTCCGCAATACCGTCGAGCTTTACCTTGTCGTCAGCGATCATGAGACCGCTTTCACCTTCGTTTACTTCACCAATGAACCAATAAGCTATCGGATGCTGTGTTCCATCCCTTTCCGTCAACGTCATAGAAAGGTTCTTACCGTTAGCGCCTGTGACCTTACTACTTATTGTTGCCCAATTTCCGTTCCCTAATAAAAGTGCATCTTCCTGCCCTTTTATTGGTGCAGGTACTAAACCGCTACCGCCATCTGCTGACGCTGTTGCACCTTTAAACACTGAATAAGTCGTATTATTGTCATTAGCCCAAACTGCAGTACCATCCGCGGACCATTTAAGGAACTGACCAGCTGAACCACCTGATGGGATGTGTTTGTTACCACTCGAAGTTGGATGAACATAATTGTTCGCACCACTCGCGATACCATCCAATTTCTTTTTATCATCAACACTCATAAGACCGTGTGTCGACTGTGTCGCATCAGAATAGGTTGTATTTGTAGGGGTAGCCCAGGTTCCATCTCCCCGTAAATACTGTGACTGTTTACCTGCCGCCGGTGCAGGTACTAAACCGTGCGTACCTGCTGCGGAACTTGTTGCACCTTTCATGTCAGCATATGTGGTGTTAGCCGGTGTTCCCCATGTTCCATCTGCTTTTAAATATTTACCCTCATTTCCTTTTGTTGGGGCAGGTACTAAGCCGCTCCCGCCATCGGCCGACGCTGTTGCACCTTTAAAATTACTGTAAGTGGTATTTGTGTCCTGTGTCGTAATCGTTCCGGTTGTTCCATCACCTTTGGTAAATGTAATGGTTTTACCACTTACCGAGAGATTAGTAATCCCTTTATTAAAAAGTCCTTTAATTTTGTTCCATAAATAAGTAACGCCATTATTGTCTAAATAAGCCATTTTATCACCTCATCGTTTTTTATTTACATATTTCGTCTAGTTCCAAGTTTGTTATCGCTTCTATATCTTTCGATTGCGCGATAGATATCGCCATGTCTGACTTGTCGTTTGCTCCGCTAGCCGTTTCTCTTACTTTTTCTACATTGTTATTTATAATTAGAACACTTTTTTCAAATGTAACTTCATTGGAAAAAGTTTTTTCTGAAAGTGTGGATAGTGTTTTTCCAAGCGTAATTTTTGTATTTGAAGGATTTTCCAAATCTATCTCGTATTTGTTAACGAGATAATATGTAGATTTGTCTCCCGGAGTGCTTAACAGATTATGATGCGTTGACACGCAAGGAATCAAATCTCCCAAGCCTATGGCATCAATCTCCACATCAATTTTATGCAAATCCACCGCTGTCAGTTCAATCGTAGTTGTCAGATTAATGCACTTGTTTAGATATTCCTGTGCTTTTTTTAGGAGGGTGTTTGGATTATTAATATCGGGAAAATCCACCTTATCACATATCCACCCATAAAGCTCAACTGCCTCTGGGCTGTAAATATAGTCCGTTCCATCGTGTCCTTCCGCGGTCTTGATTGTTACATTATTTGCACCAATCGGAGCTCCAATTGGAATAATTGCCGTTTTAATGTCTTCTGCTTTTACATACTTCTGAAAATCAAGAAGATTTTCTCCGAATCGGATTACCTGCGTACTGACTTTTCCGTATTGCTTCACATAGTCAAGGTAACGAACATTATTTTCATAGCGCACCCTAAGATAACCTTCGTATTTTTCAAGAAAATTCGTATTAATAAAATCCCAGGTAGTTTCATAGTTTGTCGCCAAAGTTTTAATTTCTACTGAATCAATATCAACAATTCCTATTTCAAACTGCTTTTCTTTTTCTACTTGAGAATTATGTTCTTCTATTAATCGTTTAAAAATTACAATATTAGTATCTGCCTTATGAATTTCTCCCGACTGGCTTCCATAAGTGTGTGGACGCTGAATTGTGTCAAGTAAATAAGATAACTCTCCTTCGCATGTAATCCGACCAGTATATTCAAAGTCTCGCTGATCAGTAATGGAACGGCCACAATATAGCAATCTTGAAGCCTCCCCACTATCTGATATGTCAACATCATATACTTTCAATCGAGATTTCAATTTCTTTATATCGTTTACATGAGGATGAGAAGGGAGTATGCCGAACTCAAAACTCCCTGTCTTATTAAGTTCAAGAGAGATTTTTGGTGTTATAAGCTGATACTCCTCGTCTCTCACATCATGCAGCGTTTTATCATCACAATAAATGCGATACATTACAGCAGCCCTCCTCTATAATCGACCGAAATAGTAGCCTTTCCAGAAAAAGTAAGGATATTTTCCCCTTCTTTGATACAAATACCAAAAACTTTGTTTTTGCCAGGTGAAAGATTATAGATTACCCCTTCATAAGATACCTGTATAGCTGTATTGCAAGAGATTACCGGCACAATTCTTTTTCTTCTGCCTGGTATTACAAGTTTATATGTACCATCCACAACAATATCTTTATAATTTCGGATGATGCCCGTTCTAAAATTAAAAGTATCCCATTCCCAATTTTCAAGACTAGAAAACTTTTCGTATTTATACGGGTCAACGCTCCCAGACAAGGTAAGAGTTCCTTCTACCCTGTCTGATTTTTCGACTTCAACATTTAGCCTTCCAATATAATAAAAATCCGGGTCATTATCCAGGATTATCTTATATTTTCTTCCGGCCAAGTAATTTGCTATCTCTGAAATTCTAATACCCCAATCGTAATAGTCCTGTTCAGGGGTTTCAAATTCAAGAGTAAGGGTTCTGATTTTGTATTTCACATCCCCTCCAGTAAGAGATTCCGTAAAATCTAACACCCCGTCCATTCCCGGAATATCCTGCTCATACGTTTTTGCCTCTGGAAAACCAAGAGTAATCTTTGTCCAGCCAAGTCCCCAGTCCTTAAGGGTATGTTTATCTCCTATCTGGACGCCTAAATTTCCTCGATACATTTAAACGCCTCCCCTCGCCTTTCTGTTTGTTATGTTGCTCAAGTATACATCTATATACGGTACTGTTGTTCGCGCTACTTCTTTTCCATCAAGATTTGTCACGATTTCTATGCTCTCCGGAGCATTATATATCGTTTGTCCTGTATTTCCTGCCAGGGCTGCAGTAAGTTGTGGTTGAACACTTGCGGACACTTTTGATACCTGTCTGGATAATGCAGCTTGCATGCGACTTTGAATATCTGGAAGGGATAATTTTAAATTTGCTTTCGTAAAGCGTTCTGCAAGAGTTTCGGATACACCCTCTATTTGCTTATATAATCTTGGAGCCTCTGCTTCATGTCCTTTTTCTGCACCTTCGATATTGTGGATACCAATCTGCTTAAATACTCTCGATGGAGATTTAATCTTTAACTCTTTTTTTGCAGTCTTTATAATATTGGAGCAGATTTTTTTCATTGTCTTAGACAGATTTCTTGACTCACTGTTCATTCCGGCAGTGAGTCCTTTTGCGATATTTGTCCCAATCTGGCTCATCTGTGCATACAACTCATCTGTTGCATCCTTGAGCTGTGCTTCATACTCCTTTTGAATTTTAGCGAAGTCGTCCGCAAAAAAATTCTTCGAAAAAGATTCTGATGATGAATAGATCGTTTTCCAATCACTTAAATATTTCTTCTGTTCAGAGGGTGCCATTCCTCTAAACCAGTCCATATAAGCTGTTGCTTCATCCATATTCATTCCAAGAATCTTATTCATCATCGACTCTGGGATCCTGCCTTCAAGGTCTTTTAAATTTTCCTGATATCTCTTAATATCTGCAATATTCTGTTTCAGATCGTAAACATTTCCCCAGGACTGCTGCTTTTCTGTGAGAGTGTCCATCTTGCTCTTGATATCGTTATATTGCGTCTGATATGTTTCAGATAATTTCTGTATCCTCTCTTCCGCAATCTTAGTAATACGAGCTGACTCTTTTTCAAATGCATCATTATAGGCTGCAGCCGCTTTTTCTCCAGCAGTTTTAAGTTGCGACTCCTGTTTTTTGTCAGAGGCTTTCATCTGCTTTAACTTTTTCTTTAATGCTGCCTTCTGTTTTTTATTCGCTTTCTTACTTCCGAGCTTATCAATCTTGTTCTGCAGTTTTTCCTCTTTCTTCTGATTTGCATTTGAAAGTGCTTCTTCCTGCTGACTGATGATTTCCTGTATCGTCTCAGAAGAACGAGATTTCGACGTACTTAATGCTGTAGATAATCCAGATAAAAGATTGCTTCCTATCTCAGAGTAATTTCCATTTTTTGAAGCAGTTTTTGCCGCATTGAGAGCTTCCATCATAGTGCTTTCTATCTCTCCAAGCAGCTCACTTCTTGATTCTCTTACACCTTTTGCAATGCCTTTCGGGATATTCTTTCCGATGATTTTCTTAAATTTTCGTGAAGGAGAATGAATGTCAAGTTCATCTGCAGAAGCTGTTAGAGCTGAGGCACACATTGCTCTTGATTCCTTTTCAACAACATCGGTGTTATCCTTGATACCGGCCGCCATGCCGAGGGGTAAGTATTTACCGACTTCATTTTTCATCACTCTGGATGGCGATTTAATTTTTGCTGCTGATCTGGCCGCTGCTACCGCTGTCCTTACGGCACTTCTGGCCGCTGCCGCTACGAACGGAGTCCCGGCATGGATACCAGATGCGACACCAGCAGCCATATTTTTTCCAGCTGATACAAAACCGGCTTTTCCGGAATTCGCACCAGTCTTAGCTGTAATCGATAAGGTCTTTCCGGCTTTTTGCACTGATCCTTTCTGAGAAGACAAACCTGAAATATATGACTTTGCGTTCTTGCTTCCTGCCGATTTCCACTGTGAGGATGCGGAGTTTGCGCCAGATGCACCATTTTTTGAAATTTCTTTTCCAGTCTTTTTTGTCGCGGTTACTGCCTTTTTCCCTTCGGTAGTATATCCACTGTATGTCTGTTTTGCGGCAGTAGTATTATTTGATGCCTTTATCTTAGTGTTTTTTTCAATCTCTTTTTTACTCTTAGATACATCCTTGGCCGTACTTTTCCCCTTTTTACTCACAGCATTCATTGAGGAGGTAAATCCTGAGGCATTCACTCCGGGGATTTGTCCTTTTCCTACACTATCGATGTCTTTCTTTATCTCATTAGCATCTTTTTTTGTTATTTTTTTAGGCTTTTCTAGTAGTGATGTGTCAGAGCCAGACTGTAACTGTTTTATTGCATCGTCTACACTGGTTTTTCCCTGCATGATACTCTGGACTAATTCCTCTGAAATTTCTTTTCCAGAGAGTCCAGCTTTTTGTACTGCATCATTAAAATTAATCAGATTATTCATCTGATCAATAGCCGCCTGGAAATTTATCGAACCATCCGAAATGCCTTGCAACAAATACTGAGGAATTTCTATTCCTGCTTCCTGGGCCTGTTGAATTAATCCGTCCAGATTAATCAAACGATTCAAGCCCTCGCCTGTGGTAGGAGCTTTATAATTTCCGGCTTTAATGTTTTCTAATACTGTCTCTGGAATTTTCTTTGCTTTTATTCCGGCATCTTTCGCAAGCTTATCTAAATTGGAAAGAAAATCACTATAATTTGTCTGGGTTGTAAACTTGTCAGAATATGTTGCAAGTTCCTTGTTGGCTGTATCAAGATTCTTTTCTGATTTATCAAGAGCCTTCTCTGTTGTTTGCAGGCTCTTCTCATATTTCATTAAATCTTCTGCAGCTTTAGCTAACTCTTTATTTCCGCTTCCAAGTCCCTTTTCTTTTTCAAGCTTATCAAATTTTTCCTGCGCTTTATTCTTTTTTTCTAATGCTTGCGTATACTTATCTGTTGCGTTCTGATTCGCTATCTCGGCCTTGGCAACCTTCTCAGCGGCATTTTCCATCCCAGACTGATATGCTTTTGCCATTGCCTGCTCTTTCAAGACTTTTATATTTTTTTCAATTGCCGCCGTTGATTTATTGAGTTTATCTTTCTGCTCATCATATTGCAGATTTAAATCCGGCAGAATATCATTTAATTGCTGAACAGTACTTTTTATCTGCTGTTTCGTTCCGGCATCTTTTTTCTGTATGCTGATTAAGCTTTTCAACTTTGAAAGAAGATTATCTGCCTGTACACCTTGCGCTCTTACTTCGCTGACATTATTCTCATTCTCTTTTTTCATAGAACGAATAGAATCTGCCACCTCATCCTGCTCTTTTTTTAACTTTTTATAGGATTGAGCAAACTTATCCGCCTCTGTTGTACTCTTTTTCTGCGTCAGGCTATATGCCGCCAATCCGGCCGTCAATGCCCCGCCTGCTAAAATTGCAATACCAAGCGGACCGCCTAATGCAGCAATCCCAGCATTTAACAAACCTGTTGCTGTAGTCGCAGCGATTGTTTCTCCGGTAAATAGCTTCACTGCTGTTCCTAAGAGCGTCATGCCGGTACTCGCTCCCGCCATCGCTGCCTGCGTTGCCGTAAAAGCAGTTGTGATGTTTTTTATAACCGTGTATCCCTTAACAACCGTAAGTAGTCCTGCCGCTAAAGGAAGTACAACCTGAATATTTTCTCCTGCAAACTGTGCAGCTGCTCCAAGAGCCTTTAATCCGCCGCCTCCGACCGATTTAGCCGCATCCCCCAGATTCTTTACTGTTGTAATTGTTTCTTCTGGAACAATCGCCTTAATTCCATCATGCTTTATCGTGGTCGATAAACTTCTAATCTCTGTCGCGGCAGCTCTAACAGCTTTCTTAGCAGGATTCTTGATATTATCATATAATTCGATTCCTGCCGACTCTGCAGCAGAGCCTAATTCATATAATGCTCCCTGTAGGTTATCATTCATGATATCGGCCTGATCCTGTGCCGCTCCAGATGCATTATCTATTGCCTTTGACAACTTATTAAAATCTGATTCGCTCGCATTTACGATTGCAAGTAAACCAGACATAGCTTCCTGTCCACCAAGTGCCGAAGCTGCTGCTGCCTGCTCATCTTCAGGAAGTCCCTGCAAGGAATCTCTCATATTCTCCATGACCTCCATGAGAGACTTCATTTTACCATCGGAATTTTTAATAGAAATCCCATATTTCTCCATTGCCTCCGCGCAATCCTTTGGTGGACTCGCTAGACGCGTAAGAATGCTTCTTAACGCTGTACCTGCCTGAGAAGACTTGATTCCTGCATTCCCCATTAGACCGATAGCCTGTGCAAGGTCTTCAATGTTATAGCCAAGGGAACCGGCAACAGGAGCTGCATATTTAAAAGTTTCCCCCATCATCGCAACATTTGTATTACTGCTGGATGCCGCAGTGGCCAATACATCTGCAAAATGTGCACTGTCGCTTGCTTTTAGCCCCATTGCCGTGAGTGCATCTGTTACAATATCAGAAACCGTTCCAAGATTTTCTCCGGAAGCTGCAGCTAAATTCATGACACCAGGTAGCCCTGCAATCATCTGCTGAGAGTTCCAACCGGCCATAGCCATATATTTAAGACCTTCCGAAGCCTGTGTAGCAGAGAACTTTGTGGTTGCCCCCATTTCCTTCGCTTTATTTGTTAATGCCTCTAAGTCTTTTCTGGAAGCTCCGGAAATCGCTTTTACTTCGCTCATTCCCGCTTCAAATGACCTTCCGGCATTAATAGCTGCTGTTCCGGCAGCCACAGCACCAGTTGCGGTTGCGGCTGTAATTGTGCTTAATATACTTTTTATCTTACTTCCTGCCCCTGTCCAATACTGGGCAGACTGTTCTGAAGCTGTTTTACTGCTCTCTCCGATTTCTTTGTTATTCTTTTTGACCTGCTCACTCGTTTGCTTAGATGCAGTTTCTACCTGCTTCTCTGCCGACTTTGCAGAAGAGGCAATGCTATTCCCTGTCTGTTTTGCCGTGCTTTCGACTTGTTTGCCGGTCGATTTAACAGATGTTTCAGCACTCTTACCGGCCTGCTTTACCGCATTCCCCGCTTTTTTCGCAGAACTCTCTGTCTGTTTGGAAGCTTGCTTTGCCGAAACCTCTACTTGTTTTACTGACTGCTTTACAGAAGTCTCTGCCTTCTTTGCTGCCTGTGCAGTGTCTTTTTCAAGGTTTTTGCTTAAACTATCAAGTTCCTTTTCTGCCTTTTCAGAATTAAGCTCGACCTCGATTTCAATATGTCCATCCGCAGACATAACTAAACCTCCCTTAAAAAGGTCTACGTCTGTTATCTGTGTTCACACTGCACGTTCCTCAGGGCTGCAGCTTCATCCCTTATAATAATCCGGTCAAATCACCATCTCCCAAAAGGGCCTGCGTGATCTTGTCCTGTCTTTCCTGTTCTTCCTCGGAAATATCTTTCGGAAGCTCATATAATCTTTTCATTCTGTTATAGAATGCTTTTTGTTCTTTCTCCATTCCTTTCGTGTCGATCACGCGGTAAGTAATAATCTTACTTATCATGCAATCATCAGAAAGGGCAGAGAAAAGAGCAGAAAACTTCCACCAGTGGAGCTCCTGCTCTGCTAAATCAATACCATATTGTTCGAAGAAAGCAGCATAAATATAATCTGCATCATGATTGTAATCATATATTTTCTTTCCGCTGCCGCTCTTCTTCGACTTCTTTTTATCAATGTTTTCTTTCCCACACTCATAGAACCACAGCATTTTATTAATTGCTTCGTTGATATCTTCCGGGATTTCTTTGTAGTAGAGTTCTAAGCCCGTCTTATATTTCGCAAGCAACTCGGCTATCTCCTTGTCCATTTCCTCGTCTAGCTCACAAAGTTCATTTGCAAAAGACTGCTGTTCCTGCGTGAGTTCTCTTTTTTGCATCAATATTTCAAACTGAATCGAGGTCCTGAAATCGGCATTTATTTTATAAATTTTTCCGTTGACTTCAACCTCTGTCGGAAGCTGGTCCATTAAGATATTCATGATTTATGCAAAGAGACCTTTACCTGCGGTCTCTTCATATTCTTCGACCTGTGCATTGTTTAAACGTGTCAGCTTCTGAACTGCCAGCACACGTTCGCCCAGATCATAATTCTGAAACATTTTTTCTGTAGCTCCCTCACCTAATAGATTATTGAGAAAACTATCAATAATCTTACATTCCGCAATAATATCATCTGCACTAAGGAGATTTCCTACTCCTACGGTGTTCTTTTCGTAATCCTCAAGTTCCTTTGCTACTTTTTTCGCTCCTGGAATAAACTTTCTTGCCGTTTCTGCTTCCATAGCAGAAAAAGGAAACTTCTGTCCGTTCCACTGAAATGTCTTATTCATACCGTTTTCTCCTCCTATGCTGATTCTTTTGCTGTAAATGTCTTTGTTTTTGTATTGAATGTACCCTCTACCGGATCACCTTTGTCGTGAAGTGTTCCTTCTACCTGTAACTCTCCATCATTATCAGCAAAAGAAGAAACCTCCACAGCGACGTTAAATAATCTCGCCTCAAAGGTAGATTCCTGAGCAACGACCGCCTTATCAAGGTCCACCCTTACCATCTCTCTTTCCGCATCACCGCCGGTCTTTCTTAATTTTCCAATTGTCACAAAATCCTCAATAATCTTTTCAGACATAATCTGATCTGCAGTGAACGGATGCTGCCCCTCATAGGATGTGATAGAACTAGTAGACGATTTGTCATTAATATACTTTTTGGAACTTGTCTGTGCACCAGGCTCTTCGTCTAATTTTTCAAATCCAGTTCCTGCCAACTCGTAAGTATCACCAACTTTAATATATGCCGCTTCCTGGTATCTCTGCTTTACTTCTTTGCTTACACTTGCCATTATCGTCTAGCCTCCTGTACATAAATAATTCTGCACTGTATCTGATACTTCGCCTTATCCAGTTCTGTATCAAACACATATCCACCTGTGATTGCTTCAATTTTCTTAATTGTTTTTCCAGCGTTCAATTCCGGAAAATCTTTCTCATTTGTTACCTGTTCTAACCAGTCAGAAAAAAGTTCGAAGAAGCCAATGTTATCAAGATTCTGCCTTACTTCTTCTGTATAGATTTCCCTACTGGCGAAATTAAAAAGACACTGCCGGGTGGTATTCCCAACAATGTCTCTTTTCAATATCTGTTGTGCCGGCACAGACTCAATGGAATAACTTGTGCTATCCTTTCCGAGTCTGTCTATGCCTAAACTTTTATAATATTCATCCAGATACGGGCATCTTTTTATAATCTCCCGTACCGCTTCTATTACTGTCATTTTGCCTTTCCTCCGATGTAGTCAGCCACGCTTTGCGTTACCTCCTGCCCTCTGTCTGCCCACATTCGCTTATCCCATTCCTTTCCTCTTAAACCTTTCCCTTTGTTCTCATGGTATTGTCTTCTGGCATAAGGCATAACATATTCAATAGAATCTTCGTGTTCTACAGCTGTACGCATCAAATCTCCATGAAGAAATGGAACATAAGGATTTGTTATACGTCTTACTTCCGCTACCATAAACCTCTGTGCCTGCCCACCTTTTCCAAGCTTTCTTTTTGCCAATATTACATTCGCGGAGTCTAAATGCACTTTTACTTTCATTCCGCTGTCACCTTCCAATGCTGTAATGCAGGACTGCCATTGTCATTTGTCTCAACAATAGCAATTATTCTGACGTTGCCATACTTATCTTTCAGATGCTCTACATCTTTCTGTTTTATGAGTTCATCTGTAATTTCACCCCTAACAACTATATCTTCCGGTGCAAACGTGAAGAAATCGTTTTTATCTTGTGCAGATGCAAAATTTACTGGGGAACGATATCTTTTTCTTGTATCTACCAAGAACGGGACGTATACTTCTGCTACATCTGCACTAATCACTCCGGAGTCCGAGGGTAAAACCTTTGTAACGTCCTGCCAGTTCACACCTTTTAATATCGTCCGGTAATATTTGTTACTACCTTCTTCTCTGTCGTAGACTTTATTATAAATCGTCACAGAAGCGTTAGTAATCATCAGGAACACCCCCTATATAACAATCCGGTTGTGGCAAGGTAAGGATATGCTGCTGCATATTGTTTTTTACGAAGAACTTTTTCTTTAATCTGTCCGTCTGCCTGTTCTGTTACATAAGAAACTGATAGCTTTCCAACCGTTTCGGATTTCTTTTCTCCTTCTGTAGAGCTTTCGGTTTTATAAATAACTTCTGCAACAGCACAGGCTGCCGCTTTCACTTCCTCTGGAATATTGTTTTCACTTACTCTTGAAAAAGTAATCGCCTCAATATATGTGCTTGCCCTTGTGATCACACGCTGGAACTGCTCGTTTGGAATAACATTACCGCCGTACTCTGTCATGTAAAATGCAAGGTCTGCATATCTTACCATGAAATCACCCCTATCCCCTCGAAATAATTCTTGCAATAGGAATTGCTTTATGGTTGATTGTTTTCTTGGCGGATCCAGATTTGCCATTGTTAACAAGTTCCCAGTTAGCTCCATTTGCTAATTCAGCATCTGTAGGAGATTTAGCTGTCATGGATTTCTTTGTAAACGAGATTCCATATGGTGCAAATACTTTTCTCTGTCTCATATAGAGAGTATCTTCTCCGCCGTGTTTCTTTGGATCACGATACATTTCATACGGCACTTTTGCACCAATATCCTCATAATCAAAAGCACCATCGCCAAGAACAAAAGTTGTATATTTAGTGTAGGCTTCCTGTGGTGCAACGTATCCTGGGCTTCCTTTCGTTCCGCTTTCTGCTACTGCTGCAACAGCTTCCGTTGGCATAGAATCATCAATCAGAACTAAGCGTCCGTTCCATGTTGCAAGAGTTAAGTCTCTCTCAACTCCGTTTGCATCTGTCTGAGTCATATATTTTAACAGCTTCAGGTTTTCGAGATTTGTTGCTACAGCACTGTGCATGATTGCGATCGTGAACTTAGACTTATTGTCTCCTGCCGCTTTCTGCAATGCAGTATTTAATGTGTCCGCCTGAACTACATTCTTTACATTTCCATCCTTATCCGTTGCTGTCTCTCCCGTGATATCGGATGTGTGATTCTGTACAAATTTTAAGTTCTCCGCTCCCGTCATAGCGAAGATGCCCTCAAGAATCTTTACCAATGTCGTCTGATCAAGTTCCGCCTTATAGTCATTAACCTGGGCGGCCACATTATCCATAAAGCTGACTCCTCCGGTTACATCCTCAGAAAAGTCTCGTTCTGTCCATCCTTTCATACGTCCGGTAACAACAACTCCTCTTTCAAATGTATCTGTGTTTTCAGATTCAAGATCTGTCTCGCCATCATAATTCTGCGCATCCCCACCAATCAGTCCATGCATTGGTAAGACCGCATAAACCGTTCCGGTTTGAGAACTAAATGTGTTCCTGATATCCTGATTGCCCTTTAAGGCTCTCGATTTAATCAGTTCGTTTCTTTTTAAGTTCGGAATCCTCTCTGTATAGGCTCCAAAAGCCTGAGGATTAAAACTTTTTGAATCAAATTTCTCTCCTGCCATTTTCTACTCCTTTTTTAAATCTCTGCTCCCGGATTCTGTGCCATATAGTCACACAATTCGGTATATGTCATTTCGCTCGGTTTCTTTCCTCCGACACTGCCAGAACCACCGTTTGTCCCTTTTACAAACTCTGGTGCCGGCTCATCGCTTTCAAACAGATAATCATTATCTGCCTTAATCTGAGCAAGCTGCTCATCCAGTCCAACAATTTTTCCATCGTTGAATTTCAGTCCATCCATATCGAGAAGTGCTTTGACAGCTTTGGCATTCTTGGCTTTTGCTCCAGTTAATGCTGCGGATAATACATAATCAAATTTCATCTGGGAAATCTGTTTATCCGCATCGGCCTTTGCCTTTTCTGCCGTCTCTTTCCATTCATCCGCTGCTTTTTTAATTCCATCAATATCCATGTCTTTAAACTTCTGGATTTCGGTATTGGCATCGTTTACCTGTGTTTCAAGAGATTCTGCCTTTAACTTATAGCTGTCTCTTTCCTGGATAACTTTTTCTGCTTTTTTCTGTTCTACTGCAATGTCTTTTCCGTTCTCAGCCATAATCTTATCAATCACTTCTTGGGAAAGATTAAGGCTCTTTAAAAATTCTGTTTTCATGTCTCCTGCTCCTTTCGTATTAGGTTGTTTTAGGCGTGTAACCGACCGCCACGAACCGACTGTTTAAGGTCTCATCTGCTGACCAATATCCAGTTTAACCCTGCTGGTGGGAGATATTTGGATCACCTCCTATTCATAATCTTCAATCACGGTAATTCCATATTCAACAGCACATGTGTTTTCAATTTTGCACCCTCTTGCCTCTTCCCAGCCTTTTGCAAAATACGCAATATCTGCGCTGGATAAAAGCTCTAAAGATTTACCCAAGAACCAAAGGGGCTTTGCTCCTACTGGAGCCGACTGAAAGAAGGAATCAATCACTTCGACAGGCTCCCCAACCTGTTTCTCTGCTTTTTTAATTGCTTTTTCTCTTGTTTCAAGAATCTCCTCGTCTGTTTTACCTCTCATTGGCTGTGAAATAAATAATTTTTTCATGTTCTCTTACCTTCCTTTTCTTAAAAATTATAAATAACCTTACAATTATTGATATTTCCGTTTGCCAGCCGATACTCAATCACTGTAGGATATCTGTTTTCTTCTAACCATTCTCTTACTTTCGCAAACACACTTTCTTTATACTGAACCGTGATTCCATCATGTCCGTTCCGGCTATATGCCGTTCTAACAATTTCATCTGTAAACAAATCAAGTTTCTGAATAATCGCTGCTACCGCTTTGTCGTGTGGTTTTCCGCTTGATGATATGATTCCAAGTTCTTTTGCGATAGAGGTACAATCCCAAAGTTTGTTATCTTCTGTTATTAACGGAGAACGAACCGGATAACCGTTATCTGTGTAAATCCTTACAATTTCCGCTGCAATGAACTTATCATCCACACCAGCTTTACCTAACAGACCACTGATATTTTTTGCCATCTGATTAACAGAAGAGAGCTTTTCTTTCCCGCCATTCTTTTTCTTTGGAGCTTCATAAGAACCTGTTTTGCGAATCTGTGGGAGAACCTCATCCGTTACCCAATCGCTAAATTTTTCTGCTTCTGGCTTACGACTCTTGAAAACAAGTTTATAAACACCTGATTCAGTAAGAAATTTTTCACCTGCATTATTCAATTTTCGGATGTCCTTATCTCGGACATCTGAGTTTTTAACTATAATTGCCTGCCTCTGATTCATTTGAGCAAGATAATTTCTCACTGCGCTCTCTGAAAGATCTAAACATTTTCCAACGTGCTTTGAATTAAATAACACCCGTCCATTCAGTTCAAACACTTCCACATCATGTCCTTCAAAAATCATTAAGTTATTCATTGCAATTCTCCTTTCTGAATCACTAAAATAAGACGCAGCCTTTCACTGCGTCTCGTGGTTCGTTTGGGGAGGTCAGGAGCATACCCTGACAGGAGTTCTCCCATTATTCAATTAATTTCATAAATAGCTATATCCTTTCTTAAAAATGGGTATAAAAATACCACCTGACCTTTGCCAGATGGTAACTATCATAATTATTTCTTGTTTTGTGCCTTTTCTACTTTATCTTTGATTAACTGATACCAGCCATTATTTTCATTATCGAAATGTGGACAATTATAATCTTTTGCATTCAAATACTTCTTTGGTATTTTTCCGTATGCTTTGCACACCGTCAAATCATCATTTTCATCGAAATCAGACTTTTTACAAGCATCACACAGCGGTATCGGACTAACAACCCTTGCCATACCTGGAAAATCTTCAAAGCTTGGTCCCACTTCGCCTTCACAACGATTTCCATCTTCATCATAATAATAACATTTTTCTGTCATAGGATTGCCTCCGCTTTCATGTAATACCTTCCATTTTCTTTTTTGATATCTTTGATTATATACCGGAAACCTCTCTTAAACAATACCTCTTGCTGATATTTATATTTTTTAGTTGCTAAACTTTCTATATATAGGCAGCCCCTGTATCCTTTTGGTACTTCTATTTCCAGATGTACATTTCTTCCTCTATACTGAAGGTCTCTAAAAGATGTTGAAGTATATCCAACATTTGTTAATATCTTTCCTTTCAGCATTCGCATATTCTTATCAGAATACTCAAACCCTTTCGGAAATGCATTCAAGAACTCTGGTATCGTATCTCGATGAACGATCATCTTATGCTCAGTGACTCCCTTATCTAACGCGGAATCCAGTACCTTCATATACTCCCGCTCTTTTTCAATCATTTGCGACTTGCCGGAATACAGTGCCCGTTTTACCCGGTGAGCGGCAAAGCCTGTATATCTTTGCACTGCCAATCTTTCCTCATCCGACAACTTATCAAGCTGCTTCGCCATCTGCATCTTAGATGTATGTCTTTTACTTGCCCATACCGCTTTCTGTGCAACGCTTTTATTAAATCCAACGATATTTCCTTCTGAGTCCAATACTGCATGAACTTGTGTCCTTGCAGACTCATATCTTCTTCCGGTTTGCCTGCAAAATTTTTTAAGAGATTTCTCCTGCTTTTTTAACTCTGCCGACTCACTTTCAAACCTATTTGTCAGCTCTGCTTTTAATGTATTACTATCTGTATTTTTTATTCCAGCATCATATCCTGTAAGTTTTCTTTTTGTTGCTCTTATCTTTCTTTCCTGTGAACGCTGCATCTGACTCAACTCATACTCTGTATATTTTTTACCATTGTACTCGTACTTTCTGGCACTATAATCGTCAAGCATTTCCTGTGAATAAGCTGGTGCAGATATTCCAGGAAAGAACGCATGAAAATTGTGCCGACAGTTCCAGCCGCAAAGCCCCGCACCAGTTCCATATCCGGTACTTTCATAAAATGGAGGATATCTGCTATCTTTTCCAGAAACACAAAAGACTTTTCCTTGCCATACTGCATGAGTTGGTCTTGCTCCTGAGTGGGCGGTTGTTTCTACATGATCACAGCCAGACTCCTTGACATATTGAAGATTCATTTCTGCTGCCGACTGATTTACCCCGGTTAGAACGGCTCTCCTTACTGCTACGTCTAACTTATCTACATGCCCGGATGGATATAAAACCTCGGTTCCTTGCACCGCCGCTTCCTTAATTGCATCCGCAATCGCTTTATCATAACTAAAAGCCCCGGTCTGTACTTTCATCATTGCTTTATTGCAAGCGGTTATGTAAGCACTTTGCGTTTTAACAGCCGTTGTTAAAGTAAGATTATTAATCTCTTCTTTTGTCTTTCTTAGATTTGCTGCAAGAATCTTCTGCATCGTTTCTGACTGATGAAGTTTTATCTCTTTTTCACCTGCAGCTTTATAAATAACTGCTTCATTCTTAAGATTTCTTACTCCCGCTTCCTCAAAAACTCTTTCTACTTCTGTATTCATATATCCAGAAACTTGAGAAACACGCTTTAGAACATCCTTATAAAGGAGCCCCGCTCCCTGCAAGATTTCTGCTTGTCGTCTTGAAGTTTCCGTTACTTCTCCGGTTTTTACAAGACGTTTTGATATATCTGCTATAATCGCTGTGCCTAAGGCATCAACCAGGGCAAGTAGCTGATCTGAAAATTTTTCAAGGTATTCCGGCTCTACCATAAAACACCACCTATTCTTCTGCTATCTGAAAACGTTCATCCTGCTGCGGCATCATTTTCAAAGCTTCCTCTTCTGACACACCATACTTGGCTGCAACGTATAATTCTTTTCGGATAAAGCCGGCAACCGCATCCTGCTGCATACTGGCAAGTTCCTGTTCTTTATCAATTACGATAGAATCATCCCAGTCAAAGCTCATCTCGTATTTCTTTCTGCCAGAAAGTCCAGAAAGTTGAGCCATGACATCCATAGCATATACTAACTGTTCTAATGCAGTCTGTAATGACTTCTGGATATCGGATACCGTACTATAGGAACGCTGTTTACTTGCTTTAATCTCTTCCGCAGTCTTATCAACGGTATTTGGGTCACTTAATGTCCCGTAAGCAAGCCCTACATTAAACTCTATCCTGCGAAGAATCGCATTAAATCCATTAATAAGGTTCTCATCGCGAATAGCCGGTGCAAACACTTTATATTTCTCGGCATTATCATCAAGGTCCATCATGCGAAACAGTCTGTCCTTGCCCTTTGGAAACTCATAATTTCCCTTATCATCCTTTTTAAACAAGGTAATGTCTGCATCAATCGCAAGCTCCGAACCCTCAAACTCCCAAAGGAGTCTTGTCCACTGATTGTCCGCCTCTTTAATGTCATTGATAGCCCTGGAATATACAGAAACACCAAGAGGTGATGTATCATCCACATTATTCGCATTAGGAATCTTGAAATAGGCAAACAGTGGCATCTTTACATTCTTAAGCGTAACTTCTTCCTGCAGATTAGCCCATTCCGGTACAGCAGTAAGAGGAACTTCTTTCCCCAAAACCTCAACATTATCAAGATCCTGTTTCACAAAAGCTTTGTTGTTTATGTGATACATTGTGCCTTCGTGTTGATGATACTCCAGTCTGGTATATACCTTTTTCCCTACCGTTAAGCTCTCAGCGAATACCGCTGCCGTAACTTCTCCTCTGGAATTAAACTTCGTAGGGAAGAACCTGTCCGCCTGAACCATATCTACCTCTATATGCCCTTCTGATGCATAAGGTTTCATTGCTAACCCGCCCTTAGCACAGGCATATTCTGTATATTTACGGATGTCACTAACAACTGCCTGGTACTCTTCGTTAATGAAGTCATTCCCTGTAACTTCTGTTTTCAGTTCCAGTGTAGCAAGTCTTGCGAACTCTCCGGCAATAGCAGCAGGCAATCCACAAAGCTTTATATTCTTTTCCTTCCAGGGCGGCTCATTTTTATACATCTTAGCCCAGAGATCAATCCCATTCGCCATTTTGTCAGATACCGCTACCTCAACCCCGATGGCATCTTTTATTTTTTCTCTTCCAAGCATCTTTCTAATCACCTGCCCTATTCTTTCGATAAATTCTTTTATCATCTATCTCAACTCCATTTTCGTTCCCGTCTTATGATGGTATAAGCAAAATATCGTGCAGCATCCATGCAGTGATCGAACTGCTTTACTGGCTTATCCTCACCCCGTTCAATTGCCTTTTCATCCCAGATATAAGAACCAAATTCTTTAATCGTTTCCTTGCAATCTTTAGAAAATAATAAAGCTCCCAGATTAAGAAGATTTCCAACAAAACGTATCCCATCAAGAACATCGTTCTTTGCCTTCTTAACCTTGAAGCCCCTTTTTTTAAGCTCTGCAATAAAGGAAGCTGCGGCCGGATCTACAATGATTGATTCTATTTCAATCCCACTGACGAACTCTTCCATATCATCCGCATACTCACCATCTGTTTTCTGTTCCGCTTCATCTCTTCCAGAATAGTAATATTCTTTTGTAACAACCCACTGCCCTTTTCGGTTCTTCTCCCAGAGTAAAAAAACAGTTGCATTCTGGGTACCGTAATCAACACTTACATACTTCCTACCGACATAGCTCTGCGGCTCTGATATGACGTGCTTTTCTTCACTGAACATATCATAGATAATACCTTCCGCTACAGCCCAAAGGCCTAAGATATACCGTTTATAAAACACACCGATATACATGGAGCGGTATCTCTTCTTAATCCGCTCCGATAGGCTGAGGTTATCATCCATCGTGAAATGAAGATATACTATCTTCTTTTTTTCTGCTTTATCAATCCAATCAGTTTTAAACCAATGATACGGACCATCCGGATTGCAGTTAAACCAGTACTTTGAACCGTCTACGGAACATCGTCCTGTTGCCTGGTTGACAAAACTTTCCGGCATCAGGGCAACTTCATCAAAAAAGACCCCTGCCAGGGTAATACCCTGAATGAGGTCTTGTGAGCGTTCATCCTTGCCACCAAAAATATAAAAATAATTTTCCTTTCCATTTCTGCGAACAATTACGAGATTGTCCGCTCTATGGTCTTCTACATAGTAACCGCGGCTTTTAAGCATCAGTTTCAGCCAAAACAAAACATTTCGCCTGAAAGAACCGATTGTTTTTCCGCACATCGCAAAGTTTTGACCGTCAAACGATTCCATCGCCCACATAGCAAATGAGAGCGACATAGAGACTGTCTTGCCCGAACGTATTGCTCCATCTGCTATGATGCCGTCCATATCGTGAACTGGAGAGTTTGGCATCCACCAGGTAAGGATTTTCTTTTGTTTACGAGAAAATGGTCTAAACTTAAAGGCTGCTTTCTTTACTCTTCTTCCCATACTGCGTATGCCTCGCCTTTCAGTGCTTCTAGGAAGCCATCATCTTCTGTTTCTTCTTCATCCACACCAGATATAATTGCCGTCTTCGCCCTGATCTGCTCGATCCTAGCTTTCTGCTCCTCTGTTGCAAGTTCATAATTACTATGCAACAGTTCATCATATTGCTTTATCAAGGACCTTAATTCTCCCTGTGCCCTTGCCTGTGCTTTTAAAAATGTTGCCTGTTTATCCCATGCTTCCTGCACCTCCCATTTCTCACCGATAATCTTCTTATCTTTTCCTTTTTTCTCTTCTACTTTTTCAATCGTCTTATCATCATGATCTTTCACATACATAATCTGCTGTGCTCTGACAATGGCTGCATAAGCAATCTGTATATTTTCCCAGAGTATATCCAATGGATCTTTCTTTTCAATCTCCTGGATAATAGAAAAGGTTTCTTCTGGAAGATACTTCGAGAAGAAACCATGTTTTTCTGCGTTTTTATTACTAGGCTGACCGCCTTTCTTTTTATTCGAACGTTCGCTATTTTTATCCGAACGTTCGTTATCCCATTTATAAGTACTTTTCCATCGTCTAACTGTTCCTTCCGGAAGACTTAGTTGACTTGCAATCTCAACTAATTTCAGTCCTTTCAGGTATAGTTCTTTTGCCTGAATTATTCTCTCATCCGGCTTTCTTGGCATCACCACCACCTCTTTATTCGTTTTGGAAATATCCCCTCCAGAAATCGAACCCGGGACATTTATGCTCTACCACTGAGCTAAGGGGATAAGAAAAGCACCCCGAAGGGTGCTTATTTAAGTATTCTTCTTTTTATCGTCCTCTGCTTCTTTTAAATAATATTTATAGCTTACTAAAAACAAATTAATACAAGTTCCTAATAAAGATACTGAATATAATATAATAAATAAAAATAAATATATGACAATAAAAGTAATAATATATGTGATTTCAACATAAAATGGCTTATCTATATAAGATATTAAATAAATTGTTAACAGGATAATTATTTCACATGCATCTATTCCACCTATAAAATAAAAGCTATACAAAACATTTATAATTGCGTCCCCTTTATTGTCATCATCTATATTTTTTACTAACTTATTTGTAATTGTTCCTGTAAAGATAGCCAGTCCACTAATTGTAAATCCTAATAATCCAATTAATGCCACTCCTACACTTATTGAAACACTTCTTATTAATTCGTTAAATTCATTTCCAAACGTTCGTCCGCAAACTTGATACAATGCTATAATCGCAATAATTGATAGTATCAGTGAAAGTATAGCTTCTTTTTCTAAAAAAAATTCTTTCCATTTTTCTGAACTTTTTAACAATGAAAAATATGATGTTTCTGAAATATCAAAATATTCTTTAATTTTCTTCCTCGTCATCATCATCCTCGCTTTGCTTGCTCTTAAGCAATTTCCCCAGTTCATTTTCTGCCTTTATAGAAAAATACTCTAAATCGTCTTTTTCTTTATCTGATATGGTAGCTTTGTAAGGGGCATCTTCTTCACTTGTAACAGTACAATTTTCATTATTCTCGTCTCTGCCTTTTGCAACTAACGAAGCATATCCTTTTTTTATTGCCAATAAAATTCGATCAAAATAACTTGTTCCAATATTTAAAGCGTTTTTACTTTTCGCACTTACCTCCATTTTTGAAATAACCTTTGTTGCTCCACTTTCCCGCACTTCTTCTTCTGATGGCCCAAAAATTCTTGCGAAATCTTTACGATTAGCGTTTGGAGGTATTATAACTGCCTCAACGGAAAGTATTCTACTCATAGCATATAATTTTTCCTTCAATTCTCCAATATTATTTTCCAAGAAAATTTCAAAAGTAATGTCTTTAAAGTATTTTTCAACTAATGCTTTAAAATACTTATTAAACTGATTATACCCTAATGCATTTCTAGTAATAAAAGCAATTTCCTCGCTTTTCAAGTCGAAATAAAAAGTTGAACTTGCCGCACAATTATTAGCATTACTTGTAATTACAGTATCATTTTTCGCATCATAACTCTGTATCTCTCCTTCATAAATTTTAACTAATCGTCCACAAATGACCTTATTTTTACTATTTTTTATCAGATTGCAAAATTTATATGTAACTTCTTTTTCTTCTTCACCTCGTCTTTTTTCTCTTTCTGTATGTCTTGTATTTTCATCTATTTTCTCGAATACCTCTTTAAGAATCTTATCTTTTAATCCATCGTCATCGTATACCTTGTATATTTCAGAATTAATATTAAATTTTGAAAAATAAATTTGAGCCACTTCTTTTCTCCTCCGTGAAACATTTTCTTCTATTCTACTCCTATTCAGTTCAAAATACTATTCCCAAAAATACACAAAAAATACACCCTACATTTCTATAGGATGTATTTCAAGAAAGTTTTACGGAGAAATAACCAAGGCGGCTATGCCTTTTTATTTCATTTTACACTTTATCATACTCTGAGGGGACATTGGGGGACATTTTCAAATTTTCTTCAAAAAATCTAAAATTCCTTTTTCTGCAATTCTCTTCGGTGTAGGCCACCTTCCTTTTGGGAAATAAATCATTCATTCTGTAAGCTACCTGCATCCAAGTCAATCCTTCAATGTAATACAGGCGGAACATGATGCGAAGTTCGCTTTTTTCGATAGATTCTATGTATTCTTCTGCCTGATTCGTAATTTCGAGAAGTTCTGTTTCTTTCATTTTCAAGCGTTGCCGCCTTGATACTAATAATTGTTCTACTTTTGCGTGTTCTGGAGTAGGGAAACCCGTCACTTTAAAATGCTGTATTCCTCCCATACCTCCGCTTACTACATCGCTCACCGCTCCTTCTTTCTCAATCTTCTCTAATCGCTCCTCCGTCATTTTTATGAGTCTCCTTAACTCTTTTATCTCCGCTTGCATATCGCAGTACTGGATCAGGACCGACTTTTCCACCGGAATCACCCTCTTTCTTGTTATCTATAGATTTTGCCTGTTTTCATGTCTCTGAGTTTAATCCGACCAAATACTTCAAATCCTCTTTTATTTGCTTCTCTTCTCATATTCTCAACCGTCTCTCTTGCAGCATTAGGCGGCTTATCCGCTGCCTTAATTGCATCATATGCTGTTCTATCCGTGTAGTGTTCATGATTTCGTGTGTTCATTTTTGCGCTCCTCCTAACGTCCGCTACGCAACATACAAAACAATAATTCTGTTGCTGATCTATACCTTGGACCATTCCGGCATGGCAAAACAATAGACAATTTCCATTGATCTAATTCTTTGCTTAAAGGCGTTGGATTTTCGAATTCATCCATACACTCTCTCCATTTAGGTAACGCAACCATCACTCCGAAATAGTCGGAAGATCCTGGGTAATTATTATGTAGATATTTTACAAATTTATTTTCTCTCAGGTCTGGTAAAATATCTTTATAGCATTTCATGGTCATCACAATATAGTTTTTCTCTCCTATAAAATTTAGACCATTCCCACTGTAAACGTCTTTCTTGCAGCTCTTTACCTCGTAGCAGGTAAATATACCTTTCTCTATTCCAGATATGGACATCTGGTTTTCTGGCGAAAACTGCATAAAATCAACCCGTTTCCCGTTTGTACTCCACG
>ERZ773139.1760-NODE-1760-length-23756-cov-53.238766_pt1 | contig 23756 bp, 26 predicted proteins | sample MGYA00580854_ERZ773139 | MGnify/ENA primary metagenome ERZ773139 (study PRJEB29015, sample SAMEA2737809) | human gut metagenome | biome: human gut; feature: human-associated habitat; material: faeces | place: China | collected 2012 ...
TCAATAATTTTATTGTTGTTTTCTATCTTGTCATCCAAACTTCCTATAATATCAATTATATGAATATATAATAACGTAAATATCAACGCTATAATGGAGTTTTTCATGGAAATATGGTATAATTTAGTACAAGATATAGCTTTAAGTTTAAGCAAATAGGCGGTAGGAGTGAATTTGTATGAAATATAATGAACACGAATTAGAAATGTCTATAATTCAGCTGTTTGAAGAAAAAGGATATACATATATTAAGGAAAATGATGATTGGATAGTAAATAGAAAATTAGATGATTTTATTATTGAGAATGATTTATTAGAAGCACTAGAAATTATAAATCCTAAAATAAAAAGAAAAATATTTAGCGAGGTAGTAACAAAAATAAAATATTTAGACGCACTTTCCTTTATAGATAAAAATAGATTATTTCACAAATATTTAGTAGATGGATTATTTATTGATGATTATTTTAATGATTCAAATCCATTAGCGAAAATTATTGATTTTGAAAATCCCGATAATAATATTTTTAAGGTTGTTAATCAGATTAAGTTTAATGAAGGAAGATCAACTAGAATTCCAGATGTTTTGATTTATATAAATGGTATTCCATTAATTATATTTGAATTAAAAAGTATAGAAGATAGAGAAGATGCTACAATAGAAAATGCTTATAATCAATTAGGAGGAAATTCTGATAATAGTGGTTATAGGTATGATATTCCTACATTGTTTAATTACAACGCTTTTTGTGTAATAAGTGATGGTGCAAACAATAGATTAGGTACTATTACAAGTGATTTTGAAAGATATTCAGAGTGGAAAAGTATTGATGGAAAAGAAGTATATAAAGATTATAGTGCCAATAAATTAGATATAATGATAGATGGTGTCTTCACAAAAGACAGACTACTTGATATTATAAAAAATAGCTTATTTTTTATTGATAAAGATAAAGAAAAACCTATTAAAATTTTAAGCCAATATCATCAATATTTTGGCGTAAAAAAAGCTTTTGACTCAATACTAAAAAATAAACGACCAAATGGTGATGGTAAAGCAGGTTTAGTATGGCATACGCAAGGATCTGGTAAAAGTTTTAGTATGTTAATGTTAGCGTATAGACTTATTCAAGATAAGTCGTTAAATAATCCAACCATAGTTGTACTAACTGATAGAAATGACTTGGATGACCAATTATATACGACTTTTAGTAATGCAAAGAATTATTTAAGAGTAGAATCAGTAAAAGTATCAAATAGGAAAGATTTATTAGATAAACTGTCAAATATTAAAGAAAGTGGAATTATCTTTACTACATTACAAAAAATTGATAAAGATAATATAATTCCAAATGATAGGGATAATATTATTGTTATAAGTGATGAAGCACATAGAAGTCATTATGGAATAGAAGAAACGGTAACATATAAAAAAAATAACACAGATTTTGAAATGAAAACAAAATATGGTTATGAAAAATATATTAGAGATGCTTTACCAAATGCAACATTCATCGGATTTACAGGAACTCCTGTTCAAACTAAGGATAAAGATACAACTGCTATTTTTGGAGATATTATTGATGTATATGATATGACACAATCTATTGAAGATGGTTCAACTGTAAAATTATTCTATGAGTCAAGACTTGCAAAAGTTTGGCTAGACGATAAGAAACTTGAAGAAATAGATGAATACTATAATGATATGCTTGATAATGGAGTTACAGAAGATTTAATTGATATGTTAAAATCTCAAATGAGTCGTATGGAGGTTTTACTTGGAGATGAAGATAGATTAAAATTGTTAGCGAATGATATTGTTAATCATTATGAAGAAAGAAAAGGTATCTTAAATGATAAAGCAATGATTGTATGTATGACTAGAAAAATTGCATTTGATTTATATAATTTAATTTTAGATATAAGACCTAATTACAAAGAAAAAATGCAACTAATTGTTACATCTAGTAATAAGGATGATGAAAAAATGAGGGATGTAATAAAAGACAAAAAATTCAGAGATGGTATTGCTAATGACTTTAAAAATAAAAAAGGCAAAACAAAGATTGTAATAGTAGTAGATATGTGGCTAACAGGATTTGATGTTGCAGATCTCGATGTTATGTATATAGATAAGCCAATGAAAGGTCATACACTAATGCAGGCAATAGCAAGAGTTAACAGAGTCTATGCGGGAAAAGATTCGGGACTAATTGTTGATTATATTGGAATCTCAAAAGCGTTGGATGAGGCATTAAACATTTACACTAAAAGAGATAGAGATATTAATCTTAAAGATATAAGAGAAACAGCAAAAACATTAATAGATGAAAACTTATCAATTCTTGATGAGTGGTTTTATAAGATTGATGAATCTGGTTTTAAAAGTTCAAAACAATTAGATAAGTTTAGAACAATTCAAGATGGTGCAAACTTTGTTCTTGCAAATGAAAAAAGAAAAAAACAGTTCTTATCAATTACTAAAACTATAAAAAGTGCTTTTGTAATCGCATTAGGTGTATTAAATGAAGAAACTAAGACAAAGGTAAATTATTATTTAGCAGTTAGATATTTTATTCGAAAGATTGAATATTCCAGAAATCCCGTTTCATTAACTAAAATCAATGAAAGAGTAAGTGAATTACTTGCAGAAGCAATAGTTGGTGATGAAGTAAAGGTTCTAACAAAAGTAAACGAAAATGACGGAAGTAGTGTTTGGGATTTATTAAGAGAAGACAAAGTTGAAGAATTAAGAGAAAGCAATCCTCCTCACGTATTTGTAAAAATACTTGAAAAATTATTGACACAAGCAATTAAAGAATATAAAAAGTATAATCTTGTTAAGTCACAAGAGTATAGTGAAAGATTAAGAAACTTATTGAAAGAATATTATACTAGATCAACTCTTGAATTTGAAGACAACGCTGATATAGAAATGACAATTGTTGGCTTAATGGCATTTTCACAAGAAATGGTTGAAGATGAAAATAATGCTAATAAAAATAATTTAAAAGGAAGAGAAAGAGCATTCTATGATGCATTAACAACGGATGATAAAGCAGCTGAATTGATGACCGATGAAACTTTAAGGCTTATTGCAATGAAATTAAAAGATATTGTTGAAAAATATGCGACTGTTGATTGGTCAAAGAAAAAATCTACGCAAGCTGAAATGCGTTCTCAAATAAAAAGATTATTGAACGCCTATGGTTATCCACCCGAATATAATGAGGAAGCAACATCAAGAGTAATATCACAGGCGGAATATATGATGTAAATAAAAAAATTATTTCATTGATGATAAATTTTATTGAATTATTAATTTTCTTTTCGATAATCACTCCTGACTGCATATAAATAATTTGTCGAATATTACCGAACAATCACATATAAACATATACAAATATAAAATAGTAAATATTAATTCAATAAAATCATTATATATAACAATTTGTTACAATGAAATAGAAATAGGGCGTGCTACAGGATTTGCAATCAACAATAATAACGATTATTATCTTATTAAAAATAGACATGTTGTAACTGGAAGAAATAACGAAACTGGTGATTGTTTAGATGCAAATTGTTCAATTCCAAATAAACTAAAAGTATGGTTACCATTTAGGGCAGTTAATGGGATTCATTTGGATAATAGAAATATTAATTTATATAACGACAAAGAAGAAAAAAATTGGTTGGAACATCCTGTTTATAAAGAAAAAGTTGATGTAGTTGCTTTGAAATTAAATAATTATAATCAAAATATTTTTTGTTATCATTCTATATCTAATTACAATCCTATTGTTACAGAAAATGTTTATATCGTTGGATATCCATTTGGTTTTAATGTTAATCCACAAATTGGTAAATATGCTATCTGGTCTACTGGAATTGTAGCCAACGATCCTGATTTAAATTTGAATATTAATGGAAATCAATTACCGGCATTTTTAGTTGATGCAAAAACAAGGCATGGACAATCTGGTTCTCCGGTCTTATATTATAGTGATAATGGAATGGAAAGACATGATAATGGTTTTGCTATATATAATGGATCTATTACGCATGAGCTTGGAATATGTAGTGGCAGAATAAATAAGAATAGTGATTTAGGCTATGTTTGGAAATGGTCGTTGATTGAAGAAATAATAGAAAATATTGATACAAGAACAAATGTTTGATATAATGTATAGCAAGGGAGGTTAGTTAAAATGAGTAATATAGAAGAATATACTGAAAAAACTTTTGAAAGTATAAAACATATTGATGAATATGGAAATGAATTTTGGGAAGCAAGAGAATTAATGCCTTTACTAGAATATAGTAAATGGGAAAATTTTCATAAAGTTATAAAACGTGCAATAATTGCTTGTGAAACTAGTAATAATAAAGTAAGTGACCATTTTCCCGAGTTCAGGAAAATGGTTGACATAGGATCAAAGACAAAAAGAGAAACCATTGATTATCGTTTATCTAGATATGCTTGTTATTTAATAGTTCAAAATGCAAATCCTAGAAAAAAATCAGTAGCTCTTGGGCAAACTTATTTTGCAGTACAAACTAGAAAACAGGAAATTACTGAATTAGAATATTCAAGATTAACTGAAGATGAAAAAAGATTGTATACTAGAATTCTTGTTAATAATAAAAATAAATATTTATTTAAAACTGCTAGAGAAGCAGGTGTAGAAAATTTTGGCAAATTTAATAATTATGGATATAAAGGCCTTTATAATGGAGAAACAGCTAAACAAATAGCAAAACGTAAGAACATAAAAGAAAACGAAGATATTCTTGATTATATGGGTAGTGAGGAATTAGGTGCGAATTTATTTCGTATTACACAAACAGAGGCTAAACTAAAAAAAGATAATATAGATAATGAAGATGATGCTTGTTTAACTCATTATAATGTAGGTAGAACCGTTAGAAAAGCAATTGAGGAACTTGGTGGTAATATGCCAGAAACTTTACCAACTCCAGAAAAATCCATAAAAGAATTAGAGAAAGATGAATTACAAAAAATTGTGATGGAGTAAAGTATGATTGAAATAAAAGGCAATAAATATAAATTGGTTTATTTAGATACCAATGCTATAAGTGAAATATCAAAAAATTATAAAAATACGTTTATAAACTTTTTTGAATATTTTAATTTTTTTAAACAAGGTGATTGTGATAGATATGCATTGGTTACTACTGTATATAACATGCATGAATTAAATAAAACTAGAGATGAATATAAGAATAAAATTATCGAAAAATTTGATTTAATACCAGTATTACTATTTGGAGCTTTTCCACAAATAGTGACAACAGAACTAAATAATGATGATCCTATTTTGTTTGCTACAGGTGCTAAGCCAATAATGAATAATCAATTTAGCACTATTTTTCAGCAGCTGACAAAAATAGAAGAAAAAAGTAGCAATTTGAAACAGAATTTGGATAAAGAAATAAATTTATGGAATAAAGAAAGAAAAAATATTTCCGATTTAAAATCCCTTTTTTTCAGTTCATATAGTTTTTATGATACACATAATTCAGATTATAATTTATTGTTTGAATCAAAAAGTTCTAAGATTTTTTCATATATTAAATATCATTTTATATATGAAAGTAGTAAGCCAATTAACGAAAATAGTATAATAGATTCATATAATTCCAGTATTGCTCCATTTGTAGATGTGTATGTTGGAGAGCGTACTGTTACATCATGGCTTGAAAAATCTAAAGATAAATATGATTTTATGACACGTGTTGAATGTATAAAAATTTCTGAATTTTATGATAAAATATAAAACGAGTTACATTTTGACCATCATCAGGTATAGATGAAATGTAACTTGTTCAAAATAGAACACAAATATGTTATAATTCTTATAGTTGATTACAATATTAAATATGATAAATTTTCTAGTTTATTATAAATGGAGGAGTTATGAATATAGAATCAAAAGCAAAAAAATTTGCAATAAAAGCGCATAAAGGTCAGGTAAGAAAAAGTGATAAAGAAAAACCAATGATAATACATCCAATAAATGTTGGACAAATATTAAAACAATATGAATTTGATGAAAATGTTGTATCCGCAGGGTATTTACATGATGTTGTAGAAGATACACCATATGAAATAGAAGATATAAAAGATAATTTTAATGATGATATTGCTTCATTAGTATATGGTGCGAGTGAACCAGATAAAAGTTTATCTTGGGAAGAAAGAAAAAAACATACAATAGAAGAAACTAAAAAATTAGATTTAAGGCATAAAGCAGTAATATGTGCGGATAAAATTAGTAATCTTGAAGATTTAAAAATATTATTTGAAATTAAGGGAGAATATGATTTTTCGGTGTTTAAAAGAGGATATGAATCTCAAAAATGGTACTATACTGAAGTTTATAATAGTTTAATATATAATGAAGACGAAAATAATCCTATGTTCATAAGATTAAAAGCGTTAATAGATGAAATCTTTAATAATAAAGATAATGATGAATATGTAAAAAATATTATATTTAAGGATAATATAGAAGAATATAATAAATTAAGAAAAATACATTATAGAAAAGAAGAAGTATACAAACTAAAAAAAGTTTTATCTGATAATTCTCCATATGTTATTGAATTTACTGGAACACCAAGAACAGGTAAAACAAGTTTAATTAATAATTTAAAAGATTTCTTTAAAAAGAAAGGTTTTGTAGTAGAGATATTAGAAGAATTTACTACATCTGAAAAATACAAAAAGGAAATATATCCAACTTTAAAAGACAAATATAAAAATGTAGTTAATACAGAAATTCCAAAATATGTATTAAAACAATTAGAAGAATCAATTGAGAGAAAACCAGATATCATCATAATTGATAGATCTTTATTTGATAGACTAATTTGGGTTGATAGATTATATTTAAAAAATGGAATGAATAAAGAAGAATATAGTGAATATAAAAAGTTATATATACCTTTAATTAAAAATAAAATTGATATTATTATTTCAACATATGCGGATAGTCTAACATCATTAAAACGTGATTACAATGCAAATTTATCACTTGAAAAAAGGTCATTTCTTAATGAGACAAATTTAAATGAATATAATGAGTCATTATTAAATATGAAAAAATTATCCGAGGAAGAAAATATAAACTTTAACTTATTTGATACAACAAATAAAAATCAAAGAGAGATATCCTTTGAAGTTGTAGATTGTTTATTAAAAGATATGAGACAAAATTTATTAAATAAGGCTTATAAAGAGTTTGATTTTAAATAAAATAAGTAAAAATACGATACACAAGTATGCGTTGAACTAAATAACTAATTATACAATGATATTTTAACTATTAAAAATTCCAAAATTATAGTTAATAACAAACTCAAAATACTAAAATATGCATTTAATATAATAGAAATATATATTAAGGATGGTGATGCATATGGAAGAAAAATTTGAATTAGAAGTTTTAACTAGGCTCGCTGTTATTGAAAGTAAAATAGATGATTACAAACTTATAAAAGAAAAGTCAAATGAAGCATATAATTTAGCAAATAGAAACTTAGAAACTATTAACAAAATTGAAGACAGGAATAAATGGTTATGGAGGACATCAGTAGGAGCTTTAATAACAGGTTTGATAGGAATACTTATATTATTTATCAAATTAGGACTCGGAATTAATTAATATATATAAAAAGGTCTAGAAAAATCTAGACTTTTTTGTTATAATATTATTGGATTGCCCAATAGCCAAGTGGTAAGGCGGTAGACTCTGAATCTATTATGCGTTAGTTCGAATCTAACTTGGGCAGCCATGGCCTGTTGGTGAAGTGGCTTAACACACTGCCCTCTCACGGCAGCATTCATGGGTTCGAATCCCATACAGGTCACCAAATTTTGTATATAGATTTAACATAATAAGAAGTGCTTTTAAAATATAAAAGCACTTTATTAATAGAAAAGAGGGTAAACTTATGAAAGGTAAAATCAAATATATTGTATTTAGCATTTTAGTAATTTTACTTATTTGTCTTATATATCTTATAGAAAGTGGAAAAATAATTCCATTTGATGATGCAGTATACAGTTTAATTGCGGGAAACATAACAGAAGAAAAAACAAGGTTTTTCCAGTTTATATCTAATATGGCATGTACACAATGTATAGTTCTTTTATGTTTAGCATCCTTAATATTTATAAAAAATATAAAAACGGGTATATTAATTTCTGTAAACTCTATAAATAGTGTGATTATAAACTCGGTATTTAAAAGAATAATAAGAAGAGAAAGACCAATAGTACTTCACTTAATAGAACAAACAGGATTTAGTTTCCCAAGTGGACACGCAATGGCCGCAATGAGTTTTTACGGATTTCTAATTTATTTAATTGCAAAATCAAAATTTAATACATATACAAAAGTAATATACATATTTTTATTATCTACCATAATCCTTTTAGTAGGTATAAGCAGAATTTATCTTGGAGTACATTATGCGAGTGATATAATTGGTGGATATTTAACATCAATTATCTATATGTTTATTTATATTTTTGCTGTGGATAAAATAAAGAAGAAAACCAAAACTGTCTAAAACTGTAAAAAACTTCCTAAATATGGGAAGTTTTTCCTATTATGTGTTATACTAATAACAAAAGGATGTGTTTATATGCTTAGAAAAAATAACAAAAAAGATACTTTAGATATAGAAAAAGTAAACGAAGGTGTTGTTTTACTTAATAAGATGCTTAAAATAATGTTTGTAGCACTTATTGTAGCAGCAGTTATGCTTGTAACATATATATTTAAAGAATGGAAAATATTTAAATTTATTGGAGTACTTTTAAATACATTATCTCCATTATTTATAGGTATAATAATTGCTTGGTTATTTAATCCAATTGTAAAATTTTTAACAAAGCATAAAATGAATAGAGTAGTTGCAACTATTATTGTTTATACAGTATTCATTGCGTTACTTATAGTATTATGTGTATTTAGCGTTCCAACTTTAACAAAACAAATAAATGATTTTATAGGCATGGTTCCAAGTTTAACAACAAAATTAAGTTCATTTATTGACAAAATATTTGAAATATTTGAACCAGTACTTGATAGTAATGCAGCAGATATAAAAGCAAGTTTATTTAGTACAATTGTTGATGTAGGAAAACAAATAACTGTTGGATTACCATCAAAAGTAATTACAATTGCAACTGCATTTGTATCAGGTCTTGGAACATTTGTAATTGGACTATTTATTGGACTTTATATGCTTTTTGATTTTGATAATGTTAGTAAAGTATTCTTAAGTATATTACCAGTAAAAGCAAGAGAAGATGCTGGTAACTTAATGAATATTGCTAATAAAACTTTATTCAATTACATTCAAGGAATATTAATAACAATGACTTTAATCTTTATAGAAAACTCAATAGGTTTTTCACTTGCAGGATTAAAAGCATCAATACTTTTTGCATTCTTCTGCGGTGTTACAAACGCTATTCCATATGTTGGACCATGGATTGGTGGTATTCCAGCCGCTATAGTAGGTTTCACACAAGGAGTACCAACTGGTATATTTGTAATAATAAGTATTTTAGTATCACAAATGCTTGATAATGTAATATTCACACCACTTATACAAAGTAAAGGGTTAAAGTTACATCCAGTAACAGTTATTATTGCTCTTCTTGTATTTGGAAAATTCTTTGGAATTATTGGTATGATAATTGCGGCTCCATGTGTTGCGATTATTAAAACAATATTTATGTATTTTAACGATAAATATGAATTAATTAAATTAAACGAAGAAATAGAAGAAGAAGTGGAGAAAAAAACAAGTGAGTAGAAAAGAAAAAGTAATAGAAGTATTAAAAGTTTTAGGCTATGGTCTTTTAGTATATTACTTTATTCCATTTTTTGCGTATGGATTTAACGAGTCAGGTGCGAATATTTATGCAAAAATATGCGTACTTTTAGTAAATAATATATATGCATTAATCGCAGGAATGATTATTACTAAAAAATGTGGATTTAAATGGTACTATTCATTTTTAGTAGCGTTTATATATGTTCCATCAGCATTATTTTATTACAATAATGATACAGTAATATATTCAGTACTTTATATAATAATGTATATAGTAGGAACTTTAATACAATTAAATATAAGAAAAAAATAAACCTTCAATTTATATTGGAGTTTTATTTTGGAAAAAAATATCATATGATTTACTAGGGTGAAGACTATGATAGTAATTGATCCATCAAAAGGTGGAAGAGAAAGTGGAGTAACAGGTAACGGAATAGTTGAAAAAGACTATAACCTTCTTATAAGTGAGTATATATTTAATAGATTAAAAAGTTTAGGTGCTGATGTAAAAATAATTAGAACAACAGATGAATATATAAGTGAAGATGATAGAGCAAATAAAATATTAAATGCATATGGTAATAATTCTAAAGTAGTTGCGCTATCAAATATGCTTGGAAATACCGGAAGTGGAGCAGAAATAATATATGCACTTAGAAATAATAGTAATCTTGCTTCATCACTTGCAGAAAATTTAGATGATGCAGGTTTAACAGTAAGCAAATATTATCAAAGAAGAAGTGAAAATGATACAAGTAAAGACTATTATAATATTCAAAAAGATACAGGTTTAATTGAAACAATTATTGTAAACTATGGAAATATAAATAATATAAATGAAGCTACTAATATTAAAAATGAATGGGAAGATTATGCTGAAGCTGTAGTTAAATCACTTGCAAATTATACAAATGTTCCATATTACAAAGAAGGAGAATCACAAGAAATATACACAGTAAAAAAGGGAGATAGTTTATGGAAAATAGCAAATAAATATAATACTACTGTGGAAAAATTAAAAAGTGCAAATAACTTAAAAACAAATACATTAAGTGTTGGACAAAAACTTGTAATTCCAAGTATAAGTGTAAGTCCAGAAGTAAGTGATACATATATTGTTCAAAAAGGAGATAGTCTTTGGAGTATAGCAAATAAATTTAATATGACAGTATCAGAATTAAAAAATTTAAATAATTTAACAAATAATTTATTAAGTATAGGTCAAGTTTTAAAAATAAAAAATTCATCTAATAATGGAAAAACAACTTATACTGTGCAAAAAGGGGATAGCCTTTGGGTAATCGCAAACAAATATGGTATAACTACAGAAGAATTAAAAAGTTATAATAATCTAACAAGTAATTTATTAAGTATAGGTCAGGTACTAAAGATTCCACAAGGAAAAACAAGTACTGAAAACATATACACAGTAAAAAAAGGAGATAGTTTATGGACTATTGCAAATAGATATAATACTACAGTTGAAAAAATAAAAGTTTTAAATAATTTAACAAGCAATTTATTAAGTATAGGTCAACAATTAAAAATTCCAAATTAAAATCTTTAATTTTAATATAAAGTATGGTACAATGTACTTGGTGATAGAATGAAGATTATAAAAATAAGTGCTTTATGGTGTCCAGCATGTCTTATTACAAATAAAGCAATTGATAAAATTAAAGAAGAACAAAATATTGAAGTAGAAAATTTAGATTATGATTTTGATGAAGATGAAGTAAAAAAATATAATGTGGGAACAACACTTCCAGTACTTATTTTTATGGATCAAGATAAAGAATTATTCAGACTAATAGGCGAAAAAAATTATGAAGAAATAATGAAAGCAGTAGGTGATGTAAAATGAAAAAAATATTAAAGTTTTTAATCGTATTTGCAGTCTTCTTATTATTGCCAGTAAGTGCGAAAGCAGATGAAAAGGTAATAAATATTCATTTATTCTATGGAAATGGATGCCCTCATTGTGCCGCAGAAGAAGAATTTTTAAGTGATTATTTAAAAGATAGAACAGATGTTAAATTATATAAATATGAAATTTGGTATGATTCACATAATCAAGAACTATTATCAAAAGTTCAAAAAGAAATGGGAACAACAAATAAAAATGGTGTACCATTTACTGTAATTGGTAAAAAAACAATAGTAGGATACGCAGATGGAGTAACAGATGAACAAATAAAAGATGCGATTAACTATTATTTAAATAATGATTATAGAGATTATGCTGGTGAAATAACAGGAAAAGTTAAAAAAACTGAAGTAAAAGAAGATACAATAAAAGATGAAAGTAAAACAGAAGATAAAACAGAAAATAAAATAGAAAAAGCAGATGATACTAAAGATTCTGATCAAACAGATGAAAATGTTACAGTTCCAGTACTTGGGAAAATAAATGCTAAAAAAGTATCACTTCCAATACTTGCTGTAGTACTAGGTTTCGTTGATGGATTTAATCCATGTGCAATGTGGATATTAATTTTCTTAATTACAATGTTATTTAATATGAAAGATAGAAAAAAGATGTGGATACTTGGTTTAACATTTATTTTAACATCAGGAATTGTATATCTAATGTTTATGCTTGCTTGGCTTAATTTAGCAACATTTATAAGTAAAATTGCATTTATAAGATTATTAATCGCAGTAATTGCACTTGTTGTTGGATTAATTAATGTATATAAATATATTGATTCATTAAAGAAAAAAGATGAAGGCTGCGATGTAGTAGATAAAAAAGATAGAAAGAAAATAATGGAAAAAATAATTTCTATAACTCATGAAAAGAAATTTATAATTGCACTTCTTGGAATTATGGTTTTAGCAGCATCAGTTAATATTATTGAACTTATGTGTTCAATAGGTATTCCACTTTTATTTACACAAATACTTGCGATGAATAATTTAAGTACATTTAGTTATATGATATACATGTTTATATACATATTCTTCTTCTTAATAGATGATATAGTTATATTTGTTATATCAATGGTAACACTTAAAGTAACTGGTTTATCAACTAAATATACAAAATATTCACATTTAATTGGTGGAATAATTATGCTTATAATTGGTTTATTATTAATTATAAAACCAGAGTTATTAATGTTTAATTTTTAAAAGACTATTAGTCTTTTTTTTTATTATTCGAATATATTTTATTGAAAGGGTATATGTATGGATAATAAAATAAAAATTGGTATTCCAAGAGGACTTTATTATTACAAATATAATATATTATGGAAAGAATTTTTTAAAGAACTAGGTTGTGACATAATAGTAAGTCCAGAAACAAATTTTGAAATACTTGAAAATGGTAAAAAATATTCAGCAAGTGAAATGTGTTTATCACTAAAAATATATATTGGACATGTCTTTTATTTAAAAGATAAAGTAGATTATGTTTTAGTGCCAAGAATTGTATGTGAAAAAATAAATTCAGAATCATGTACAAATTTTATTGCGCTATACGATATTATAAATAATACATTTGATGTAAATATTTTAAATTATAATGTTGATGAAAGAAAAAGAAAAACTGAAGAATCAGCATTTATCAAAATGGGTGAAAAATTAGGATTTGGGAAAAATTTTATAGAATCAGCATACCATAAAGCAAAAAAAGAAGAATATAAACAAAATAAAATAAATTATTTAGTTCAAAATAAAAAATTAGAAAGAAATAAAACTAAAATATTACTTATATCGCATTACTATAATACTTTTGATAATTTAATAGGAAAAGAAATGACAAAAATACTTAATGATTTAGATTGTGAAGTTATATACGCATGTGTAGGTAATCCAGATAATGATAAGGATTTATACAAAAAAATAACAAAAACATTAAGATGGCTTAATAATCAAGAACTTTTAAATTCAGTTATAGAATATGAATCACAAGTAAATGGAATAATTCTTCTTTCATCATTCCCTTGTGGACCAGATTCCTTAGTAAATGAAATGGTTACAAGAAACATAAATATTCCATCTCTTACAATTTTAGCAGATGGACCAATTAATAATGAAGGTACAAATACAAGAATAGAAAGTTTTGTAGATATAATTAAGGGGGAAAAATATGAATAATAAAGTAATTAGTTTTCCTCATCTTTCAAATTATGATGTTCCAATTAAATATCTAATAGAAAAATTAACAAATGCGAAAGTAATTCCATCTCCATCCATTACTAAAAAAACAATAGAATTAGGCTCAAAATATAGTCCAGATTATGTTTGTATGCCATTTAAATATACTTTAGGTAATTATATAGAATCGTTAGATAATGGCGCAAATATTTTAATTCAAGCAGGTGGTGGATGTAGATTTGGTTATTATTTTGAACTACAAAAGAAAATACTTGAAGATTTAGGTTATAAATTTGAATTTTATTCGTTATCTGATAATGATGTAAATGGCATTGGTAGTATGTATAATATGCTTAGAAAAATTAATCCAAACCTAAAAAAAATAAAATATTTATATTATCTAGCACTAACATTTTTAATGATAAACTATATGGATAAAATTGATATGTATATAAGAAAAAATATTGGTTTTGAAATAAAAAAAGGTAGTTTTGAAAGAATAAAAAAAGGAATGTTAAATTCATTTTATAAATCAAATAACATCTTTACTTTAATAAAAAATTATTACAAATATAAAAGAAAATTTAAAAATATAAAATTAGATAAACCTAAAAATTGTATAAAGGTAGGAATTATAGGAGAACTATATACATCAATGGAAGAAAATGCAAATTACTTCATTGAAAAAGAATTATCTACTATGAATATAGAAGTAACAAGATATACTAATGTTACATTTTTACTTGTTACAAAAAGATTTAAAGAAAAGTATTATTTATGGAAAGCTAGAAAATACTGTAAATATTCAATGGGTTCAGATGCAATGGAAAATATATCAAGAGCAAAAATATTAATTGATAAAGGATATGATGGAATTATACATATTAAACCATTTGGTTGTACTCCAGAAATTGGTGCGATGAAAGTACTTGAAAAATTATGTACAAATGAAAAAATACCACTTATGTTTTTAACATTCGATACAAATACTAGTGAACTTGGAATAAAAACAAGATTAGAAGCATTTAATGACATGCTTATAATGAGGAGGAATAATGAAAAATAATGCTTATTTAGGTATAGATATAGGTTCAATATCAACTAAAGGAGTAATTATAGATGAACAAAATAATATACTTGCATATGAATATATAATGACAGATGCAAATCCAATAAAAGCATCCAAAGAACTTGTTAGAAGATTATCAACTAAATTTAATTATAATAAATATAAAATTGTTGGTGTAGGTACAACTGGTAGTGCAAGAAGACTTATTGGTGAAATGCTTGGAGCAAATATTATAAAAAATGAAATAACGGCACACGCAGTTGGAACAATTACAATTCATCCTGATGTAAGAACTATTCTTGAAATAGGTGGTCAAGATTCAAAAATAATACTTATTAATAATGGTGTAATAACTGATTATGCAATGAATACTTTATGTGCCGCAGGAACAGGTTCATTTTTATCTAGTCAAGCAAAAAGACTAGGTATTAACATAAATGATTTTGGCAAAATAGCACTTACTTCAAATAATCCAGTAAAAATAGCATCAAGATGTACTGTATTTGCAGAATCTGATCTTGTTCATAAAGCACAAATAGGTTATAGGACAGAAGATATAGTTTCAGGACTATGCAAAGCAGTTGTTAATAATTATTTAGGTAATGTAGCAAAAGGAAAAAAGATATATCCTAAAGTTGTATTTCAAGGTGGTGTTAGTAAAAATATAGGTGTTGTAAAAGCATTTAAAGACGAATTAAAAATGGATATTGTTGTAGATGATATTGGACACTTAATGGGTGCATTTGGTATTGCTATTTTAAGTAAGAAAAAAGAAAAAATAGATGATTTTTCGTTTAATATGGATGATATAAAATTCGAAGCAAAAATAAAAGAATGTTCTAAATGCGCTAACAATTGTGAGGTAGTTAGAATATATAAAGAGGAAAAATTAATCGATTCATGGGGAAATAGGTGCGAAAATGGTTTAAAATAATTAAAAAAGCCTTTACAAAACTAGGGTATATTGTGTTATAATGTTATTAACAATACGAGATATAGTAGCGGGAGATGAAATATTATGACACAAAAATTAGATTATAGTAGAGAAGATGCAATGGAAATATTAAATAATGTTAATTTCTCTGATGAAGAAAAGAGAAGTCAATATGAAGAATATATGAGTGAACTTAAAAAGACAAGAAAGAATGCAATAGTTACAAAATTAAATGACTTAGCAAGAGAAATACCAACAATAACGAAAGATATTTATATATCAGTTTTGAAGAAATATGAAAATGATGATTTATCAATACCTTTTGAAGTTATCGAATCTGAACTTAGTACATTTGAAAAAGATATGCGAAAGAAATATGATGAATATTTAGCATCTCAAAAAGAAGAAGAGGAAGAAATATTACCAGATGTTACTAAGGAAGAAAATGAAGATCTTGAGTCAATGACTTTTGATGATACTATATTTGATGCACCTAAAGTAGAAGAAGAAGTAAAAGAGGATGAAGAAGAATTGAAACCATCATTTTCTCTTACAGGTGAAATGAGTGTATTAAATGAAGAACCAGAACTTTTAGCAAAACCTTTATTCAATGAAGAAGATGATTCTATGGAAGTAATGCCAGAAGAAAATGATTCAGAAAAAGGTAATGCAAGTGCTATAATAATTTCAATAATCGCAGTAATAATTGGTGCAGTTGTAATGTACTCAATAATTAGATTAAACTAAAAATCAAACAATAAAAAGTTTGATTTTTTTTATGCAAAAAAAAAGAAAGTTATTCATCACTTTCTTCATCTACAACTTCAATTGCGGCAACAGGACAAGAGTCAATTGCGTTATTAACATTTTCTTTATTATCATCATTAATATTATCATTATTAACTTTTGCTAGTCCGTCATCATCAAAATCGAAAACATCGCTTTCAATTCCTACGCACATACCACAACCAAGGCATTTATCTTTATTAATTACAACTTTTTTCATAAATATCCTCCCAAATCAATATAATTATACTACATTTTTCGATATTTTATATTAAGTTATTTAAAAAAAATAAAAAATATGTTATTATTTTTATAAAGTAGGTGATTCTATTGAAATCTAGATTAGACAAATATGATAATAAAGAATCTTTTAGCAGAGTAAATAAAAATCAAAACTTATATGATGATATATATTCAAATACTAATTATTCTAATATGGTTGTTATTGACGATTCAAATGAAATAGATATTTCTAAAATTAAAGAAATAATAGATAAACAAAAAAATGTTAATAAAAGAGTTGATAAAACACCTAATCTAGAAAAAGAATATGATAGTATTGTTCCACCAAAGAATTATGAAAATAAGTTATATGATATAAATGAAGTACTAAAAGAAGCCAAAAGTCAAAGAGACATTATGGAAGATGCAAATGAAAAAAGAAAAATTCAAAATTATAAGTTTAATGAAAATCTTGATGAAGAACTATCAAAAACGAGAAAAGTATATGAAAGTTTAGTCAAAGAGGAAAAAGAACTTTTGAATATAATGAATACATTAACTAATGTTAGTTCTGTTGATCTTGCTAAGGATATGTTTAATGACTTAACAGAAGATAGTGAGAAAACACAACTTATTAAACCAACTGATTTAGCAGATAAAGTAGATGTTAGAAAAGTACCTGATGAAAATACAGAGGAATATAGTACAGATACATTTATGTTTAGTTCAAAAGATTTTGATGATATATCAGATTTAAGAGAAAGTGTTAGAAAAAGTAGTACTTTTATAAAAATATTAATTGTTCTTGTAGTACTTATTGTACTCGCAGGTGCAGGATTTATTGTATATAATTTCTTTATAAAATAGGAAAATTAATTTTCCTTTTTTTCATATACTTAAATAGGTGATGTACTTTTGAAAAAAATAAGATTAAGATCACATAAAAAAATTAAATTATCTACAAAAATATCTTGTATTATAATTGTATTAATAATATGTACATATTTATTAGTTGATTATTCTGGTAAAAAAGTTATGCCAGTTATTATGAACCAAGCAAAAATTGATTGTAAAAAAATGGCAATAGTTACTATAAAAAATTCTTTAAATGATGATGTTTTATCAATATTAGATGATGAAATGTATAATGTCATTCAAAATAAAAATGGTGAAATACAGACAATTGATTTTAATCCTGTCATTGTTAATAGATTTTTATCAAAAACTACATCAATTGTAAGTGATAATTTAAGAAAATTAGAAAAAGGCGAGATAGATGATATTTCATTTATTAATTCAGATAATTATGATGTTAAAAACTTAAAAAATGGAGTAATATCAGAAGTTCCAATGGGAATAATAACTAATAATGTACTTTTATCAAATTTAGGACCTAAAATACCAGTTAAAATAAATTTAATTGGAAATGTTGTAAGTAGTGTTGAAACAAAAGTTAGAAATTATGGTATAAACAGTGCATTAATTGAAATTTATGCGAATGTCGAAGTAACAGAGGAAGTAATAATTCCTTTTCAAACAGAAAGAATAAAAATTACTAATAATATTCCTGTCGCAATTAAGATAATTAATGGAAGTGTTCCAGATTATTATAGTGATGGAAAATTAAATTCAAGTTCTAATATATTGTCATTACCAATTGAAACAGATTAAAAAAATATGTTATAATCTATTATGTAGAATTGGAAGGATAAATATTATGGAAAAAATAGTAATTATAGATGAAAATAAGTATGAAATAATTAAAGAATATAAAAATGGATTTGATAAAGAAGAATTTATTAATAAATGTACTGATTATTTTTATGACTTTGATTATGTTGTTGGAGACTGGGCATATGATAAACTTAGATTAAAAGGATTTTATTCAGATGATAACAAAAAAGCAAAAGATTTTAACAAAATTAGCTCTTTAGATAAGTATTTAAAGGAAAATTGTGCTTATGAATGCAAATATTTTGTTGCTAAAAGGAATAATATGTGATATAATTTCCTTATAGTAAATGAGGTGTTAGAATATGAACAACAAAGTTATGTTTTTTGTAATAAACGAAGAAGGCATTAGAGAAGATGCACAAATTCTTGCTAAATATAAGTTATCAAATGGTAATAATTATATAACTTATACTTATAATGAAATAAATGACAATAATATGATTAAGATTTATTCAACTGGTGTTGTAAAAGAAGAGGATGGATATTCATATAAGGAAATAGTATCATCTGATGAATGGGATGAGATTAAAACTATAATGAAAGATATCGCAAGAGATCCATCTGAACCACTTAGTGATTCATATAAATGTGATCTAAAGTTTGAAGGAGAAGAAGTATCAGTTAGAAGACCAAAAAAACTTCTTGTTTCAAAAAAATTTGCAGATACTCTTGCTAGTAAATACAAAGAAGAATCTGAACCAAAAATTAATACTATTCCAGATTTAAATGTAGAAGCAGCAGTAAATACACCAGCAGAATTTATACTTGGAAGTGAAACAAAAGAATCAAATGAAGATCTATTAAATAAAACTATAGAAATACCAACATTTGAAGAATTACAAGCAAGAAATAAAAATATAGAAAGTGTTATTTTAAATTCTAAACCAGAAAATAATGTAGTACCTTTAGAAGAATTTAAAATGCCAGAAGAAAAAGTAGAAGAAAAGATAGAAGAACCAGAAGCAATTAAAACAAATTATAAAGAAAAATTTAAAGAAGAAGTAGAACCATTACTTTTAAATGTTTATGAAAAACAATTAAAACAAATAGAAGAGTTAGAAGAAGAATTATCTAAAACTAAATTTGATTTGTTTGAAAAACAAAAAGAAACATTATCTTTAAAGAAAGAAAAGGAAGAACTTGAAAATCAAGGAAATGCTTTAAAAGAAGAATTAGATGGTGTTAATAAAAAGATGAATGGAATATTAAGTGTACTTCAAGGAAACAATAAAGATTAGAAGAATTATTTCTAATCTTTTTTTTGGAAAGAATTTCCATGTAATAAAATGTATGATTTAGAAAAAATTTCACATTCTATAAATGTATAGGAGGTGAAATACAAATGACAGGTTCAAACAGAAATAAACTAGTTACACCTGGATCAAAAGAAGCTATCGATAGAATGAAATATGAAATAGCTAACGAATTTGGTGTTCAATTAGGAGCTGATGCTACTGCTAGAGCTAACGGTTCAGTAGGTGGTGAAATCACTCGTAGATTAGTACAAATGGGTCAATCACAAATAAGTGGTAACTACAATATGCAAAATAAATAGTTAGTTTCATAACTATATAATATATAAGTCAAACTATACGGTTAAAATGTATAGTTTGATTTTTTTTAAAAAAAATATACAAAAAATTTTATTATGTGTTATAATTATTTTAAAGTATGATAGGGAGGGAACAAAATGGATAGTAATGTGATAAATAGACTTAAGGAATATTGTATGAAACATCAAGAACTAATGCAAAGTGGTGTTATAAAAGGTATTAATTCTAATACAAATGAAATAGTTCTTGAAAAAAATGGTGTACAAAAAAATGTTTCTATGGATATTCTAGAAAATAATAAGTTTGATTTTGATAAATTTGAAATTATACCAGATATGATTGAAGATGATGAAGTAGAGACAATAGAAGAAATGGTAGAAGAACCACAAGAAACTATTAATGTTCCTAAAACTATGGCTGAATTAAATGAAGCAATAAAAAATAAAGATGAAAAAACAATTGATAAAGCACTTGAAGCATTTGCGATAAATGAAAAAACAGGTGTTATTGATATAAATAAAGCAATTAGTATTGTTACAAATAATGCCATTAAAGAAGCAGTTGATTGTATAACAAATAATAAAGAATTTGATAATGATATGTCAAAATATGATATTATGGGAAGGAAAGTGGTAGAGAATGAATAAAGAAGAAGCAGTTAAAGAAGCAACATTTAATTCTCTTATCGTACCTTTTACAGAAATTGCAAAAATGAAGGGTTATGGAGCAAATTTTACAGAAGAAGCTATATTAAATGCAAAGAATAGATATAATACAATGGTAAATGATAGTCTTGCATTAAAAGGATATAATAAAACAGAGGCAAAAATAGAGCAAAAAGAACCAGAAAAAACAAATGAATTAGTAGAAAAGAAAAGTTACGTTCCAACTCTAAAACCAGAACCAATGCTTCCTACAAAAAAGGCTGGATTTGCAGATGCATTAATTCTTACAGTTATTGTACTTGTTTATGCAGCTATAATAATTAATTTAATATTAAAATTAAAGTAACATATATTTGTATATATGTTTTTTTATTTAATAAATTTCAATATATACAATGACTTTTTACTAGAAATTTGATACAATATATATGAGGTGAAAAGATGAAAATATTATCAGTTAATGCAGGGTCATCATCATTAAAATTTCAAATGTATGAAATGCCTGAAGAAACAGTTTTAATATCTGGTGTATTTGAAAGAATAGGACTAGATAATAGTTTTTATACTATAAAAATTAATGGAGAAAAAATTAAGAAAGATGCTACATTATCTTCACATGAAGATGCAGTAAATATATTAATAAAAGAATTATTAGAAAATAAAGTAATTGAATCATTAGATGAAATAAAAGGAGTAGGTCATAGAATAGTTCATGGTGCTGATAAGTATTCTAAGTCACTTGTACTAAATGAAGAAATATTAGATGATATTTCAAAACTAAATGAACTTGCTCCACTACATAATCCAGCAAATATTTCTGGAGTTCGTGCATTTATGAAAGAAATTCCAAGTGCAATTCAAGTTGGTTGCTTTGATACAGCATTCCATCAAACAATAAAAGAAGAAAGATTTAGATATGCAGTACCAGATGAATGGTATACAAAATATGGAGTTAGAAAATATGGATTCCATGGTATGAGTCATAAATATGTATCAGAAAGAGTTATGCATTTACTTGATAAAGAATTTGCTAATGTAATTGTTTGTCATATAGGGAATGGTGGAAGTATAAGTGCTGTTAGAGATGGTAAATGTGTTGATACAACAATGGGATTTACACCAAATGCAGGAATAGTTATGGGATCTAGAAGTGGTGACATAGACTATGGTATTATTCCATATATTATGAAAAAAACAGGTGAGTCAATTGAAGAAGTTGACAATGATTTAAATAAAAAAAGTGGTATGTTTGGTGTCAGTGGAGTTAGTAGTGACTTTAGAGATATTGATGCAAAAATTGGTGAAGGTCATGAGCAAAGTATTTTAGCGCATCACTTATATGTTAATTCAATAGTAGGTTATATCGCTAAATATTTTGTTGAACTTGGCTCTCTTGATGCACTTTGCTTTACCGCAGGTGTTGGAGAAAATGCACCACATATAAGAAGAATGGTAATTGATAGACTTAATTGTTTAGGTTTAAAAATAGATAAGGAAAAAAATGAAGAAATGAGATTTGGAAAGGAAGGAATCATTTCAAGTGATGATTCAATTTGTCCAATATATGTAATACCAACTGATGAAGAAGTTGTAATTGCAAGAGATACATATAAGTTAATATAGTAGAAAAAGGTGAAGTATGAATAAAGCAATATATAAAAAAATAAAAGAAAACGATATAATAATTCTTGCTAGACATATTGGTCCAGATCCTGATGCACTTGGTAGTACAATAGGACTTAAAGACATAATAAAAGCAACATTCCCAAAAAAGGAAGTTTATACTATAGGAGCAGCAGCATCTAAATTTAAATATATTGGTACTGTAGATAAAGTATCTGAAGATATTTTTCCTAAAGCATTATTAATTGTTTTAGATACACCAGATTTAAAAAGAATAGATGGTGTTAAGGATATAAGTGTATTTAAAGATGTAATAAAAATAGATCATCATCCTGTAGTAGATGAATTTGGAAGCATAAGTTTAGTAAAAGAAGTATCAAGTGCTAGTGAACTTGTAATTGATTTATGTTATAGTACAAGACTTAAAATGACTAAATATGCTGCTGAAAGATTATTTATGGGACTTGTGTCTGATACAAATAGATTCTTATTTTATTACACTTCACCAAAAACTATGAGTTTAGTTTCAAAATTAATTAATGATACTAAAATAGATTTTACTTCACTTTATGATGATTTATATAGAAGACCACTTTCTGAAATAAGACTTCAAGGATATATGTATCAAAATATGATAGTAACAGATAATGGACTTGGATATTTAAAATTATCAGATGAAGTTATAAGAAGTTTTAATGCTGATCCAGCATCAAGTGGTAATCTTGTTAATAATTTTAATAATATTGATGAAGTACTTGTTTGGGTAACATTTTCAGAAGATATTAAAATGAATCAAATAAGAGTTAATGCTAGAAGTAGAGGACCAGAAATAAATAAAATTCTTGAAAGATATAATGGTGGTGGACATAAGTTTGCTGCTGGTGCTAGAATTAAAACTTTTGATGAGATAGAACATATTATCAAAGATTTTGATGAAGCATGTAAAGAATATAAAAAAGAAAATAAGTTAAAATAGTTAAAAGATTGATAGAAATATCAATTTTTTTTAATTTTTTAGGGGAATTTAGGTTATAGACGGAGTAAATAATATATGAGGACCTCAGAAAAAAACAAAAGAAGGGCAGGTGCATATATATTAAATATATAAAAAGTTATCAAGAAGATATTGTAAGACAAAAATATGAAGTAATACCAGGAACATTTGATCCAATATTTAAAGA
>ERZ773139.1762-NODE-1762-length-23752-cov-16.367684_pt1 | contig 23752 bp, 18 predicted proteins | sample MGYA00580854_ERZ773139 | MGnify/ENA primary metagenome ERZ773139 (study PRJEB29015, sample SAMEA2737809) | human gut metagenome | biome: human gut; feature: human-associated habitat; material: faeces | place: China | collected 2012 ...
CCTTTCCCCCAACGCAAAAGGCCGGCAGCATACGCTGTCGGCCTTTTGGTCGGGTGTTCAGTTGGTTTATCCGTACAGCACCACCACGATGTATTTGTCCGATGCCGCATCGTAGCGGGCGGTGCAGTTGAACCGTGCAAAGGCGCTGACCGTTTCTGCGCCGTCCATGGCGGCAAGGCAGGCGAAGGTGGCGTCCACGTTGCCCTTTACGGCGGCGGTCAGTGCCGCCTGCCCGCCGTTCTCCGCCAGCCATGCCACGCTGTCCGCCGTGCCGGGGAAGAAGCTGGAGTTGGCCGCGGTCATGCTGGTGTCGATGGTCACGCCGTACTGCGCTCTTGCGTACTCGTTGCCCGTTTGAATGGCCTCCGCAATAGAGTAGATGTTCCCGCTGGCGGCAGGCTTAGGCGCAGGGGCAGGTTCGGGCGTAGGAGCAGGTTCTTCCTCCTGTTTCTTTGCCGGCTTCTGTGTAGGTGCCGGTGTGGGTGCGGGAGCAGGTTTATCCTCCGGTGCAGGCGTGGGTATTGCCACCTGTTCAGGGGTAGTGGGCGGTGCCGTTTCAGCGGTTGTAGGCTGCTTTTCTGCGGCGTTATCCGCATTCTCTGACGTCTCCGCCCGCTCGACAGGCCGTGGTGCGTCCGCACTGTCCTCGGTTTTGCTGTTTTCCTCCACCGTCTGCGATGGCAGTAACGCGGTCACCACTTCTGCCGTATCATCGGCTTCCTGCGCCGAGGTCAGTTCTGTCTTTGCGGAAATCGGTGTCTGTGTCTTGCCCGATGCTTGCGCTGCACAGCCCGCCATGATCGCCATGCAAAGGATCAGAGCCACGCAGAAAATTGTTCGTTTCATTGTAACATCATCCCTTCGTTTTAAGATACTCCCATTATGTGGTCATAAATATCTGCCGTCAAATTTTTGCTCATCTCTCTACGTTCTGCTCCTGTTTCTTTTCCTGCTGCTGCGGTGCAAGACCGCGCTGGATGCTGGCACGCTGTGCGGCGAAGGTCTGCTGGAAATCAGCAATAACACCCATTCTGTCCCGCGCCTCCATCCCATCGAACAGCTCCACAAGATCAGTGACCTTGGGCTTGTCGCAAGGCACACCGTAGCTGCGGCACAGCATATAGCTGACACTGTCCGCACTCAGCACGCAGGACTCCCGACTGTAATAGGGGAAGTTCCCATGATCATGAATACCCGCATGGACGATCTCGCGGCTCAGGGCACGGAACGCCGCGCTGTCCGAAATATACCCGCTGACAATGATCTGCTGCTGATTGGGGTCATACATTGCGTCCTGCCCACGGGCATCACCGGTCACAATGGGGACGGGCGACACCGTCAGAAGCTGGTACAGTGCCTTGCTCATGGCGTCGCTGTTGTCCGTAAGCTGATTTTTCACCATCTGACCGCGGCCTGCGGTCTGGGAGATGTCAAACACTCGCCCCACCTTGTAGCCGCGATACTGCCGTCCGTCCCTGACATAGGTATCGCCCACACGGATTTTCATACCCACCTCCTCTCGCATGACATTGCGGTTCAGACCGTTCCAGCCCTTCACACTGTTGAACACCGTCACCTCGGGGTTCTGTTCCATCGCCAGCAGCACATTGGACGCGCTGAAACGAGGGTTGTCCGCCTGTACATCCAAATAGTGCAGGAATGCGCCGGTACTCTCCGTTACACGCAGTGCGGCGGCGTCATTCATCTCGTTAAGGCTATCGCGCTCATCTGCCTTCCGCTGCTTCCACTCCTCGGTCTGCTGCTCCTTCTGCCGAATCAATTCACTCAAATTTGCCATAATAATCTCCTATCTCTGTTCATGCCCCGGCGCGGCAACGGTTCTTGCCTGCCGCGCCATCTGTTCGGATACCTTCTTCAGCTCCAGCATTTTCGCCCGCACGGATGGCTTATCCATCTCGGTAGACGTTCTGGCACCATTCCCGCGCTCTCTGAAGCTGCTCTCTGACCGAGCGCGGGGATTCGCTTTTTTTACGGGGTCGTCCCCCCGTACCGGCGCAGGATAGCCCATCCGCTCAAAGATGCGGTTGATCTGTCGGGCGTCCTTGGCTTTCGCCATGATCTCCACTGTGCCGGTTTTCTCCACCCGATTGATAATGGGATAGAACAAAACACCGTACCGCTTGCTCTCCATTTGGAAGCCCCGCAGATCCTCCTGCTTGACGGAGAATATGGCCAGCTCCTCGCCGTCCTGGATCAGCCGCTTTAGTCCCGTCTTGCCGGATAACTTAGGGTTGTCCTTGGCTACTGCCACCAGCAGAGCCGCCAGGTTCTTTGCACCCAACCCCGCCAGCTTAACAGCACTCTCCGTGATCTGGATGCTCTCCCGCACCACCATATCGGCGGTTTCACCGTTGGTACTCATGCTTTCGCGCCTCCTTTTTCATTTCTTCCCGCCGTTCCGCCTCGGCTTGCTGCACCTGCTGGGATACCAAAGGCACATCCTCCAGTATCCTGCGGCACAGGGCAAGCTCCCTTCGCTTTTCCCGCAGGGCGGCGGTCTGGCGGTCGATCTCTGCACTGCACTGTGTTTTGTACGCCTCATCTTCTGCATCTCTCCTTTCCCGATATAGTGGTTTTCTCTGCTGCTCACCGTCGTATATCTCCCGCTGGAGGACGGTGATCCGCTGCTCCAAATCCTCCGCCGTGGTCAGGCCGTTCGCCCACAGATACCGAAACTGCCGGTCATAGCGTTCCAGTCGGACGACCTCCTGCCGCATGGAAAAAGGGACACGTCGGAAGTGCTTCTTCCGGTGTGTCCCTCGCAGCAGGTACAGGTATCTGAGATAGAGTGCCTGAAACCCTTTTATCTTCCTTTGTGTCCCTATGGGACGCCTGCCTTTGATGCGATACCGTCTGCCCGCCGTATGCGTAAAGGTGTGTGTCGCCAGTGTGCCGCCTTCGCGCTGGGCGGTCAGCCGTCTGCGGATGTCCTGTTCTGTGTAGCCCTCACCCAAGCTATCCAGCCGGATCGCCCGCTTACCGCCCGGCGGCAGCACGGTCACATATTTGCGGTCGGGTCGGTTCTGTACCACATATCCCTCCCGCCGCAGGAGCATCAGAAACATCTCGTATGTATACGCCTCTCCGATGAATCGGTCAATATCGCCGCGAATGATGCTGCGGATAGTGGGCTTGCCGGTGTTCTCCGCTTTCCATTCGGCGTAGTGTTTCCCCTTGCCCTGCGGCGTGATAGTGGATAGGTCATTTCCCCGGCACAGGGTGTCGGATGTGCTTCGCACCTCAAAATAATAGCTGCCGGGGCTGCTGTGATATTTCTTGCCGTCCACAAAAGACACAGAGTTCACCACCACATGATTGTGCAGATGCGCTTTATCCAAGTGCGTACCAATGACCGCCTCATACCGCTTGCCAAACAGCCTCTCGGCAAATTCCACGCCGATACGGTATGCCTGCTCCGGCGTTACCTCCCCGGGCGTAAAGGATTGGATGAAATGATACCCCACCACGCCGCCCAGCTTGCCGAATCGCCGCTTCGTGGCCTGCATTTCTGCAAAGGCGGTCTCACAACTTTCGCAATTGATGGCGGACGTAAAGAACAGCTGTTCCGTTTTCTCTGGATTTGCGGCATAAGTAATACCCGTATCCAGCGTAGTCTTTTCTCCGTTGACAGCATAGTTTACCCGCTTATCCAGTCGGTCACGGATGGCGATGATCTTCGTGATGGCCATATCAGAGTTCTTTCACCGCCCGCCAAAGCATCCCCTGCATCATCTTGATATGCGCTATATCCTCCATGCGGATAAAGCCGCTGGCATTGGCGACCTTGGCAATTTGGTTGATGTTCACGGCCATACCGGACAGCTGGCGCAGCAGCTCCGTCAGCTCGCCGGGCGGACGGGGACGTAATTCCGCGCCCACAATAAGCCTGCGGATCACCGGCTCCATTTTCAGGCCGGTATCCATGGAGAGCTGCTTCAAATGTGCGTACTCTGCGCTATTCAGCCGCAGAGAGACGCGCTTTGCAATTTCTCTCATGTGTTCTGCTCCTTCCGTTTTTTAATGGGGTTTTAGGGGGCTTTGCCCCTTAACAAGCGCGTTTTGCTGTCAAAATGCTATGCTTGCCAGGACAGCGGCGCTCTGCGCCGCGTCCTGCAATACCTGCCGAAGAAAGAAATCAGCGGGCTTCGCCGCGCTGCGCGTCACGCCGATACCGCAGCAGATCATTGTAGTCTTTTCCCCGCACCGGAGGTCTGTCAATGACCTCGTATCCTCTCAGCAGTTCCTTCAACACCGCCGCTGCTTTCCGTCCCGGCTCATCATTGTCCAGACACAGCACAATGCGGGTAATATGGGGTGCGGCCTTCAAATACCGCGAAAGCGCCGGTGGCAGCTGCCGATCTTCCTTCCCGACACCTCCCAGCGACAGCGTGTTTGCCTTGCGCCAGTCCTGCCCCTGCTGCTTCAGCAGCGTCAGGTAGGAAAGGGCATCAATGGCGCTCTCAAAGATACACAGCGTGGCACTGCCGCCCGGTGTCGCTGGCACAGCAAAAGAGTAACGCTTGTCACTGCCGGCCACCTCGCCCACAAAGCGCCTTTCTTGCAGCGTCCCCCGCTGCATGGCGTAGGCCGGTCTGTCACCGGCAAAGCCTACGAACACGCAGTTGTGATGCTGTGCCGATTCATAGAGCAGGCCGTGTTTGATGCAGTGGTTGATGATCTCCGGGTCGATACCGCGCCCACGCAAGTATGAAAAAACACGCCGGTTGTCGGCGTGTCTGGGCGGCAGGGAAAATGATTTTGTCGGGCGGGCTTTCCGGCACGGCGGTTCTGCCAAAGGTACGCCGCCAGCGCTCAGGACGCGCTGCACCGCATCCGGCAGAGACAGCCTCCGCACAGTGGTCAGATAGTCCAGCGCACTGCTGCCGCCAACACCCCGTGACCACCAGTACCATTCCCCGTTGGAGATTTTCAGGCTGTCATGGCTTTTGGTTGCATAAGCATTGCCGCCCACGCTGACCAGTTCATCCGGTTCACAGCACCGCAGATAGGTCAGCAGATCCATCTCACGGGCGCGGGCTAACTGCTCTGGCGGGATAAACGGCATAGGACATCACCTCCTTTTTCCGTGATCATCTCCTGTTTTGCGTCTGTTGAAATAGGCAGAGCTAAAGACAGCGGGCTGCAATATAGCCCACTGCCTTTAGCTGTTTGGCTGCTTTGATATTAAATGCTGGCCGCAGTCAAGGCATTATCGCCTGCCTTAAAATTGCATTGCTTCGCTATCCTCCAGACCGTGCTGGAAGAACATGATATAGTAGATGGGGATATAGATGATTTTCCCCTTCGTGGAGACCGTTCGTTCATTGGACACAACGAAGGCTTTCTGGATATGGTAGTCTTCATTCTTCACGAAGTTATTCAGCGCACTGTGGATGGTGTAGTCCTTACCGGACTTTACTTCAATGGGGACGGCGGATAAGGTGGCATAATCGTCAATGAGGAAATCTACTTCACCTTTATGGCGATTATCATAATAGAACAGTTCGTAACCATGCGCGATAAGTTCACTGGCTACGACGCTTTCATAGACGGAGCCGAGATTGATGCTGGTTTCATCGTCCAGCACAGCTCGGATGTTATTGCCATAAAGGATGCCGGTCAGGATGCCCACATCATTCAGGTATAGCTTCAGCAGATTTTTCCCTGTGGACTCGACCAGCGGGAATACTGGGTTAGAGATGGCCTGAACATTGAGGGCAATGCCTGCACTGATCAGATACTCGAACTCGTCTTGATAATCTGCGAAGGTCTTCCCCTTCTTATCTTCTATACTCTGTGCTACGACACGCTTTTTCTTATTCTCCATGTTGGAGGGAATCAGGTCATAGATACGGTGGATCTTCAGCTTGCGCTCCTCGTCATACTTGGATGCGTCGGCGGCATAGTAATCATGAATCTCCTGTTGAATCTCACGGACGAACTGAATGTTGTGATTTTCCAGATAGGAATTGACCGCATCCGGCAGACCGCCGACCAGCAGATACTTCCGAAAGTAGTCCATCATTTTGTTGTGGGTCGGCTCATCCAGTGCTTCCAGTCGCTCGAACTTCTTTCTCATGGCAGCGATGGCAAACTCGTTCAGCCCGTTGGCATAGAGAAATTCCTCAAAGTCCAGCGGGAACATCCGAACTTTACGGATGCTGCCCATGGGGATCGATGTGGTCTGTGACAGTGTCACGCCCAACAGGGAGCCGCTGGCAATATAGGTGAAGCGATCATCTTGGGATAGGAATTTCAGCAGCGTCAGCAGATGAGGATATGCCTGGATCTCGTCGATAAAAATCAGGGTGTTGTCTTTCTGCTTCATCTTGCTGCCTTCCAGCATACTGACTTGTAGGTAGAAGTCTTCGACGGTTTTCGTTTCGGCAAATAACCGTGGGCCGATGGAGTCCTCCACCATGTTGATCTCGATGAAGTTTTCAAACAGTTTGTGTCCTACATGTCGGATGATATAGGTTTTTCCGACCTGACGCGCACCGTCTATCAGAAGGATTTTCTTTGAATCGCTTTGCAGATGATCTTCGATAAGAGATTCGATTTTCCGAAACAGCATCATCGTCCCTCCTTGTGCTGACTTTTCAACCGTAGTATACACCGCAAAGAGCAACTTTTCAATATAATTGTGTCGAAGCTGTTGGCACTTTTCAAAGGCACAGATGATGAGGTTCTCCCTGATTCGTCGTCATGCCCCTTGTGACAAAACCACACTTTTCCAAATAGGGAACTTTCTGCATTAGTGAGCGCCCGTTTTGTTCCCTATTTTTATTTCGTGAAAAAGGGAACTTCCGTGCAGAAGTTTCCTTTCCCGGCTGCGCGCCCCGCAAGCATACGCAGCACGATCACCATGCGCACCATACCAAAGTCTACGATTGCTGTCAAACTATTTCACCTCGCCAGCCCCGCCCGCATACGGTGCGCGTAGTTTTCCAACGACTGGCGGAAGATCACTCCGGTAGCCGGCGAAAGGAGTGCGCTACTAAAACGCAAAAGCGCAGGCACTTACCTGCGCTTTTGTCACGGATTTTTTGATTGTTACGCATTGGCGCGCTGAAGATAAAACTCACTCTCCGCGACGCGAATCACAAAATCATACTCCAGCCTGTTCGCCTTGGACATATTGATATTGTAACGCTTGCTGACCTGCCGCAGATAAGCAAAATACGCTTTATCCTCCTGTGTAAGCGGCGCGACCCACCCTGTCTGGGCGGCGTGATCTTCTATGCGCCGGAGATATTCAAGCTCTTTCTGATCCATTGTCACGCACCTCCATAGTAAAAGTTGACAAAATATCCTCTGCAGCGTCTTCCCATATCACCAAACGATACGGATCGTATGACGCAACCTGCCGTGCGCCAAATTTCTCCATATAGTAACTCAGGAGCTCACTGGTTTTTGCCTTGAATATCAAAACTCCGTCATATCCTGCGTCCAGCGAAATTTGTATGGCGTAAGCAAACAGCGCCTTTGCAATTCCGACGTACTTTTTCGATCCGCTCTCTGAATGGAGAAGATTAGCGTTGCTATGGTGGGCATTTTCAAAAGTATTTTACCACATTTGAGGTCAAAAAACAAGTGCTCTCCTGTATCCAAAGTGCCCGTAGTCTCTACCTCTCCGGCACATCTTTCTTCCGAGCTTTTCTCTCCTTCTCCCTGCGGATCGCATCGTTGGCGCAGCACTCTATGCTGCTGCGGAAATTGTCCATCTCGCTCGTCTCACGTTTTATCCAGTCGTTGTATAACTCTGCCAGCGGATGCTCAAACCGCAGCAGGGCGTTGAGCTGCTGCGGTGTCAGGCCGGTTTCATCCTCAAAAAGCATCAGGAAATTGTCGCGGCAGGCGATCTCATAGGCGTGGGCAATAATATCGTCCGCCGTTTGCTCCCGCAGCTCCGCAAGGAATTGTCGGTTTTCCTCCTGCATCCTCTGATACAGCTTTTCCTCCATCATTTCTTTTGTCATGACACAAACCTCCGTATTTCCGAATGTGTTGCACTATCTCGCCAGCCCTGCCCGCATACGGTGCGCGTAGTTCTCCACGCTGTACCGCCGCATATAGGCGTTCTCGCTGGGCGCGGCGCTGTCCAGGTCAATGCCCTCCAGCCGGTAATCATCTGGCCGCAGCACTTCCTCCACTGGGATCACGCGAACACGCGCCCTGCTTTTCCACTCGCCGCCGAACACGCCGCCCACGCTGTGAAATCCCCGATCACCGCACACCCACAGCAGCCGCTTGCCTGCCGGTATGCTGCCCAAAGGCTGTTTGAGAACGACTACAGAACGCGGCTCTGCGCCAGCCACCCGATAGTAACCGGCCTGCTCCGCCTTCTCGTATGTGCGTATCAGCTTCTCGAATTTCCACTGCGGCTCAATATAAAGAAGACTCTCCTGGTATCCCATATTGACCTACCTTTCTAACTCTGTCGTTTTTCTTGTCGTAGACTGTTGGCTATTATCCGGTGCTTCCGTTTCGGCTACGATCTCCGGCTCACGCTTGTCCATATTCAGCAGGGCGTTCAGCTCCTCCAGCCGCGCCAGCTTTGCTTGCAGCTCCTCTTCACGCGGAAATGGCTTCAACACCTCCACCCTCGCCGTTTCCAGCTGGTTATGCAGATCACTCAGCTTTTCCCGGCAAGCTTGCTCCTTGAGAGGCAGCGATTCCAGCAGATTATCCATGCGTTGGATATTGCCGAACACATCGGTACCCAGCGTTGCCATGTGACGCAGCTGCCCGATCATGGTCAGCCGGTACTCCTGTGAAAAGCTGTCAAAGGACAACTCCAGTGTCAGACCGCGGTAAGAGCCTACCTGCGTCGGCTCCGGCGTCAGCATATTCTGGCACATAGCCAGCAGCTCCGCGCCAGCCGCCTTTTTCTCGGTGTAGACCTTACCCGCCAGCGTCATGGGCGAAAACCCGTCCTCATTAGGCGCGGTGTGCGCCTTGACTGCGGCAATATCTGCATCGTACCCGGCAAGGCGCTCCTGCGTCTCAGCAAGAGACTTGGGGAACGTTTTGCTGATGGCATCCTCCATGCTGTATCGCTGGCTAAGGTGGCTGCTTTTCAGCAGCTTCAGCTTCGTCACTTCAATGTCCAAATCCATTTTCTCTTTAATGAGCGGATTGCCGCTGGCCAGCGCCTTGATCTCCGCATAGGAAAGTGCCTGATCGTCCACGTCCTCAGCAGAGCGCACCGGCGACTTGCTGGTCATAATCTGCGCGATGAATTTCTGCTTCCGCTCCACCAACTGGTAAAGGTAGGCATCGAAGGTGCCCTCGGTGACGTAACTATAAATGTCCACCTCGGCATTTTCGTTGCCCTGCCGGATGATGCGCCCCTCCCGCTGTTGGAGATCTGCGGGACGCCATGGACAATCCAAATGGTGCAATGCCACCAGCTTCTGCTGGCAGTTGGTTCCGGCTCCCATGCGCTGTGTGCTGCCCAGCAGCACCCGCACCTGACCGGCGCGCACCTTGGCAAATAGGTCTTTTTTCTGTGCCTCCGTCTTAGCGTCGTGGATATAGGCGATCTCGTTTTCCGGCACGCCCATTTCCACCAGCTTACTGCGGATGTCATCATAGACACTGAAAACACCCTCGCCCTTGGGCGTAGACAGGTCACAGAAAATCATCTGCGTGGAGCGTTTTTCCGCCGTGCGCCGCCAGATGTCAAACACCGTCTCCGCGCACTTGACCGCTTTGCTCTCCGGGTCGGCGGGCAGCATGGGATTGATGAGCCGCTGGTCTAATGCCAGCTTCCGGCCATCGTTGGTGATCAGCAGCATGTTGTCCACGCTGCTGTCCACCTGCTTGTTGCGTACCTGCTCGGCACGCTCCGCCAGTGATGCCACCATCTCCTTTTGATACTCGGACGGCTTCAGGGCGATGTTGTGGTAGTGTGCCTCCGGCACAGGCAGGTTCAGCATATCCGCCGTTTGGATGTCCGCCACATTTTTGAATACGGAAATCAGCTCCGGCAGGTTGTTGAACTTGGAAAAGCAAGTCTTGGCACGGTAACCCGTCCCCTCCGGGGCAAGCTCGATAGCCGTGACCGTTTCACCGTAGTTGGCAGCCCATGCGTCAAAATGCTGGAAGCCCTGCTCCTGCAATGCTCCCATTTGCAAGTACCTTTGGATGGTGTATAGCTCCACCATGCTGTTAGAGATGGGCGTACCGGTGGCGAACACCACACCCCGTCCGCCTGTGATCTCGTCTAAGTACCGGCACTTCATGAAAAGGTCGCTGGATTTCTGTGCCTCGGTCTGTGCAATACCGCTGACATTCCGCATTTTGGTATAGAGAAACAGATTTTTATAGTAGTGGCTCTCGTCAATGAACAGCCGATCAACGCCCAGTTCCTCGAACGTGACCACATCGTCCTTGCGGCTCTGGTCGTTCAGCTTGTCCAGCTTATTCTGCAAGCCCTTGCGGGTCTTTTCCATCTGCTTGATGGTGAAGTTCTCCGCATGGGCATTTTTTGCCTCCTGAATGCCCAGGATGATCTCATCCATCTGCTGCTCCAGAATGGCCCGCTGCCGCTGGATGCTGACAGGTATCTTCTCGAACTGACTGTGTCCGATGATGACGGCGTCGTAGTCGCCGGTAGCGATGCGTCCGCAGAACTTCTTGCGATTTTTTGTTTCAAAATCCTTTTTCGTGGCCACCAGCACATTGGCGGCAGGATAGAGCTGCAAGAACTCGCTGGCCCACTGCTCCGTCAGGTGGTTCGGTACCACAAAGAGAGATTTCTGACACAGACCCAGCCGCTTGGATTCCATCGCTGCCGCCACCATCTCGAATGTCTTCCCTGCCCCCACTACGTGTGCAAGCAGGGTGTTGCCGCCATAGAGAATGTGGGCGATGGCGTTCACCTGATGCTTCCGCAGGGTGATCTCCGGATTCATGCCGGAAAAGTTGATGTGGCTGCCGTCGTATTCCCGTGGGCGGTTGCTGTTGAACAGGATATTGTATGCCTTGCAGATCTTCTCCCGCCGTTCCGGGTCTTTCCATATCCACTCAGAAAACGCCTCCTTCAGCAGCTCCTGCTTACCCTGTGCAATGGCTGTTTCCTTTTTGTTGAGCACCGCCACACGCCGTCCGTCCGGGTCGTACTGGTAATCGAAAATGCGGACGTCCTTCAAGTTCAGACTGCTCTCGATGATATCGTAGGCACTGGCTCGCGACGTACCGTAGGTGCTGTACGCCTTGACATTATAGCTATCCTTGCTCTTGCCCTCGATGCGCCACTCGCCGGTGATTCGGGAGTAATGCACCTTAATGTCCCACCGTGCACGGCGGGGCGGGTCCAGCGTCTCAAAGATGAACTGCCGGATATACTCCGGATTCAGCCATGTGGCACCCAGCCGCACGGAGATCTCACTGGCGGTCAAGTCCACGGGCTGCACCTTCTCCAATGCCTCCACATTGGGAAGGTACTGCGGCTCCGTTTCCGCCTTTGTTCTCACCTCCGCCAGCTTCCGGCGCACATTGCCGGACAGGTACTCGTCGGCGGGCAGGTATTTCTCACCGCCCCTTTCCCCGTAATCAGGGTTCAGAAAGACGACGCCCTGCAAGTCCGCGAACAGGGTATCCTCGTCCTTGCCGGTAAGCTGTCCCATATACGCCATATCTACGCGGGCTTTCTCCCCGATGGACAGTGCCAACGCTTCCACCGCCGTATCTACTCTTTCGGCAGGCCGGTGGCTGCGGATGGTACGCTTGGTGAATAGGTCGGCTTTCCGCTTCAGGCCGCCCTCCTCATCCAGCACCTCCAGCGAACACAGCAGGAAATAGGAGCTATCCTGATCAAAGGCGATGGCGTTGCCCCGTGAGTTGATAAGCCCGTAGTCGTGGGTAAAGCGGTCATAAAGGTCGTTCAGCTTTGCTTGCTGCTGGCGTATCATGCCATCCGGATAGTCCTCTGTCTGGTACTCCAGCAGCGTCCGCACACAATCCCGCAGGCCGATCATACCGCGAATACGGCTCTCGGCAGTCTTGGACGCCTCCACCGGATTCATGCGGCTATCCTCACGGTAATAGAGCTTGTCATTCACCAGTGTATAGGAGAAATTGCGGACGGTGGGGTCTGCCGCGATGGACTGATCTTCGCCCTCCAACTCCTCCTCGCGTTCATATGCGGTGATCTGGCCGTGGATATTCTGCACGGCGTTGGCAAGAAGACTGTCCAGCGGCTGATCCGGAAAGGGTACACAGGTGGGCTCCGGGCCATACGGTCCCGATACCATTTTCATCTCGCCCAGCACCATATCCGGATGGTCGAGGAAATAGCGGTTCATGGTGATACCGTCATCGTTCGTCCCCAACTGCACCCACTCTGGCTCTATGTCCACCATACGGTCACGCTTTTGCAGGAACAGAATATCCGATACCACCTCCGTACCCGCTGCCGCCTTGAAGGTATCGTTGGGCAGGCGGATCGCGCCCAGCAGCTCCGCCCGCTGGGCAATGTACTTCCGCACGTTAGAGGTGCGTTTGTCCATGGTGTAGCTGGAGGTGACGAACGCCACCACGCCGCCCGGCCTCACCTTATCCAGTGTCTTGGCGAAGAAGTACTCGTGGATGGACAGGTTCAGCCGGTTATAGCGGCGATCCTGCACCTTGAACTGACCAAAGGGAACGTTGCCCACAGCCACGTCAAAGAAGTTGTCGGGGAAGTCCATCTTTTCATAGCCGCGAACGGAAATACTGCTGCGTGGGTACAACTGACGGGCGATGCGTCCTGAAACGTCATCCAGCTCCACGCCGTAGACCTTGCTCTCCGCCATGCCCTCCGGCAGCATACCGAGGAAATGACCGACGCCGCAGGCAGGCTCCAGCACGTTGCCCTGCCGGAAGCCCATCTGCCCCAGCGCGGCGTAGATGCTGCGGATCACCACAGGCGGCGTATAGAAGGCGGTCAGCGTGGATTCCCGCGCCGCGGCATATTCCTCCTCAGTCAGCAGGCTTCTCAGTCCCTCGTAATTGATGTGCCTTGGGTCAAAGCAGTCCGCAAGGCCACCCCAGCCCACATATTTGGCCAGCACCTCCTGCTCCTCCGCCGTGGCGAGGCGATTCTCCGCCTCCACCTGCTTCAAAAGCCGTATCGCTGCCACGTTGTTGGCATACCGCTGACTGGGCGGTGCTGCGCCCAGGGCATCGTCGGTGATACGGTAGTTGACGCCGCCCGCCGACAGCGGGGCGGCGGCCTCCAGCCTCTCTTTTTTTCTCGGCAGGTGAGGGACAGGCGGCATCGCCGCCTGTCCCTGCGGTGCTTCCTCCTCTCTCTGCTGTACCTGCGGCAGCGGGGATATTTCTTGCTCCTGTGCCGGTTCCTCCGTGACCCCCACTTCCCCGGTGGGGGTTATGGATGTTGCTTCCCGCTCCGCTTGCCACAATCCACTGTCGTGCCGATGGTTAAACAGGCTGAACGTGCCGTCAACGTATTCCGAAAGCTGTTCCCTCGCCTGCTGGCAGGAATCGTAGTGCCGGTCTCCCTCGTCCATGCCATCCAAATAGGCTGTCAGGGCTTCCAGCATTTCCGCCGCTTTCGCCTTATCTGCCAACTGCTCCTCAATGACGGGAACGGCGTCATAGTAGTCCGCGCCCTTGGGGTACGGTCTCGGCACATCGTCCGGCGCGTCGGAAAAGCCGAAATACACTGTCCGCGCCAACTGCCGCCGTTCATATTGCGGAATTGCGGCAATGGCATCCTCGCCGGGGAAACGCTTCTGCGCGATGAGCCTTTCATACTCCTTGACCACATTGGGAACGCTCAGCTTGACTTCATCATACTGTTTCCCGGCATATTCCCGCTGATAGGTCAGTCCCTTATAGGTTTTCGTATAGTCATATCCATCGCGCCCGCCGCCGCTGTACTCACCAAAACGGCTTTTGATGAATTTCTGCTGCTCCTCCTTCGTGTGGGGATAGCAGAAAAAGGCATACACGTCCAAGCGGCTGTCCACGGAATCCGCAAGAAAGAACTGGTCGATCTCATCCTGGGTGATGAACATTTTGCACCGGCGCAGGAAAACCGGCTGCGCAGAAAAGCTGCGCTCCGGCAGGTCAATTCCGTCCAGCACCACACCGATCCGGTGTGTATTATACTCAGACAGTCGAAAGCGCATGATGCTACGGTTCTGCTCGTATGCGCGGAGGAAATCGTGGTATTCCTCGGCCAGCGTCGCAAGGCCGCCCTCGCTCTTGGCAAAGGCCACCATATCCTCGTCCAGCTCCGGATAGCCCTTGTGCTGGTCGTGGATGTCCAGCGTCTGAGGGAACAGGCCCTGTGCGCGGCCCTCTTGGGTCAAATCGCGGGCGGTCATCAGCAGGGCGTCACCCATCTCAAGCAGCACCTTGTCCTGCACCTGCTCCAGCTCTAACGCCGAAAGATATATTCCGGCTTCCAGCAGCTCCAGTATCCGTGCCGACGCCTGCTCCCACGTCACCGTGGTACGGCAGTGACCGGTGCGGATGCTGTCGCCCTGCGCCAGATGGATACCGTCCTCCATGAACCACACGGCATATTTCTTGCCCTCATATTCAATGCCGCGTCCATTCTCCGTGCCGAATTCACGGCGCAGGAAAGCAATACATTCCGCTTCCGGACGCTGGCGCATAAAGAACACCGCGATCCGCTCCGCGCTGCCCCTGCTGTTGCCCGCCGTGTACAGTGTCTGGTCGATAACCGCCTGCGGCACCGTGCGAGTGGGGAACAGCTCACCCGTTCGCTGCGTCTCCGGCACTTCATAGACCGCCGTGCCACCGCCCATGCCAAAGAGGGACATTTGCTCCGCCATCACCGGCGCGTTCTGCAAGCCCAGCTTGATCTTGTACGCGCCGCGCTCAATGAGGTTTTCGGTCATTTCCGTGACCACGCCCCACGAAAAAACGGACTCTGCCGTGCGGGAGAGGTAGCTGCCCTCCCACATTAAGAGTCCATCCTCCTCGGCGTGGTAGCCCACCCGGACTTTGTCCGTACCGGCCAGAACTTCCACCCATATATCGTTGTAGCTGTTTTTCAGGAACGCTGTGCGTGTCGTAATATCCCTGTTGGCTTGGAAATACGCGAATATCTCCTGCCGTGTATGCTTGCGCCCGCCATCGTCCAATAGGATCGCTTCAATGAGGTGTTCATCCAAAAACGCCGGAAGCTCTGCGCTCCCGGCGTTTTCGTCTGTGCTATTCAGTTGTAAATCAGGTCGTTCAGCACCGTTTCCTCCGCGCTGTGCTTCAGGTTGTTCATCAGCCCCGTCCAGCGCTGGGGATCGGCGGCTTTCAGCTCCTCCGTCACGCCCTCGTTCTGCGCCATCTGCGCCACCAGCCGCGTCACCATCTTCTCCGCCGCCGTCTCGATCTCCGCCAGATGTGCCGCCAACTGACCGCTGGTCTTGAGATTTGTATACAGCACCCTGCGGTGCTTCTTGATGTACTGCCTTCTCAACTCCGCGTACTTGCCCAGGTGCACCTCCGCCTCTTGGGGCAGCAGCAGGTTCGGCAGGCGAAAGCCCTCCTGCACCCTGTATGTCACTTCCATGCTCAACACTCCTTTCCGTTTCGCCGCTATTCTGTCCTTTGCCCACATCATAGCCGATTTGTGCATCCTTTGCAAAATTTTGCTCTCGCCGCGCCTGCATCACCGTGCGGCTGATCTCCCGAAGACCCATCTCCGCAATATCGCTGGTGGCAATGCCCAAGGCGTTGATGGTGCTGGGGGTATCAAAGGAATAAATACCCTCAAAATCCTCCGGCAGCAGGTAGGCCATGGTGGGCAGTGAAAGGCGGGTCATCAGCATATAGGCAACGCTGCTCTCCAGCGCCCGCCTGTATGTGACCTCTACATTCAGTGCGTCCAACTCCTCCAGCATACTGCCGCCGCGACAATCCAGCAGACCCCGCAGATAGTCCTGCATATTATCCGCCACAGCGTTGCGGCTGGCGGACAGAATGGCGTCCGGCAAATTATCCTTTTCGGCCAATATACCAAAGGTGGCCTCCAGCGTCTCGATGACTCGTTCTGTGTAGCTCTCCTCCATTGACCACAGGGGGACAGCCCGTGAGGCAGGCGTCGTATGGGTGTCCGTGATGTCAAAGTAGTGCTTCAGCCGCCCTTTTCCACGGGCTTCATCCATGACAGCAATGCCGGTAGCACCGGCATTGACCCACCGGCCAAACTGCCGGTTCCATTTTTCCAACTCCAGCACCGCCGTGGCGTCAGGCCGCTGGGCATAGATCAGGACTTGCTCGTCGAACGGACATTTATAGTTATAGCAGGCCGAGCGCAAAAAGCCCGTCCAGCTCTCATAATCGCCGGTCAGTCTTATCAGCGTGCGGCTGTATAACTCCGTGATAAATTGAAATTTACTTGCCAAAGCATTGCCTCCTTCCTCAAAAATGTTGAGCGCATTGGTTCTCGATTACCGTGCTTCGCCCCGTTCTTTCAGTCTTTGCAGTCCCTTCAAGAAGCTCGGCACTTCCTGAAAGCCCACAGCATCCACATAGTAAGCCTTTCTCTCACCGCCGCGCTTAACCACGAACACATCGCTCTCCGATAAGGAGCGCATTCGCTGGCAGAAAGGCCGTGTGTCCGCACTGTGCTTTCGGTATAGCTTATCCAGCGTCATGTTGGGGGCCAGCACTCCGGCAAAGGCTTTGCGGTAATGGGCAGCGCGCAGTTTGCCTTTGGCACGCTCATAGCGCATAAAGGCGTAGTCCACCTTGGCCACGTTGTCGATCTGATATATCTCATAGCAGCCCGCGTCCGCTGGCTGCTGTGTTGGATCAAGCGGCTCATACACTGTGCCTGCCCGCTGCGCTACCTCCGCAAACTCACAAATATGATAGACATTGCTGCCGACCAATGTGTGGTAGTCGTCGATATAGGTGCAGGGCCTTATCACGCTGCTGCCATCCATCCGCGTCATGACGATGCTGGCGCCATCCGGAATATAAAACAGCGTATTGTACTCCGCATCAATAAAGCGAATCCGGCGTTTGCTCTTATCCGGCTCTGGAAAGGCGATAACGCCCATGATATTTACCGGCTCACGGTCTATCATCTTTCTTCACCTCGTTCCTTTTTCAGCACAGTACGGCTTTGCTCCCGTTGTACCCGCCGCTCCTTTTGCTCCTGATACTCGCTGCCTGTCCTTTCACAGAAGTCCTCGATCATCGCCGCACGGTCTGCCCCGTAATGTCCCCAGAAGAAGTTGGGCGGCCCATCTCCATCATTCTTGCAGTTGCGCTGCCAGGTAACAAACGGGGAGGGCGCTTTCGGGTGTTCACCTAAAACAAACTCGGCGTTTCCCACACGCACCCGCGCCGTGATCTTATAGTCCGCATTGATGATCTCACCAATGACATAGCTGCCGCTTTCCAGCTCCATGGTGTAGCTGCCGTTCTGTGCCTGCTGCGCCTTCACCGGCATGGCGGGTACACCGCAGACCAGATCCGGCTGCATGACAAACTGTGACCTTGCGCCCAGCAGCTCCCTCGGAAGCGCCGATACCGGCAGATACATTTTCGCTTCCCCCAAGACCTCATATCGCAGCAGAAAATCGTCCACCGGATAGTAGATACTCATAACAGGGTCTTTGATATGCCCCTTCGCCGTCGTCGCGTTCACATATCTGGCGTTGTCCAAATACCACTGCGGGTCTGCTCCCGGCAAATTCCAGCCGAACATAGAACCGGCAATCATGGCGGCCTCCTGTATGTCAGAAATACCCCGCTGCCGATTATGCTCTCGAGCGATGTTCTGATTTTCCTCCCGCTTTCCGGTGTCCCAGTCGGAGGCGTAGTAGCCACGCTCACCCTTCCTGAGAATGATGAGCTGCCCTGTAGAGGGCAGCGTAGATAAGCAGAAATCGGGCAATTCATTCCTTCGCATAACCAACCTCCTCACCGCGTCTGTTCCTGCTGTCTGCGGCGATGCCAGCCCTCCAACAGCTTGATGATGACCTCCTCCATCTGCTTGGGGGTATAGCTGGCAGGAAAATACTTTTGCAGCCGGTCGTTCCGCAGCGTCACCTTCCGCTCCAGCGGCTTTTCCTCCCGCATGATGAGGTCGATGATGTTGTTCTCCAGCTTCCCCTCCGCGCTGATCTGCTTGAGCCGCTGCGCCTGATCTACGGAGGGTGACACCTCGTCCCGCTCCATGAGGAACTGGAGGTAGGTTTGTTCTTTCTCGGTCAGGTGGGAGATGTAGTCGGCTGCCGGAACGAATTTCAGCTTTCCCGCGTCCACCGCCTCCATCAACGGCGGAATCAGGTTTGTCAGGCGGATATAGCGTTGGATTGCAGTTACGTTGTCCTCCGCTTGTTCAGCTAAAAGCTGCACAGAATAGCGTCCTCGGAAATTCTCTCCATTTTGGAGAGAATTTTTCGCGGGTCGTCCTGCGGTTCTCCTCATAGCGTCCAGCTTCAGCTTATACGCCTTTGCTTTCTCGCTGGGCAGCAGGTTTTCCCGGTTGATGTTGTAGTCCACCACCAGAATATCCGCGTCCTCGTCACTGTAATTGCGCACGATGACCGGGCGGGTATCCAGTCCCACCACCTTGGCGCAGTAGTCGCGCCGATGGCCGGATATGATCTCATACCCGCCCTCGCTGCGAGGACGGACGATCAGCGGCTCGGCAATGCCGGTGCGCTCAATGCTGTCCATCAGCCGCACCAGATCGGCGCTGGGCCGGTCTACGGAGTACGGCTGCCGTGCATAGGGAAATACCTGCTCCGCCGATACGATCTGCACCCGCTCCTGCCGGTCGGCACTTCTCTCTTCGTCTGTTTTGAACAGGTCATCGTACCGGGTCAGCTCTATGCCGTTTAATTTGTGGGCCAAGCTGTAACACCTCCTTCGTCAGCGCGGCATACGCCTGTGCCGCTTTCCCCTCTGGGTCATGCTCATAAATGCTGCTTCCTGTGACGCTGATCTCCGCCACGCGGATAGAACGGGGTATCTCGCTGGCGAATACCCGGCTGCCGTAGTTCCTGCGCAGCTGCTCACTAATTTCCTTAGCCAGCGTGGTGCGGCTGTCCATCATGGTCAGCAGGATACCGTCCACCGTCAGGTGGGGATTGATCTGCCGTTTGACGCGGGCAATGGTACGCATGAGCTGTTCCAGCCCCTTGGCGGCCAGATACTGCCCCTGCACCGGAATGATAACGCTGTCCGCCGCGGTCAGTGCGTTGATGGTCAGCATTCCCAGCGAAGGCATACAGTCGATGATAGCGTAGTCATAGGCCGGTGCCACCGTGGACAGATACTGCCGCAGCACCATCTCTCGGCTCATGATGTTCACCAGCGTCACCTCCAGCCCCGACAGCTCAATGTTGGCGGGGACAAGATCAACCCCGGACGCATGGTGCAGGATACCCTCCCCGGGTGCGATGGGTTCCTCGTTGACGGTCTTGGTCATCAGGTCGGCAAGCGTAGGGGAAAGCTCATCCGGCTGCCGCCAGCCCAGCATTTGAGTGAGATTGCCCTGGGCATCGGCGTCCACCAGCAGAACTTTTTTGCCCTGCTTTGCAAGGCCGATACCCAAGCTGGCAGCTGTGGTGGTTTTCCCCACGCCGCCCTTCTGATTTGCCAGTGCGATGGTTTTCAAAAGCACACCTCCATTTCGTGCAACAAAAAAGAGCCTTCCGGCTCCTGTGCTTTACTGTCGTTCTATTTTTAAGTGGGAAGAAATCGCGTTTCTACATATTTTTCTTGACTTAACGTTTTACAAGAGCTAAACTGTCAATGAGGTGATCCACATGAAACGCAAAGTCGAAGCGCAGCTTATAGCGTGGAAAAATAAGTCCTCTGAGCGTCAGCCCTTATTGGTCAACGGGGCCAGACAGGTAGGCAAAACATATATCCTTCGCAAATTCGGCGAGGAACAATTCAAGAACGTGGTCTATGTCAACCTGGAGACGAATCTGACCATCGCCTCCTACTTCAACGATAATATTGCCCCTGAGCGTCTGCTGCGCTATTTGGAAGCCTCCACCGGCGAACGCATTATCGCAGGAGAAACGCTTATCTTCTTTGATGAGATTCAGTCCTGTGAACGTGCGCTGACATCACTGAAGTATTTTTGTGAGGAAACTCCGGAATTTCACATTGCAGCGGCGGGCAGCCTATTGGGTGTCGCCATCAACAGACAGCACTATTCTTTCCCTGTGGGAAAGGTCGAAACGATTACCATGTATCCTCTGGATTTTGAGGAATACCTATGGGCTCGTGGTAAGGAGTTCCTTGCTTCTGAAATACGTTCCGCCTTTGAAACGATGATCGCCCTGCCTGACGCGCTCCATGCGGAGGCGACTGAGCTGTATCGTGAGTATCTGCTGATTGGCGGTATGCCCGCCAGCATCAACGCCTTCCTCAGAAGCGGCAGCTTTTTGGATGTCTCCCTGGTGCAGAATGAAATATTGGACAACTACATCGCGGATATGGCCAAGTACGCCAGTAACGCCGACAGTGTGAAGATCCGCGCCTGCTACAATTCCATTCCAGCGCAGTTGGCAAAGGACAACCGCAAGTTCCAGTACAAGGTCGTACAAAAAGGCGGCAGCGCCTCCCTGTTCGGTGCATCCATCGAATGGCTGTATCTGGCGGGGGTCGTGCTGAAATGTCAGCGCATCAGTCAGGCATTTGAGCCCATCTCTGTATATGCGGACTTGTCGGCTTTTAAGCTATACATGGGAGACGTGGGCCTTTTGACCGCAAAGTCCGGGCTTTCCCAGCAGACCGTTTTATCCGGCGAGGGGAACACTTTCATGGGCGCTGTCACGGAAAACTATGTGGCGCAGCAGTTGGCCGCAAATGGGCATGACCTCTACTATTGGGAAAGCAACAACACCGCCGAACTGGATTTCGTTCTGCAAAGTGGAAATCAAGTCATGGCCATTGAGGTCAAGAAGGGCGAACACGTCCGTTCCCGCAGTCTCAATCTGTTCATCGGCACCTATCATCCCTCCTGTGCGATACGCCTGTCCCTTAAGAACTTCGGGGAAAAGGATGGCCTGAAATCTGTCCCTCTGTACGCAGCCTTCTGCATTTGACGCTCATCCAAACCAAATCATTACGAAAATAGCTGTTCGGCAATTTGTGCCGGACAGCTACTTCTCTACCCACTCCCGCCGCTGAGATCATGCCCCACCATCAGCGCGTAGTGGTTATCCATGGTCAACGGCGCGTTATACAGCGCGGTCAGCAGATATGGCCTCACATGGCGCACGTCAGTGGTATTCTCCCTGACGCGATCCAGCACATACAGCAGATGTGCGCCGGTCAGCTTCAGCAGCCTTGAACGCACTACCTCCGCTGGCAGCTCCTCGCCCGCCACGCGGATGGTAGACTTGGTGGAGCACACGGTATCCAGCATCAGCTCCACCAGCTCGTCCAACCGTGCGCGATCTACCTCTGTGTAACCGACGAGATAATCGTAGTCCACATTGGTCATGATCCGCTCTCGGTATGTCTCCCGTCGCTCCATTCCGCTCTCCTGTATAGGCTTGCCCTTATGAGGAAAGGAAGGGAAGGACTTAGTAGAATCCGTACTTAGTATTTCTTTACTTTGTTCTTGTATATTTAATTGCGCGGGATTTTCCTGTTCAGGTTTTCCCAAGACAGGTTTTACCTGTTCTGGAAAAGCCCGTTTAGGTGCGTCGCCGGTATTTTCCGCCTGAACGGGATTTTCCCGTTTAGGTGGCTCCGGCTCTCTGGGCTGCTCCAGAATGGTATATTCGATGCCGCCCAGCGTACCGTCCGCGTGGCGTTCCCGCTCCCGCACGATGTACCCCGCGCCCTCCAGTTCCCGCACCGTGGCACAGATGCTGTCCACGCCATCCTTACAGATGCGCGCCAGTCCCTTGGTGGTGTAGTCCCAATCCTCCGGCAGCGACAGCATCAGGGACAACAGGCCCTTTGCCTTCAGCGACAGGGACTTGTCCCGCAGATGGTAATTTGACATGACGGTATAGTTCCGCGTTTTCTCCACCCTGAATACAGCCATGGGCGTTCCTCCTCCCTTAAAAATATATTTTACAAGTTAAAAAGAATAACCTCACTCAAATCAAAAGAAATTCCGGTTGATGAAATGAGCGAGGTTTGATATAATCAAGAACGATATTCAGCAAAGTTGTTTATTACTTCAACTAATGAAAATATTTGCTGGCACAATACAACACTGATGCTTTAGCTATAATGTAACATTAGTACAACATATCGAAGTGGGTGAAAATATGATCAATAAAGTTTTTAACTGGATAATCGAAAACCGAGAATGGGTTTTTAGTGGTATTGGCGTTACATTCTTTCTTGGAATAATCACTTTTTTTCGTAAAATTTTCTGTAGAAAGTCAGATGATGAAAAGCATATTAAAATCGTACAAAAAAGTGAAGGACAGAATAGCACTCAAATTGGCATACAAAGCCACAATTACTTTAAAGGAGGCAAAAATGGGAGATAATACCACCATTACGCAAAAGGCTGCGATTGGCTCGGATACCATACAAATTGGCACTCAAAATAACAATTATTATAATGGCCTAACACCCACTCAAGCAAGCCAATTGGCAATAAACCTTTTCATGGATAACTTTCCCAAACTTCAGGAAGCAGCAATGAAAACTGTTCAGGAAAGAGTCAATGAGCTTATTCGGGAAATCGTTTCTAAGATTGAAAAGAATCATGCAGGAGATTATTCCGCTTTCTCAATGCCAGATATGCAATATATTCTAGTTGAAGCCGAAAAGGGATATGCACGTAAAGGGACACCCGAATTATGCTCCATATTAAGTTCCTTGATTGCAGATCGCACAGCATGCACTGAAAACAGTTATTTAGAAACGGTCTTGGATAAGGCCATTGAAGTTGCACCTTCCTTATTGCCCATGCATCTCGATTATTTGAGCTTGATTTTCCTGTATAAGAGTGTGCGCTTTGGTGATATATCTACATTAGATGATTTAGCGAACCGTTATTGTGAAATACATAGCATTTTCCATGCTCCGAACAACAAAAACTCAATCCCTTACTTTGATATGTTGGGGTTGCTTACAATTTCGTTAGGCAGTGGGGATAAAGTTTTGAGCCAAATGTATGGTTTCAATCAACAAGAGGTTGCTCAAGTTCTTCCCACTGAATATACTATAATCCCAGGTGATTATATACTTACTCCTGTCGGTATCGTTCTTGCAATATTCAATGCCCATTCCAAATGGTATCGTCAGTTTAATCTTTCAACATGGATTCATGAATAGCAATGGAACTGTATAACATATTGGCTTCTCCGGCAAATTAGATGCTTGCTTGTTTTTGATGAAATAATTAGCACTTAAAAAATTCACTATATCGTACTACTCTCGTATAATGCACATCCCAAAAGCCATATATGTCTCAAGAGGAAACCCGCTCTCGCCGGTTTCCTCTTGCTTGTTGTCAAATTTCAGAGTTAAACTGTTCCAAAGCACCTTTGAATCGGCGGTCGTCGACCACGATTCTGTCTAATATTTGTCTAATAGCAACCCCGATTTTGGCACCAAATTTGCCAATATCAGGCAATACTGCCGAATACCCTGCAACAGGCAGTTCGATAAAAAATCCTGTATTCATGCGGGTTTGCGGACATTTTGAAGCACGGCGTACTACATGGTACGACCCGAATGTTATAACTCCTAAGCGTGGGGTCGGAGGTTCAAATCCTCTTATGGACGCCAGTGAACAACG
>ERZ773139.1765-NODE-1765-length-23709-cov-11.407162_pt1 | contig 23709 bp, 18 predicted proteins | sample MGYA00580854_ERZ773139 | MGnify/ENA primary metagenome ERZ773139 (study PRJEB29015, sample SAMEA2737809) | human gut metagenome | biome: human gut; feature: human-associated habitat; material: faeces | place: China | collected 2012 ...
CTTTTCCGCCATCTGCGGCATGCAAATTCCTCGATTTACCGCCAGTAAACCTTCGGAATTTGCATTTGCATCTGACGAAAAATCCATTCGCCAGCCGACCGCCTCATTTGTGCGGTGTTACCTTAGGATTCCCTATCGCTATTATACACCAGAAATTCCGCTTTGAAAAGGCTTGTTTTTGGGCGAAAAATCGTGTATCATGGCAGATGAGGTGAATCATATGCTCCGCACTTTTGATGATATTTACGAAACCATGCCGTGGGACGCGGTGGATGCCGTCGTCTTCGACGTTGGACAGGTACTGCTGTCCTATAACCCGCAGGAAATTCTGGATGAGCATGTGCCGGATCGCCCCGACCTGCACCCGATTTTGCTGGAAAAGATTTTCCGTTCCCCCTACTGGCTCATGCGCGACCACGGGCTGATGACCCGCGACGAAGCCATTGAGGCCATGATCGGGCGCGACGAGCCGCTCCGCCCGTACATCACGCGCGTGATGCACAACTGGGTGGACTTGAAGGAAGTGCTGCCGGAGGGGCTGAAAACGCTGCAAAGCTGCAAGGCGCATGGCAAGAAGGTCTACGTCCTCTCGAATTATGCCGACGATGCCTTTGCGGTTGTCGAGCACAAGTACGACTTTTTTAACCTCTTCGACGCGAAATTCGTCTCCGGTCGCTTGAAGCTGATGAAGCCCAGCGAGCAGATTTTCCAGTACGTCATTTCCGCCACGGGGCACGAGCCGTCGCGCGTGCTGTTTCTGGATGACACGCCGGGGAACGTCGAGGGTGCGCTCTTCTGCGGCTGGCAGTCGCTGTGCGTGTCGCATCCCGGCAAGCTGACGGAATTTTTCGGCTTGGAATAACGCAAAGCCTTGAATTTTCCGCATTTTCCTCTTGACATCCCCCTGCGAACGTGGTATCATTACCGTTGAGCCGCACGGGAGAGGTCTGTCACAATGCGCATCTGCGCAACCTCAGATTCCGGCGAGTATATAATAGGAGGTGCTTATTGTCATGTACGCAATCATCAGCGCTGGCAACAAGCAGTACAAGGTTTCTCAGGGTGAAACCATCTACATCGACAAGGTGAATCAGGCAGATGGCTCTGCTATCTCCTTCGACGCCATCATGGTCGTCAATGAAGGCGATGTCAAGGTCGGCACGCCCACTGTCGCGGGTGTGACGGTTGAAGGCAAGATCGTCGGTCAGGTCAAGGGCGAGAAGATTAAGATCTACAAGTACAAGTCCAAGAAGAACTACCATCGTCGTGCCGGCCATCGTCAGCCCTACACGAAGGTGGAAATCACCGCCATCAACGCCTAATGACGCGCGCTGTGCTTTTTGAGGACGCTGCCGGACGCATCACGGGTGTTTCCGTCAAGGGACATTCCGGCTATGCGGAGGAGGGCAGCGACATCGTCTGCGCGGGCATTTCCACGCTGCTCATCACCATCGACCAAGCGCTTTGCAGCCTCGTGGGGCTTTCCCCCATCGAACACGGCGGTGAAGATGGCTTCGCGGAGGTGCTGCTGCCGCCGGGAATCACCGATAAGCAGATGGAACAGGCGCAGCTGCTGTTTGGGGCGCTTCGCATCGGCTTTTCCGCCATTGCGGAGCAGTACCCCGCGTATTTTCGGCTCACGATCCGCAAGGTTCATTGAGCCACGACCTTGATAGATAAATTGGAGGGTATTACCATGATGAAGTTGAATCTTCAGCTGTTCGCTCATAAGAAAGGTATGGGTTCTACCCGTAACGGCCGCGACAGCGAATCCAAGCGCCTTGGCCCGAAGCGTGCCGACGGTCAGTTCTCTCAGGCTGGCAACATTCTCGTTCGTCAGCGCGGCACCAAGATTCATCCCGGTCAGAACGTGGGCATCGGCAAGGACGACACCCTGTTCGCGCTGGTGAGCGGCGTTGTCCGCTTCGAGCGTCTGGGCCGCGACAAGAAGCAGGTTTCCGTCTATCCTGTGGCGGAATAATCGCTTTCCCATCCGCTTTGAAACGCCTGATCGCCGCAGAGATGCGTCGGTCGGGCGTTTTCTGTTAGAGGATTTCAGGCGCAGTTCGCGCGCGAATTACTCCGCATTCCGAATTCCGCATTCCGAATTTCTTTCAGGAGGTTTCCATGCGTTTCTTCCGTACTTCCCCTGAAAAACTCCCGGCGGCTGAATCCGAGATGATTTTCTCCAAACAGGACTTGAAGCAGCTGCTTTTGCCGCTCTTGGCGGAGCAGTTTCTTGTCGTGCTGATTGGCATGATGGATACCATCATGGTGTCCTACTGCGGCGAATCGGCGATGAGCGGCGTTTCGCTGGTGGACAGCATCAACGTACTGCTGATCGGCGTGTTTTCCGCCTTGGCGACGGGCGGCGCAGTGCTGGTCAGCCAGTATCTGGGGAAGAAGCGCCCGGATGCCGCGAAAACTGCCGCGAAGATGCTGTTCTACGTCGTTTTGCTCGTTTCGCTGGCGATTATGGCGATTTGCCTGATTTTCCGCAAGCCGCTGCTGCTGACCCTCTTCGGCAATGTCGAGGATGAGGTGATGGCAGCAAGTCAGGCGTACTTCCTCATGTCGGCGCTCTCCTACCCCGTCATGGCGATTTACAATGCCTACTGCGCGCTCCTGCGCTGCATCGGCAATCCGCGCGCGACGATGTTCTCCTCCCTCATCATGAACATCGTCAACCTCGTCGGCAACGCCGTGACCATCTACCTGCTGGGCTGGGGCGTGGTCGGCGCGGGGCTGGCGACGCTGATTTCGCGCTCCGTCGGCGCGTACATCACGCAGCGTGCCCTCCGCGACCCGCACTGCCGGATTCCGTATCCGGGCATGTTCCCCTTCGAGTGGCATCCGAGCGAAGTCAAGAAGATTCTGAGCGTCGGCATTCCCAGCGGCTTTGAGAACGGACTGTTCCAGCTCGGCAAGCTGCTGCTGCTGAGCATGATTGCTACCTTCGGCACCGCCAGCACCGCGGCGAACACCGTTGGCAACACGCTCGGTTCATTCCAGTGCCTGCCCGGAAACGCCATTGGGCTGGCGATGATTGCGGTCGTCGGGCAATGCTGCGGCGCGCACGCCTACGATCAGGCAAAATTCTACACCAAGAAACTCATGCAGATTGTCTACCTCTGCATGGGCACGCTGAACATCCTGATGCTGCTCTGCAACCCGATTATTACCCTGCCGTTCAACCTCTCGCCGGAAGCGACGGTGCTTGCGCGGCAGATTGTGGCGCTGCACGGCGCGGGCTGCGTGATTTTCTGGCCGATGTCCTTCACGATGCCGAACGCACTCCGTGCGGCGGGCGACGCGAAGTACACGATGACGGTCGCGGTCTTCTCGATGGCGGTGTTCCGCATCGGCTTCGGCGTTTTCCTCGCGACGACGATGGGCATGGGCGTCATCGGCGTGTGGATTGCCATGCAGATTGACTGGGTGTTCCGCATCATCTGTTTCCTGATTCGCTGGCACAGCGGCAAGTGGCAGACGAAGACGCTGGTGTAAAGAAAAGCGCGGTACGCTTTCCCCGGATTGGGGGGCGTACCGCGTTTTTTGTGGTGTTGACTTTTTCGGACAACCAAGGTTGATTTTTTCTATCATTCAGATCATTGCTTTGCTTCTTCCGCGTGTTATACTATTTCCAGATAAGAATGCGCCAAGATGCGCCGCGAATTTTTCATTCTGGCTAACGTGAATGAAACGCAGCGTAGCAGCGCTACGCTAAGTGGAATGAGCGGACGCCAGAATGGAAAAGGCGCAAGCAGATGGCGCAGGTGAATCTGGAAATAGTATTACTCCGTCAGGCGTTCCTTGGTTTCTCTTCCTTCACGCAATAGCTTGCGCATTTCCTCTCGATTTTCATCCCGCAGCGCGTCCCGATACTCCGTCACCCGCTGCACCAAGTCCTCCACCACCGGCAGAAGCGCCTCTCGATTATCAAAGAACAGCTCCGTCCACATATCCTCGTTCAGCCTTGCCACACGGGTCATATCCGCGAAGCTCCCTGCCGAGAACCCGCGGTGCTTATCCGCCAGCGGGCACTTCACATACGCACTCGACACGACATGCGCCAGCTGCGACGTATACGCAATCATCTCGTCATGCGTCTTCGGCGTCGTGAACTGCACGCGCAGAAAGCCCAGTTCCATGAAAAAGTCACGGGCGCGCTGCAAAACCGCCGGGTCGTCGTCGCCGTGACCGCACAGAATCATCGACGCATGGTCGAACAGATCATCGCGGGCGTACTTGAAGCCGCTGTACTCGCGCCCCGCCATCGGGTGTCCGCCGATGAAGTGCCACGCATACCGCTGTGATACGGGAAACAGTGCATCGCAAATCACCTGCTTCACGCCGCCGCAGTCAATCACAAGGCTGTCGGGCTTAAAGTCCGCCGCGTGCGCGGTCACATAGTCGATAATCCCCTGCGGGTACAGGCAGATCAGCACAACATCGCACTGCGGCAGCGTCTCCGCCGTCAGTTCGCCGTCAATCGCCTCCATCAGGAACGCGCGGCGCATCGTGTCCGCATTCTTGTCCGTGCCATAAACCGTGTACGGCGTGTGGAGCTTGATGGTTTTCGCGAGTGATCCGCCAATCAGTCCCAAGCCGACAATACCTACATTCTGCATGAAAAAAATCCTCCGTTCTTCTGCACTCCCGTTTCAAGGAATGCGCTGCAACGGAGGATTTCGACGTATCATGCGTTTTTTCCTGCTGATTTACGCCTGAACCGTGGCTTTCTGCTGCTTTTTCTGCTTCTTCGCCGGCTGCTCACCAACTTTCGGGACGTGGTATTCGCACTTTTCGTCAAAGCGGACGGATTCCGGCGGCTTCTCCAGCTCTTCCGGATGATTGAGCAGATACGACATCGTGCCGAAGAACGCCGCGTAGTGCGCGCCGGAGCAGACGCGCTCATCCGCCGTGATGCCGATGGGCAGGAAGCGCTTCATGCGCGCCTCCCCCTTCTCCACCACGGCAACCTTCTCCACGGTACCCATGCCGAAGAACAGCGTAACCGAACCGAAGTTGTAGATGTGATGGTTGACGTGATGCAGGCCGATGGAGGCATTGTTGGTGATGTACATGCTGGTATGGAAGGGCAGCTCATCCAGCAGTGCGCCGGGGCAGAGCCCGTAGCGATCAAGCAGGCGAACCAGCGCGACGATGCCCGTTGCCAGACCCGGCACGACCAGCACCGCTTTCGCCAGCTTATCCGCGAAATTCTTCTTGTCCTCGCCGCGGTTGGCGTTGATGACCTTTTCCATGCGGTCGCGCACGTCGTAGATGGTGTCAGTCAGGTCGTACTTCACCTTCACCGCCGTCTCGCCCATTTCGGCGTTCTGCGGGTTTTTGAGCATCGTGAAGGACACGGCGCACATGTTCCGCGCGAAGAACTGCTTATTGAGGATGAAACGGTTGATTTCCGGGTGCTGGGACACAGTGCGGACGAACGCGGCAGTAATAATCTGCATGAACGTGATTTTCTCGCCCTTCGCCGCCTGCGCCGCAATGTAGCGCGTCAGCAGCTCATAGTCCACGCGGTGCTGCAGGAAAACCTGCGCGTCGCAGCGCATGGGCATCAGGTACGGCGTAATGCCGACGATGGGGTCAATGGACGACACGCGCCGTCCGTCGGGTCGAAATCCGAACATGGTACTTTCCTCTCTCTCTTGTCCTCGGCTGTCCATCGGAATGAATGAAAAATGAATGATTTCAGCCGCAATTTTATTGTAAGGATTTTGGGCGATTTGTCAATAGGGCATCGGCGGATGATTTCGGATGTGCGCAAAAAGGCACTGCCGCGCTGCAGCAGTGCCCATTGCTTTGCCCTCTGACTGGGATTTTTACCAAGTCGCCTTCATGGCCTGTTCCACGCACTTCTGATGGTCTGCATCCACGCGGTCTGTGCCGTGGGTCTTGCTGCCGTAGAAGTGCAGGCAGAACTGCCCATCGAAGTTGTTGTCCAGAATTGTGTTTGTGCCGTGGGGTTCGGAGTAAATCGACGCGGCATACACATGCCCGTTGTACTTCACCAGCACTGCGCGGCGGCGCCAGCTGAACGTGCCGCCGTTGATTTTCTTGAGAATCGCGGTATCTTCCGCCGTCAGCGGCTCGGCGTCCATATGGTTGCCGCCGCTCTGCCGGCGCGCGGAGAAAATCAGCCCCGTGCTGACGTCCTTAATCTGGAATACAGCGCCGTTCGGGATGACGTACTTGCCGCCATTGAACCAGTCCAGTCGCTCGGTGGTAATCTTGCCGCTGCTGGCGCTCGCCACGGCGGATTCAATCTTCTTGAGCGTCGCGCTGCCCGCCACGCCGTCTGCCGTCAGACCGTATTTTTTCTGGAATGCCTTGACGGCGCTCTCGGTCGTCGCGCCGAACGAACCGTCGACATACGCCGTGTAGAAGCCCAGCTTCTTCAGGTTGGTCTGCAGCGTCTTGACTGCCGTGCCGGTTGCGCCCTTGCGGAGCGAATCGTCATCGGTGCTGGTATTGCTGTCCGCGTTCTTGTAGGCGGTGTCGAGCTTTTTGAGCGTTTCGCTGCCCGCCACGCCATCCGCCGTCAGGTTATACTTCTTCTGGAACGCCTTGACTGCCGCAACCGTCGTATCGCCATAGCTGCCATCAACATAGGCGTTGTAGAAGCCGAGCTTTTTCAGCTTCGTCTGCAGATCCTTGACCGCGCTGCCGGTTGCGCCTTTGCGGAGCGAGTCGTCGTCCTTGTCGCTGTCCGCGTTTTTGTACGCGCTGTCGAGCTTTTTGAGCGTTTCGCTGCCCGCCACGCCATCCGCCGTCAGGTTATACTTCTTCTGGAACGCCTTGACTGCCGCAACCGTCGTATCGCCATAGCTGCCATCAACATAGGCGTTGTAGAAGCCGAGCTTTTTCAGCTTCGTCTGCAGATCCTTGACCGCGCTGCCGGTTGCGCCTTTGCGGAGCGAGTCGTCGTCCTTGTCGCTGTCCGCGTTTTTGTACGCGCTGTCGAGCTTTTTGAGCGTTTCGCTGCCCGCCACGCCATCCGCCGTCAGGTTATACTTCTTCTGGAACGCGCGAACCGCCGCGTATGTGCCCGAACCAAACGTGCTGTCCACCGTGCCGTCGTAATAGCCCAGCTTCTTCAGCTTCGTCTGCAAGTCCTTGACGGCGCTGCCGCTGTCGCCCATGCGGAGCGAATCATCGTCCTTGTCGCTGTTCGCGTTTTTGTACGCGCTGTCGAGCTTTTTGAGCGTTTCGCTGCCCGCCACGCCATCCGCCGTCAGGTTATACTTCTTCTGGAACGCGCGAACCGCCGCGTATGTGCCCGAACCAAACGTGCTGTCCACCGTGCCGTCGTAATAGCCCAGCTTCTTCAGCTTCGTCTGCAAGTCCTTGACGGCGCTGCCGCTGTCGCCCATGCGGAGCGAATCGTCGTCCTTGTCGTTGTTCGCGTTCTCGTAGACGCTGTCGAGCTTTTTGAGCGTCTCTTTGCCTGCAATGCCATCCGCCGTCAGGTTATACTTCTTCTGGAACGCCTTGACCGCAGCGACGGTCGTGTCGCCATAATCGCCATCGACATAAGCATCATAATAGCCGAGTTTTTTCAGCTTTGTCTGCAAATCCTTGACGGCGCTGCCAGTGCTCCCCTTTTCCAGCCGCGTCGCGCTGCTGGAAGAACTGGAACTGCTGGCCGTCTTGGTCACGCTAACATACGTTTTATAGACATAGCCGGTGTATTTCCCGTAAGTCACTTTATACCAGCTGCCGCTTTTGCCGAGAACCTCCAGCTTCGTTCCTTTGGGCAGGGTTTGCAGGGCATCGCTGGTCGAGGATGCTTTTTCGCGCAGAATGAGTTTGCGCGCAGTGACCGTCGCCGTATCCGCCAAGGCGGAGGAACAGCCCAGCAGCATCAGCGCCACCGCGCCGGACAGAAGCCGCCGCAGACCGGAATTCATCATGGGGAAATCACTCCTTTCCGTACAGCCTGATTTTATTACAAAATTGTTTCATTGTCAAGAGGCTTTTTCCCTGTGAATTGTAAATTCTGTGGCGTTTTGGCGGATTCTCCCCTGTTAAATTCGGCGATTATCTTCCCGTTTGCAATATCTTTTTTCCATGAACATGTTTCCGATATTTGATAAAATGTTACGTTTTTGTTGAGCGTACAGCGCCTTTTTGTGCCGATTTCCCTCTGCCGAACTGTCCGAGCGTCATTTTGCTGTTCGCCTTGATGAATCGGCGGAATTGTGATATAATGAAAATTGGTGCTTTGTCACCATTGCGATTTTGATATACTTCCTTCATTATAAGAGGAGTTTTTTCATGGCAAATCAAGCAAATCACTATGATGCGGGCAATATTCAGGTGCTGGAAGGGCTGGAAGCGGTTCGGATGCGTCCGGGCATGTATATCGGCACCACCTCGACACGCGGTCTGCATCACCTGCTCTGGGAAATTGTAGATAACGCAATTGACGAGGCGTCGAACGGCTTTGCGGATGAGGTGCGCGTAACGCTGCACACGGACGGCTCCGCGTCGGTGTACGACAACGGGCGCGGTATGCCCGTGGATGAGCATCCGACCATGCACGTCAGCGGCGCGGAGGTCATTTTCACCGTGCTGCACGCGGGCGGCAAGTTCAACAACGAGAATTACAGCTATTCCGGCGGTCTGCACGGCGTGGGCGCGTCGGTCGTCAACGCGCTGAGCAAGTGGCTGACCGTGGACATCTACCGCGATTTCAGCCATTATGCCATGCGCTTCACAAGCCAGTTCGACGAGAAGAAAGGCAAGGTCATCGCGGGCAAGCCGGACGCACCCTTGGCAAAAGTCGGCAACACACGCAAGAAGGGCACACTCGTGCGTTTTCTTCCCGATGACGCGATTTTCGAGGACGTGCGCTTCAATTACGACACGGTGTTCCGCCGCCTGCAGGAGTTGGCATACCTGAACCGGGGCTTGAAAATCGTCTTTCTCGACGAGCGTGTGAGCGACCCTGCCCGCCGCGAAACGACCTTCCACTACGAGGGCGGCATCATCGACTATGTGCGGTATTTGAACGACGGCAAAACCGTCCTGCACGATCAGCCGATTTACCTCGAAGGCCAGAAGGATTCCGTCATCTGCCGCGTCGCCATCCAGTACACCGACGGCTATACCGAGAGCCTTTTTTCCTATGTCAACAACATCCCCACGGGTGAAGGCGGAACGCACGAAACAGGCTTCAAGGCGGCATTCACGAAGATGTTCAACGACTACGCCCGCCGCAACGGCTTCCTGAAGGAAAAGGACAGCAACCTGACGGGCGAGGACTTCCGCGAAGGCTTGAGCTGCGTGCTGACGACGATGGTCAAGAATCCGCAGTTCGAGGGGCAGACGAAGGGGCGTCTGGGCAACAGCGAAGTTCGCCCCGCGGTGGAGGGCATCATCACCCAGCAGCTGACGGACTGGCTGGAGAACCTCAAGAATCAGGAGATTGCCCAGCAGATTGTGCAGAAGGCGATTCGCGCCGCGCAGGTGCGTGAAGCCGCGCGCAAGACCCGCGACAACGCCCGCAAAGCGAATCAGCTTGACGCCGCGCCACTGGTCGGCAAACTCAGCGCCTGCCGCGGCAAAAAGGCGGAGGACAACGAGCTGTTCATCGTCGAGGGCGATTCCGCAGGCGGCAGCGCCAAGCAGGGGCGCGACAGCCGCTATCAGGCGATTCTCCCCCTGCGCGGCAAGCCCCTCAATGCCGAAAAGAAGCGGCTCGATCAGGTGCTGAGCAACGAGGAGTTCCGCTCGCTGATTACCGCGCTCGGCACGTCCATCGACGAGAATTTCAACCTTGCCAACCTCAAATACAACAAAGTCATCATCCTCTCCGATGCCGATCAGGACGGCGCGCACATCCGCGCCATTCTGCTCACTTTCTTCTTCCGTTACATGAAAGAGCTTGTCACCGGCGGTCACGTTTATATCGGAATGCCGCCGCTGTACAAGGTGCAAAAGGGCAGCAAGGTTCTCTATGCCTACGACGACAAGGAGCTGGCGAAGTGCATCAAGGAAGCGGGCAAAGGCTACACGCTTCAGCGCTACAAAGGCTTGGGTGAAATGAACCCCGAACAGCTCTGGGCGACGACGATGGATCCTTCCCAGCGCAAACTGATGCAGGTGACGATTGAGGACGCAGCGCTGGCTGACCGCCGCATTACCATCCTGATGGGCGACAAGGTCGAGCCGCGCCGCGACTACATCATCGAGAACGCCGACTTCAACAAGCCGGATAATTTCGAGCTGCCGGAAGGTCAGCGAGGGGAAGGAAAGTAAGTTATGGCAAAGAAAACAAGCGATAACCGCCCGATTCCCAAGGACGACCCATCGCGCATCCTGCAAACGACCGTCGAGGACGTGATGCACCAGTCCATGATTCCCTACGCGGAGCATGTCATTCTGGAACGCGCCCTGCCGCGCGTCGAGGATGGCTTAAAGCCCGTGCAGCGCCGCATTCTCTATACCATGATGGAACTGGGCACGACGCCCGACAAGCCGCACCGCAAGTGCGCCCGCATCGTCGGCGACTGCTTGGGCAAATATCACCCGCACGGCGATTCCTCCGTGTACGACGCGCTTGTGCGCATGGCGCAGGACTTCTCCATGCGCGGGCCGATGGTCGATGGGCACGGCAATTTCGGCTCCATTGACGGCGACAGCGCTGCCGCCATGCGTTACACCGAGGCGCGCATGACGCCCCTCGCGCTGGAAATGCTGCGCGACATTGAGAAGGACACCGTGCCGTTCCGCCTGAATTTCGACGACACGCTCAAAGAGCCGGACATGCTGCCCGCGCGCTTTCCGAATCTGCTCGTCAACGGCGCAAGCGGCATCGCGGTAGGGCTGGCGACGAACATTCCCCCGCACAATCTGGGCGAAAGCATCCGTGCGGCGATTGCTGTGATGGAGAATCCGGACATTCCGCTGGATGAGCTGATGAAAATCATCCCCGGCCCGGACTTCCCCACCGGCGGCGTGCTGGTGAAAAACGAGGAAATCCGCAGAGGCTATGAGACCGGACGCTCGAAGCTGTCCCTGCGCGCGCGCGTGCATGTGGAGGACGGCGTGAACGGGCGCAAGCTGCTTGTCATCACGGAAATCCCCTACATGGTCAACAAAGCCGCGATGCTGGAGAAGATTTTGAAGCTGTCGGAAGAAAAAAAAGGGCAGCTGCAAAACATCTACGACATCCGCGATGAATCCGACCGCGAGGGAATGCGCGCCGTCATCGAGCTGAAGAAGGACGCCGACCCGGACAAGGTGCTGAAAGTGCTCTACAAGTATTCGGACTTGCAGGTCACCTTCGGCGTGAACATGGTCGCCATCGCCGAGGGCAAGCCCGTGCAGATGGGGCTGAAAACGATGCTGGGGCACTTCATCCGCCATCAGAAGAACGTCATCACCCGCCGCACGGAGTACGACCTGAAGCAGGCGAAAGCCCGCGCGCACATTTTGCAGGGCCTCATGATTGCGGTGGACAACCTCGATGAGGTCATCGCGCTGATTCGCTCCTCGAAAAACCCGAAGGAAGCGAAAACCCGCCTGATGGAGCGCTTCGAGCTGTCCGACGCGCAGGCACAGGCAATCTTGGACATGCGCCTGCAGCGGCTGACGAATCTGGAAATCATCGCCCTGCGCAAGGAGTACGAGGACATTCTGAAACTCATCGACCGCTTGGAGGGCATCCTGCACAGCGAGAAAAAGCTGCTGGCGGTCATCCGCAAGGAATTGCAGGAGATTGCCGAGGAATTCGCCGACGAGCGCCGCACAACCATCGAAAAAGCGGACGAATCCCCGCTGGAAGTTGAGGAAGAGACCGCCGCGCCGGAAGAGGTCATCGTGGCGTTCACGGGCGCGGGGCAATTGAAGCGCATGAATCCCGCGCTCTACAAGAAAACGCCGCTCCCGACCCGCGCGGAGGACGACAAGGAGTTCGCCGACTTCCTGTTCATGGCCAAAACAGACGAGACGCTGCTCATCTTCACCGACCACGGCAACTGCTATCCCCTGCCCGTTGCGTCGCTGAATGAAGTCAAGCCCAAGGATCGCGGGCAGCTGCTTTCAGGCGTGCTGGCCGGGCTGGAGGACGACGAGAAGGCGCTGTGGATGACGTGCATCCGCATGGCGGACGTCGGGCATCTGCCGGACATTCTCTTCATCACCCGGCAGGGCATGGTGAAACGCACCGCCGCTGCGGATTACGACGTGCGCAGCAAGAAATTCGCCGCCGTGAACGTGAAGGACGGCGATCGTCTGCTGACAATTCTCCCCGCCGCCAGTCGCGACGACCTGCTGTTGTTCACCCGCAGCGGTCTGTGCATCCGCTTCTCGCTCGACAGCGTGCCGGTGCAGGGGCGCGTCGCCGCCGGGGTGCGCTGTATGCAGGTGGAGGACGGCGACGAGGTCATCTGGTGCGGGCAGCTGCAAGACAGCGACCAAATCGTGCTGCTGACCGACCGTGGCTACGCCAAACGCCTGCTCTCCGTCGATTTCGAGAAGCAGAACCGCAACGGCAAGGGCGTGAAGTCGTTCTATTTCAACAAGAATGGCAGCAACGGCAAACAGCTTGCGGGCGTGGTGCGGTTGGAGAAGGACGATCACCTGATTCGCGTGCAGCAGGCGAAATCCCCCGCGACGCTGGTGGAGCGCGACGCGGTGCGCCTGCAAGGCAAGCAGGATCGCGGAACGCCGCTGGTTATCGCGGTGATGGACGACGTGGTGACGGGGGCGGAGCTGTTGGAATAACAGCAGCCGCATGGCGCCGAAAAAGGGGTCAAGGGGCAATGCCCCTTGCGGGGTTAAGGGGCGGCGCCCCTTATGGGGCTTGGGGCAACGCCCCAACTGTTGCTCCGTTAAACCTACTCAAAGAGGAAAAACAAGTCCGGCAACTTCGCCGCAGGCAGCGAAGCGTCCCTGCGCACAAACTAAAAAACTTCCAATAAAAATCAAGTAGCATCCGGAGGCGAACGCCGAAGGAGTCCAGAGGGCGATCGCAGACTTCGTCTGTTTTTATGTCCTCTGGAACTCGCGGAAGTTACCACGATGGAAATGAAGTCAACTATGCCTATCCGCATAAGCATCCAACTGCTTCATAGTTGGCTTTTCCCCTTGCAACAAGCGCCAAAACGTGATATGATGAGGACGAATGACGGAGGTGAACGCGTATGAATTCGCGCAACTCTTTTTCCTCGCTGACCATTACGCAGCTGGTGATTCACCTCACCGGCGCCCTGCTGGAACTCTATGCCGATGACACGCAGGAAATCCAAGTCATGGCATCCGGCGACGACCACGATATGAAGGCGGTTTCGCTCGCCCAGAGCGGCGATACGCTGACGCTGGAGCAGTCCGCCGCCGCACTCTCGCCCTTGCCGCTCAGCGCCCGCTGGCTGCAAGTGACCGTCCGCATTCCGCGCACGTGGAAGGGGCGAGTCGAGATTCGCACGACGTCCGGCAGCGTGCATGTCCGCGGTTTGCAGGTCAGTGACCTGTCCGTGGAGTCTCTCTCCGGCTTCGTGATGCTCTCCGACTTGAGCAGCCTGAGCCTGAAGGTCAAGAACGGCAGCGGCGACATTGCCGGCAGCGACTTGTCCGGTCAGGATTGCAGCCTGTTCACAACGACGGGGATGCTCTGTCTGGAGCGCCTTGCGTTTCTGAACATCTCGCTGTCCTCGGTCAGCCGGGGCGCAATGCTCTCTTTTGCGGAGATGTTTTCCACCTTCAAGGGCGGCTCGGTCGCAGGCGGCATCAGTCTGGAGATTCCCGGCGCGCAGTGTGACGCCATTCTTCGCTCGGTGTCCGGGCGGCTGCTGACGGACGGCGTATCCATCGTCAATGGCGCACCGTCTGTCCGCGTGACGACGGCTTCGGGCAACCTGACCATCCGGCGGATTTCCCCGGAGAAACTGACAGAAAACGAATAATTAGGAGGACGATTTTTATGGCACGACAGAACTTTGGCTTCGGCGGCGGCGCGAACATGCAGCAGCTCATGCGTCAGGCGCAGAAGATGCAGCAGGCGATGACGGACGCGCAGGAAAAGCTGGATGCGCAGGAGTACGAAGCGCAGTCCGGCGGCGGCGTGGTAAGCGTGAAGGTAAACGGCAAGCGCGAGCTGCTGTCCCTGACGATTGACCCCAAGGTCGTTGACCCCGACGACGTGGAAATGCTGCAGGACCTTGTGATGGCGGCGGTGAACGAAGCGCTGCGCAAGGGCGAAGCAAACCGCGAAGAGACGATGAACAAGATGGCGCCCGGCATGGGCGGTATGGGCGGTCTCTTCTAATGCCCGGACAAATCGAACCGATTGAGCGGATGGTGTCGGAGCTGTCTCGGCTGCCCGGCATCGGTCACAAGACGGCGGCGCGGCTGGCGTACCATATCGTCGGGATGCCGCTGGAGGATGTTCACGCGCTGGCGGCGGCGCTGTGGCAGGGCCGCAAGGCAATTCGCTACTGCGACGTGTGCGGCAATTTTTCCTCCGCTGAAAAGTGCGCCGTGTGTGCGGATGAAAGCCGCCATAACGGGCAAATCTGCGTCGTGCGCGACCCGCGCGATGTGGCCGCCATGGAGCGGATGCACGATTACCACGGGCTGTACCACGTCCTGCACGGCACGCTGTCGCCGATGGACGGCATCGGGCCGGATGACATTCACATCAAGGAACTGATGACGCGCCTGCAGACCGAGCCGGTCAGCGAAGTGATTCTGGCGACGAACCCCGACATCGAGGGCGAAGCAACCGCAACCTACATTGCGCGGCTCATTAAGCCCATGGGCATAAAGTGCACCCGCATTGCCCACGGCGTCCCCGTCGGCAGCGACCTCGAATATGCCGACGAAGTGACGCTCTCAAAGGCGATGGAGGGACGAAGGGAGCTGTGAGGGGAACCACCAGAGGCTCTGCCTCTGGACTCCGCAAGGGAGTTCCTCCCTTGACCCTTCCGCGCGATTGAGTTGAGCGCATTTTCATGCTACGCCCGCGTGTTTATCCAAGAAACGGATAAAATCAACCGCAAATAACCCCAAAAGCAGCGGCGCCGAAGGTTTCCAAAGGGCGATCGCAAACTTCGTTTGTTTTCATGCCCTTTGGTCGCGCCCGCAGGCGCGATTCCCCCTGCTGCGCAAAAGAATGCTTTTTTCGGCAGAATGCTATTTTCCAGCATTCTGCCAATTTTCTCATGAAACGAGGAATCTGCCGATGTTTCTTGCCGATACCCATTCCGATACCCTCTTCAGCCTTGGCGTTGGCAAACGCACCTTCGCCCAGACCGATATTACCCCCGACCGCCTGAGACAGGGCGGCGTCAGTCTGCAAACTCTCGCCCTGTGGAGCGGTCCGAAAGGTCCGAACGGCGACTATGAAGCCGTCGCCGACGCCGAATACGCCGCCATCCACCACTTCACCGACGCGGGCATCCCGCAGGTCGATGACCCGGAGGATGTCAAGCCCGGCGAAAACACCTTCATGCTCTCCTTCGAGGGCTGCGAGGTATTCCAGAAGAGCGACGAGATGGTGGCTTTCTGGCGGCAGCGCGGCATCCGCATCGGCGCGCTGGTGTGGAATCACCCGAACGCTTTCGCCACCCCTGCCGCCGTGGACGCGGAAACGCACATGACCCCCGAAGGCATCCGCATTGCCCGCGTGATGCAGCGTCAGGGCATCAGCGTGGACGTGTCGCACCTGAACGAAGCCGGATTCTGGGACTTGTTCGCCAAGGGTGAGCGTCCGCCGATGGCGAGCCACAGCTGCTGCCGCGCCCTCTGCGACCACGTACGCAACCTGACCGACGACCAGATTCGCGCCATGATTCAGTACGGCGGCTACATCGGCGTGAATTTCTACCCGCGTTTTCTGTCTGCGGACTGCAAGGCGGACAGTGTGACGATTGCCCAGCACATCGACCATATCTGCCAGCTTGGCGGCTCGGATATTGTTGGATTCGGCAGTGATTTCGACGGCATCGAGGTGTCGCCTGACGACGTGCGGAATCCGGCGGAGCTGCCGAATCTGCTGACTGCGCTGCGGAATTATGGCTATAACGATGAATCAATCGAGAGAATTTGCGGCGGGAATTTGAAGGCGTACTTTGCACGTTTGAAGTAACTGAAAAGACCGTCACGGAAGCGCACTCAAGCCGGGCAGCCAAAAAGGGTCAAGGGACAATGTCCCTTGCAGGGTGCAGGGACAGCGTCCCTGCTGGGGCTTGGGGCAACGCCCCAACTCCCGCTCGTGGCGCCCGCTATGCCAAACGCGCTCAAGTATGCCCCCTTAGTCGCAGGCAGCGAAGCGTCTCTGCGCACTAACTCCCGCGTCCGCAGACGCGGAATCCCCTTGCCCCTCATAATACTATTTTCAAATTCACCTGCACCATCTGCTTGCGCCTTTTCATTTGGAAATCGTATAAATTCTCCCCTGTCCGGGCATCCTACCCGTGCAGGGGCTTTTTTGTCCCCCATGGAGGAACATTCGCATGATTGACCTGCGCCGCATCACCCGCACTTTTCCCCCGCAAGAGCGAAAATCGCCGCCGCTGCCGGTGCTGTCCGACATTACGCTGCGCATTCCGCCAGGGCAGTATGCTGCCATGGTCGGGGCGAGCGGGTCAGGGAAATCGACACTGATGAACATCCTTGGCTGCCTTGATCGCCCAACCTCCGGGGTATATCGTCTGCACGGGCGGGACGTTTCAGCCTTGCCGCCTGACGAATTGGCGAAGGTGCGCGGTGAGGAAATCGGGTTCGTGTTTCAGGGTTTTCAGCTGATTCCGCGGTTGACAGCCATCGAAAACGTAATGCTCCCGCTGATACTGCAAGGCGTCAGTGAGTCGGAACGCCGCGCCCGTGCGGAACAGCTGCTCCTGCGGGTTGGGCTGCATTCGCGGATGCACCACCTGCCTGCGGCGCTCTCTGGCGGCCAGCAGCAGCGCGTCGCCATCGCCCGCGCGCTCATCCGCCGTCCCGCGCTCATCCTCGCCGACGAGCCGACCGGCAGCCTTGACCCCGACGCGACGCAGGAAATCCTTTCCCTGCTGGAGGATCTGCACCGCGCCGGGCAGACAATTCTGCTTATCACCCACAACCCGACCGTCGCCGCGCGCGCTGAACGCCGGCTTACCCTGCAAGGCGGGAAGATCGTCGAAGAAGGATGACTTTTGCCGTGTTCGCTTGCGTCCCCCGCGCCCGTGTGGTACAATAGACGCGAGGTGAACAACTTGGCGAAAACACTGTATTGCAAGAAGTGCAACATAGACGTGCCGGAGGGCGAAGCGTGTCCCGTGTGCGGCAAAACGCCGCCCGCCAGCTCCATGCGCGTCGCGTGGATGTACGCCCGGCAGCGCGCACTGGACTGGATGAGCTGGAACGCCGTGATGCGCATTGCCGTGCCGGTGCTGGGCGCGGCGACCGTGCTGGGGCTTGTACTGGAGCTGCTGCTTGGCGGCGGCGCGGGCGTTCGGCAGCTGCTCAACAGCGGCTTTTTATGGGTCATGGGGATGCTGCTCCTCTTTGTCGCGGCGGTCACGCTCCTCGTCTTCGCGCTCGGCGGGGCGGACGAGCTGTACTGCGTGGTGGACAGCCGCGGCTTCCATGTGCGGACGGCACTGCCGGGGGCAAATCGCGTGAAGCTGTGGATGCACGGCAAATCCGCCGCTTTGATGGACACGGCGGACACAAACGGGCGCGTCATCCTCAGCGAAAAAGACCTCGCGTGGAAGGACATTGCCCGCGTGCAGCTATGGACGGACAAGCGGCTGATGCTGCTGTATTCGCCGCGCTGGTGGATGAAGCTGTCCGTGCCGATTCTGCTGGCGAAGTGGAACGACGTGCTGACGATGGTGGACGAAAAGTTAGGCAAGAAGAAGGCGGTGGAGCTGCCGGATGACTGGGCGCATCAGCTGCCGCCGCAGCGCGTGCAGGAGAAGAAGCCGCGCAAAACCGCCATCGAAACCGACGTGATTCCGCCACAGACAACGCTGCCGGAGGATGAGGAGGATTATCGCCCGCTGGATGAAGTGCTGGAAGAGCTGCGCGGAAAATAAAGAAAATCCATGCTTCAGGCTGTTTAGAAGCATGGATTTTTATTATGATTTCGTAAATATCTGCCGGATGAATCGTTCTGCCATCTGTGTCCAAACCGTCGCTTCCGGCACGATTTTGCGCGCCTCTTCGCTGGGGATGTTCGTCACCTGATTGCCCAGCGCCACCCCGTGTCCGCCGCGCGGGAAGACGTGGACTTCCGCCGGAACGCCCGCTTTGTGCAGCGCCATTGCCATCAGGAGCGTATTTTCCACGGGCACTGCGCCGTCTGTCCATGTGTGCCAGAGGAACGTCGGCGGCGTGTCAGGCGTGACGAGGTTCTCCAGCGAATGCGGCTGATGGGCGGCAATGTCGTCCGTCCCCGTGAGGCTGCGGAAGCTCCCGCGGTGCGCAAACTCCCCTGCCGTGATGACGGGGTACGAGAGAATCAGGGCGTTCGGGCGAACGTCGGCGGATGTGAGGTGCATTTCCTGCCACCAATGTGCTTCCTGCCAATGCACACCGAGCAACCCGACAGCATGAGCGCCCGCCGAAAAACCGCAGAGGGCGATTTGATTCGGGTCTGCGTGCCATTTTTCGGCGTTTTGGCGGATGGCGGCGACGGCGCTGGCGATGTCCTGCATCGGCGCGGGGAAAACCGCCGGGGCAACGCGGTAACGGACGACGACGGCATTCATGCCCATTGCGGCGAAGGTCAATGCAATGGGTTCGCTCTCGCGGGTGGAAAGGTGCGTGTAACCGCCGCCGGGGGCAATGACGATGGTCGGGCGACGGACGGCGGGGTCTGCGACCAAATCGGGGATGTAGACTGTCATGGAGCAGTTTTTCAAGGCGATTGTATCACAATACATAGATGATTTCCTCCTTGCGCAGGGGATTTCGCGCCTGCAGGCGCGACAAGGGGGCAATGAAAACAGACGAAGTCTGCGATCGCCCCCTTGACCCCTTCGGATGCTACTGGTTGGTTATGTTTATTTTCTTATTTTGGCAAGCCAAAAGCACACAAACTATAACCACTTTCGATAAAAACCAAGAAACATGGGAGGGCACCGAAGGTTTCCAAAGGGCGATCGCAGACTTTGTCTGTTCTCACTGCCCTTTGGTCGCCGCCGCAGCGGCGAAATCTTTAGAACATGCACACCTGACTGGTTTCGCTCAAGCCCTCCAGCGAACCGTGCGTCCGCAGCAGCTCAATGACCGCGCTGGAAATGCGCGTGCGCTCCTTCAAGTCCTCCACCGACATGAACGGGCCGCGCTCGCGCTCACGCACGATGTTGATGGCAGCCGATTCGCCCAGTCCGCCCAAGGACGTGAACGGACACCGCAGCCCCGTTTCGCCCTCCATCTTGAATTTCTTCAGGTCGCTCTTGTACAGGTCGCACGGCAGGAACTTGAAGCCGCGCATGTTCATCTCCAGCACCAGTTCAAGGCTCGTCACGGCTTCCTTGTCCTTCGCGGACGCCTTCGGGTCAGCCTTAATCTGCTTGATTTTCTCGCGAATCGTCGCGGGGTCAATCAGCATCGTCATCGCGTCGAAGCCGTCGCCGCGCACGGTGAAGTACGCACAATAATATGCCAGCGGACGATGCACCTTATACCACGCCACGCGCAGCGCCATCGTCACATACGCCACGGCGTGTCCCTTGGGGAACATGTACTTGATTTTCTTGCACGAATCCATGAACCACTGCGGAACGTGCTGTTCAATCATCGCCTGTTCCATTTCAGGCTTCAGGCCGCGCCCTTTACGGACGCTCTCCATCGTCGTGAACGCCATCTTCGGCGCAACGCCCTTGTCAATCAGGTAGTTCATGATGTCGTCACGGCAGCAGACGCACTCGCTCAATTTCGCCGTACCGTTTGCAATCAGCTCCTGCGCGTTGCCCAGCCACACGTCCGTGCCGTGGGACAGGCCGGAAATGCGCAGCAGCTCCTCCATCGTCGTCGGCTTCGTCTCATCAAGCATCCCGCGCACGAACGATGTGCCGAATTCCGGCACGCCGAACGTACCCGTCAGGCAGCCGATATCCTCCGGCGTCACGCCCAGCGCCTTGGGCGACGAGAACAGGCTTCGCACGTCCGGGTCATCCAGCGGAACATCCTTGTAGCCGATGCCCGTCAATTCCTCCAGCATGTGCAAAACCGTCGGGTCGTCGTGACCGAGGCAGTCCAGCTTGACCAGAATGTCGTGCATGGAGTTGAAGTCAAAGTGGGTGGTGGTAAAGTCGGAATTGAGGTCGTCAGCAGGGTGCTGCACGGCGGTGAACTGGTAGATTTCGTACTCCTTCGGCACGACGACCATGCCGCCGGGGTGCTGCCCCGTCGTCTTTTTCACGCCCTCGCAGCCCGCCGCCAGACGCTCCTTCTCCGTGTTGCCGACTTGCAATCCGCGCTCCTCGAAGTACTTCGACACATAGCCATATGCCGTTTTTTCCGCCAGACCCGTAATCGTGCCCGCGCGGAAAACGTGGTCATGCCCGAACAACTCCTCGACGTTATGGAACGCGCGGTTTTGATATTCGCCGGAGAAGTTCAGGTCAATATCCGGCACCTTGTCGCCCTCAAAGCCGAGGAACACCTCGAACGGGATGTCGAAGCCGTCCTTCACGAGCTTCTGACCGCAGATTGGGCAGTCCTTGTCCGGCAGGTCAACGCCGACTTTGTATTGGCTCTTGTCCACGTCGAAAAAGCCCTTGCGGCAATGGGTGCAGCGGTAATGCGGCGGAAGCGCGTTGACCTCCGTGATGCCGCACATACGCGCAACGAGGCTCGAACCGACCGAACCGCGGCTGCCGACAAGATACCCGTCTGCGTTGGACTTGCTGACCAGCCGCTGGGCAATGTTGTACAGCGTCGCGAAGCCATAGCCGATGATGGATTTTAACTCCTTGTTCAGCCGGTTCACGACGATTTCGGGCAGCTCATCGCCGTAGAGCTCCTTCGCCGTGCCCCACGTCATATTCTGAATATTGTCCGCCGCGTCCTCCCAGAACGGCTGGAAGGTGTCCTCGCCCTTGGGGTGCTTGGGGAACAATTGCAGCTTGTCTACCTGATCCGCAATCTTCCGCGGATTGTCGATGACGACCTCGTGGCACTTTTCCGCGCCAAGGTAGGCAAATTCCTCCAGCATCTCGTTCGTCGTCTTGAAGTACAGCGGCGGCTGCATGTCGGCATCATCGTAGCCCATGCCCGCCTGAATGATGGAGCGGTTGATGGCGTTGTGCGGGTCAAGGAAGTGCACATCCCCCGTCGCGACGACCGGCTTGCCCAGCTCGTCGCCCAGCTGGACGATTTTGCGGTTGATGTCCCGCAGCGCCTCGTCGTCCGCCACGCGCCCCTCGCGCACCAGAAACGCGTTGTTGCCCACGGGCTGGATTTCCAGATAGTCATACCACGACGCGATTTCCTTGATTTTCTCCCACGGCTCATTTTCCAGCACTGCGCGGTAGAGTTCGCCCGCCTCGCACGCGCTGCCGATAATCAGCCCTTCGCGGTAGCGGTCAATCATGAAACGCGGCATGTGCGGGCGACGGCGGAAGTAGTCCAGATGCCCGATGGACACCAGTCGGTTGAGGTTGACCAGCCCCTCCTGACTTTTCACCAGCAGGATGACGTGGTAGCTTTCGCCGATGGCGCCGCCCTTGAGGGTGTTCAGGTCGCTGAGTTTGGTGAACCCGTGCTCTTCCTTGGCGATTTTGAACATCTTCGCCAGACAGTACGCCGTCGCGGTTGCGTCGTGGACGGCGCGGTGGGCGTTTTTGAGGCTCACGCTCAGCGCCTTGCAGACGCTCTTGAGTTTGAACGACTTCAGTTCCGGCAGCAGCTTGCGCGACAGGGACAGCGTATCCAGAATCGGCGCGTTGAACTCGCGCCCCAGCCGGCGCAGCTCCGCTTTGAGCAGCTTGCCGTCAAACGCGGCGTTGTGGGCGGCAATCGCGGCATCGCCGATGAAGTCCATCAGCTTCGGGATAGCGGTCTCCGCCGTCTCCTTATCCGCCAGCATCATGTCCGTAATGCCCGTGATTTCGGTGATTTTCGGCCGCAGGGGAATTTTCGGGTTTACCAGAATCGACAGCGTATCCACCAGCGTGCCGCCGGTCATTTTCACCGCGCCGATTTCAATCACGCGGTCTTTCAGCGTATCCAGCCCGGTGGATTCAAAGTCCAGCACGACGATGGTATCATCAACCGAGCGGTCGTCTTCATCGGTGACGACCTGCGTTTCGTCGATAAGGTAGCCCTCGCAGCCCGGAATCAGCTTAATCGGCTGCTTTTTGACGGCATTGAACGCCGCCGGGAACGCCTGCACCACGCCGTGGTCGGTAATCGCGACGGCGGGATGCCCCCACTCGATGGCGCGCTTGATGAGGTCACCCGCCGGGGTCAGCGCGTCCATGGTGGACATGTTGGTGTGCATGTGCAGCTCGATGCGCTTTTCCTCCGCCGTGTCCTCGCGCCTGATGCGCTCCATCGGCACCATATCGCGGATGGAAATGGACAGCTCATGCGCGAAGTTATCGTACATGCACTCGCCGCGCACCTTGACGTTCAGCCCCACCTTGATTTGGTTGACCTTGTCCATCACCGCCTGACGTTCCTCGTCGGTAATCGGCGGCGGCGGCGCGTCGTCGTCCTTCTTCTTGCCGAAGGGCAGGCGGCGGTAGCGCATGAACGCCTTGCAGAGGATGGAGGACGTGTAGTCGGTGATGGCAAAGGTGACGAGCAGCAGTTCGCCGCCCTTGAGTTCCTTCGTTTCCAGCTTGAAAATGTCGCCCTGCACGACGACCAGCCCCGCGTCGCTTGCCAGCTCCTTCATTTCCATCGGCGGATCGGCAATTGCGCGCCCCATAATCGGCTTGCCGATGGCGTGGTCGGTCATCACGGGCAGCATCGGGTCGCGCTCCGGCGTTGTCTGCTCCGGCTTCTTCTCGCGCGGCGCGGACGGCTTGCGCTCCTTGTGCTCCTTCGCGGGCTTGACGTCCCCCTGCGTCATCGCGGCAATTTGCTCCGGCGTGTAGGTGACGGTCTGCTCGCGCAATCTCTCTTCGCGGATTTCCGCCAGCCGCTTCTCCTGATCGCCCGCGACGGTCAGTTCCACCATCACCTCGGCGGAAAAAATGTCCTTCACCGCCTGTGACAGGCGCGCCGCGACGTTCTGCCGCCCCATGTATTCCAGGCTGAACGCGTCGGGGAAGGTCAGCGTGATGCGCTTGCCGTCGCACCGCCAGTCGATTTGGCTCATCCAGCTGGCGGACGCGGGATAATTGCGGCGCAGGAAGTCGGTCAGCACCTGCTTATACGCGCTGATGTTCTCCAGAAAATCGTCCTTCAGTCCCGGCGACACGACGCGCAGCGCCAGCGGCTTTTGCGGGAAAACGCGCCGCAGAAGCGCTTCCAGCTTCAGGAACGATGCTTCCTCCACCAGCACATTTGACTCAAACGTGATGTACACCTTGCCCTGCGACTGCACATACACCACGCGCGGCGCATGGAGCTGCCCCTTGAGCTGCGGCAGCGCGGCATACACCTGCGCGAGCAATTCATCGTAACTCATGCTGCTTCCTCCTTCCCTATAACGACGACGAGCCAAGGGGGGGACTTCGTCCCATCTCATCTCCCCCTTGACCCCACCAGAGGCTCTGCCTCTGGACTCCGCAAGGG
>ERZ773139.1771-NODE-1771-length-23651-cov-5.062977_pt1 | contig 23651 bp, 20 predicted proteins | sample MGYA00580854_ERZ773139 | MGnify/ENA primary metagenome ERZ773139 (study PRJEB29015, sample SAMEA2737809) | human gut metagenome | biome: human gut; feature: human-associated habitat; material: faeces | place: China | collected 2012 ...
GGAGTGATTCATCGGCTTGAAGGCCTGCTTAATCGGTATTTGTTTTTGGGTTTATCGTCGAAATATTTGGCAGAACCATTTTTTTTATATCATTTATTTTTGTTTTATATTTATTTATCGAAGCATTATACTCTTTCATACTAAGAAGTGAATTTGAAAGTAATTTATCTAATTCATCACTTAAATAAGTTATATTGTAATTAGTTTTTTCTTCTACTATAGTGATAATATTTTTAATATTTAAAGCAAGATCATTTACTTCTTTTTCATAGTTTTTATTAGAAAATAAAGCATTAAATTCAATATCTTCAAGTAATCTATTTTTAAATCTTGTAATTATAATGGAAACTTGTTTATTATATAAATTTATATCAATACTATTATAATAATTCATAAACTCATCTCCTTTATCTTCACTTATATTTTACTATAAAACTAATATAATTTACACATTTTACAGACATGTTTACATATACATTTACATAAATTCTATATAGACAAATAATTTATTTTATCGTATACTATTGTTAGAATAAAGGGTGATTTTATGGATAAAGGTTTTGATGATTTAAATTCTTTTTTAAAAAATAGTTATGAAAAAAATAAACTTAAAAGAAAAAAGAAAAATAAATACCTAATTATTTTAGTAAATATAATAACAATTATAACCTTAATTGGCGCAGGTATTGGAATAAAAAGTATAAACGATTATAAAGATGAAATAAAAAAAACAAGTGAATATGAAAAAAGTTTATTAAATAGAAAACCTATTTTAATCGAAAAAGAAGAGATTAAAAAAGATTTATATGACTTTACAGAACTTTTAAAAACTAATCCTGATACTGTTGGATGGTTAAAGGTAAATAATACTAAAGTTGATTTACCAATTGTTAAAACAACAGATAATAAATTTTATTTAAATCATAATTTTGATAAAAAATATAGTACATTTGGTTGGGTATATGTTGATTATCGTAATAATTTAGATAATCTAAGTAAAAATATAATTATATATGGTCATACTTATAAAAATGATTTAATGTTTAGTAGTTTAAAAAATGCTTTAGAAAAGTCTTGGTATGAAAATAAAGATAATTTAATTATTGAACTTAAAACTCCAAAAGATAATTATAAATATAAAATATTTTCTATATATACAACTAAAAAAACTGATTCATATTTAAAAACATCATTTACCAGTCAAGAGTTTAATGAATATATAAATAATTCTTTAAGTAAAAGTATTAATAATTTTAATACTGAAGTTAATGAAAGTGATAAAATACTTACCTTATCTACTTGCTATTTAAATAGTAATAATAGACTTGTTATCCAAGCTAAATTAGAAAATTAAAACAGTAATTAAATACTGTTTTTTCTTATTTTTTCTACTTGTTTTAATGTTTCATTCAAACTAATATAATTATTAGGGGTTTCATCTAAATTCTCTCTTATTTCTTGTAAAAAGTTAAAGTGATAAGCAAAATCTTTTATAAATATTTTATAGTTTTCTAAAACTATCTTTTCCAAATTTTTATCTTTTTTATTTTTTATTAATAACCAATTATCATCTAAATCAATTAATTTAGGATTACTTTTTTTATCAATTAATACATTTGAATATATATCTGTTGGATATATATATTCGTTAAGTAATTCATAAATATTATCTAGTAATTTTACCATTATATTATAAAATTCATTAGGATTATTTATTAAAAAGGTTTCTATATCACATGAATTTTTTATATATTTAAGTATTGTACCTATTATTATATTATTATATTTTACTATTCCTAAAGGAAAGTCTGTATTTTTAATATTTTTACTTCTTTTTTCTAATTCAATAAATTTTTCTTTTTGTAAGCATAAACTTTCTAAATATTTTTTGGTATAATCAGGAATATCTTCTTCTTTTTCAAGTCCTAAAAGACATGTATATTTTCTACTTATTTTTAATAACTCATTAGAATTATATATAAAAACAATACCTGAAGAAGTTTTTTTAGTTGTTAATCTTGGATATAAATTTATTGTTTGTTTATCAATAATTAATTCTTTCATAAACTTCACTTTCCTTTTAATGGCTTTTATTATAACAAAATAGATATTTAAAAGCAAGGAAATTCCTTGCTTATTTTACAATTTGGCTATAATTTAAATTGTGAATTATAAAGTTCTGCATAAAAACCATTTTGTTTTAAAAGTTCATCATGTTTACCTTTTTCAAGTATTTCTCCATCCTTCATTACAATTATAAGATCGGCATTTTTAATTGTTGATAATCTATGTGCTATTATAAATGAAGTTTTTCCTTTTGTTAAAACATCCATTGCTTTACTTATTAACTCTTCTGTTCTTGTATCAACGTTTGATGTTGCTTCATCTAGGATTAAAAAAGGTGTTTCTTTTATAAGTGCTCTTGCAATAGTTAGAAGTTGTCTTTGACCTTCGCTTACATTTGTTTCTTCACTTAAATAACTATCATATCCATTAGGAAGGGTTTTTATAAAGTGATCCATTCCTACGATTTTACAAGCTTTTTTTACTTCTTCTAAAGTTATATTTTTTCTATTATATATGATATTTTCTTTTATAGTTCCCTCAAATAACCAAGTATCTTGAAGAACCATTGTAAATAAATCATGAACATTTTCTCTTTTTAAATCTTTTATTTTAATATCATCAATTTTTATATCACCAGAATTTATATCATAAAATTTCATAAGTAAATTAACCATTGTTGTTTTACCACTTCCTGTTGGTCCAACTAAAGCCACTTTTTGACCTGGTTTTATTTTAACTGAAAAATCTTTTATTGTAGGAGTATTATTACCATCATATGTAAAACACACATCATTAAATTCTAATTTACCTATAACTTTTTCTTTTTCAAGAATTTTTTTATTTGTTTCTTTTTCCATTTCTTCTTCATCAAGAAGCTCAAATACTCTTTCACTAGCAGCAGCAGTTTGTTGGAAAGAAGACATTGTTTGTGCTATTTGACTAAGAGGAGATGTAAATAATCTAACATATGAAATAAATGCTACGATTACACCAAAACTTATTTTGTTATTAATTACAAGTAACGCACCGACAATACAAACACATACATAACCAAAGTTACCTACAAACATCATCATTGGAGGCATAAGTCCTGATAAAAAACCACTTTTTCTTGTGGAGTTAAATAATTTATCGTTTATTTTATTAAAATTAGCTCTTGTTTCTTCTTTAGCGTTATATTTTTTTACAACAGCAATATTAGAATAAATTTCTTCAATATTAGCATTTAAATTACCAAGTTCTTTTTGCCTTTCAATAAAATATTTTTGACTTTTAGATAAAATAATAAACATAAATATAAAACCAAATAAACTAGATATAATCGCTGTTATTGCCATTAAAGAGTTTGTTACAAACATCATTATAATTGTACCAATAAATAATGTTAAAGCACTTACAAAACTTGCTAAAGAATTATTTAATGTTTGTGAAACAGTATCAACATCATTTGTAACTCTTGATAAAACATCTCCAATTTTATTTTTATCAAAATATTTTAGCGGAAGTTTATTAATTTTTATAGATATTTTTTCTCTTAGATTTTTAGCAAACTTATTAGCTACAACAGTCATACTAATAGATTCAATATATGTAAATAAAGCACTTAAAATATATATTATTGCTAAAAATATACTTATAACTTTAATTTTATCTAAATTCATCTTTGGTTTAACAAGTTCTTTTATTGTTTCAGGCATCAAATCAAGTTTTTTGTATAAATCACTTATATCATCTTGTTTTATATCTTTAGCTATATTTAAATATTCTAATTGATCATTTATAGATATTTTTATATTATCTATTTCTATTTCTTTTAGATTATTATTTGTATAATTAAAATATATTTGTTCATTCAAAGTTTTAAAATTATCTTTATTAATTATTAATCCACTTGTTATTTCATCAGTTAGTTTTGATAATTTATTAGGAGTTATAATTGATAAGATAGATCCTACTACTGCGAGTAATAAAGAAATAATAATTAATATTTTATATTTATTAAGTTCTTTTATCAAACGAGAAAGAGATTTTTTTAAGTTTTTAGGTTTTAAATTTTTATTATTTTCATTATGCATTTAACTCATCCTCCTTTAATTGTGAAAGGGCTATTTCCTTATAAACATCACATGTTTTTAATAGTTCTTTATGTGTACCTATTCCAACACAATTACCATTATCTAACACTATTATTTTATCAGCATTAATTATTGTGCCTATTCTTTGTGCTACGATTAATATTGTTGCAGATTTAGTATATTTTTTAAGTTCTTTTCTTAATGTATAATCAGTTTTATAATCAAGAGCACTAAATGAATCATCAAATATATATATTTCAGGATTTCTTGCAATAGCTCTTGCTATAGCTATTCTTTGTTTTTGTCCTCCGGAAAGATTAGTTCCAGATCTAGCTACTAAAGAATTATATTTATTATCTAATTTTTCAATAAATTCACTTGCTTGAGCCACATTTGCTGATTCTTTTATCTTTTTTAAAGACACTTTTTTACCATTTACTTTTCCAAACCCTATATTAGAATTAATTGTACCTGAAAAAATAACTGCTTTTTGAGGAATATAACCTATTTTATCATTTAATACTTCTTCTTTATATTCTTTTACATTAATATTATCTACTAAAATTTCACCCTCAGTTACATCATAAAATCTTGAAATAAGATTAATTAAAGTAGATTTACCACTTCCTGTTGACCCAATAAAAGCAACTGTTTCACCTTTTTTAATATCAAATGAAATATCTTTTAATACATATTCTTCAGCTTTTGGATATTTAAATGAAACGTTTTTAAAAGTTATTGTTCCTGTTTCTTTAGATGAAGTTATATTACCCTCTTTTAATTTAACTTTTTTATCTAATACTTCATTTATTCTTTTAGCAGACACTTGTGCTCGAGGAAGCATCATAAAAATCATAGCAAGCATTAAAAATGACATTATTACTTGCATAGCATAACTTGAAAAGACAATCATATCTCCAAATAATCCTATTTTTGAAGAAAAAGAAGCATCATTTATTAAATATGCCCCAACATAATAAATAGAAAGAGTTAAAAAGTACATAACTAAATACATCATTGGGGACATAATTGCAAAAGTTTTTTGATTAAACATTTGTTGTTTTGTAAGAGAAGTATTTACTTCGTTAAATTTATTTTCTTGATAATTTTCAGCATTAAAAGCCCTTACTACTCTTATACCAGTTAAGTTTTCACGAGTTACATTATTTAATTTATCAATAAGCTTTTGAACGATTTTAAACTTAGGAACAACAATTAAACTTATAATAATAAGTGTAACAAGAAGAATAGCTAAAGAAACTGCTGTTATAATACTCCAGGACATATTTTTATTTAAAATTTTTGTTACAGCCCAAACTGCCGTAATTGGTGCTTTAATTAAAAGTTGTAATCCCATCCCAAGCAACATTTCTATTTGAGATACATCATTTGTAGTTCTTGTAATTAAACTACTTGGACTAAATTCTTTAATTTCTTCCATGTCCAAATCTTCAACTGTATTGAATAATTTACTTCTAATATTCATAGAAAATTTACTTGCTATATAAGATATTAAAAATCCTACAACTATAGAACAAATTAAACTTCCTAAAGCACAAAGTAACATATAACCACCATTAGTTATAATATCTTTCATCTTACTTCCTTCAGTTTGAACTAGCTTTGTTATCGTAGCCATATAATCAGGCATTTTTAATTCTAAATCAACAGATATAAAAATAAATACACATGATATTAATATTAAAAATATTTCTTTTTTTCTTAAATTCTTAAGTAATTTTATCATACAAATCCTCCCATTATTAACAATACGACATTACATTTTACTCTAAAAATATTAAAATGTCTACATATTTCACTTATATTTTACAAAAAAGGTAAAAATATTATTCACTCTTTATTCTTAATATCATATAATAAATTAGATGTCAATAGTAAATGATGTTGATATTGAATTTATCATTTTTATTAAACGAAAAGAACTCAAAATAAATGAGTTCTTTTTGTATTTTATATATTTAAATTATTCATTTGTTATTACATAGCGTACGGTATAATATACATTACTGCCATAATATGTGAAATAATAAAACACTCCAGCAGATAATCTACTATTATATTCTCCACCACGAACATACCACGACTTACTTGTGTCAAGAACATCATTACCATCATAATACCATCCTTTTGTTGCATATAATGCATGACCTTGATATTCGGTTGTTGTATAATTATTATAATATTTTTTATCTGGTAAATCGTTAAATCCTGAGGCACTTTTTGAATTATTATAAACACCCATAACATATTCGCCACGACCACCACTCATGTCATATATACCATATATATTATTAGTTGTTGAAGCAGCTTTTCCTAGTGTTGTATTATATGCTCCGTTTGTTGCAGAACTAGAACTTCCTGCAGGAGCTCCATACCCTGTTTTATATGAACTATTATTGTTTATCCCTATATCAATACATGTCGTACTATCAGCACATCTTCCATATATACTTTGTGTTAAATATGCTACTGCTCCCCATTCATTATTTTTACTCATATGAGTATCTACTTCACTACTTACAAACCCAAAACTATTATTAGCTTGTTCCATACTTCTTCCTGCATAAAAGTAACTACTTACATTATTTACCGTTACACTTACTAAGTTTGGTTTTATTAGTATATTATTAGCATTACTACATGTTGTAGTTGTGCAACCTAATTTACCATCAGTTGTACTCGTTTCAAACTTACCATACCAAAAACCACTTAGCTCTTTATCCCCAAAGGTAAATGCATCTATTGATGTTTCATTTTCTTTTACAAATGTTACATCTATTGCGTTAGGCAATGCCACTGTTCCACCATTATAATTACTTGGTGTTACTGCATTAAATCTTGGTATCCATACCCACATTGTTGTTATATCATTCATTGGTATAACAGTTCCTGGATTTTCATTTTTATATGTTTCTAATCTATCACTTGTTATAGTAACTGCATTCGCCCAAATCTGATTATCATAATTGTACCATCTATTTTCCATAGTTTTATTATTTATATCTGCTTTTTTCCATGAGCTTGATGTTTCATCATAATATACTGGTATCATATTTGATGCTAAAACAGGTTTATTTGCATTACTATTATCTTCGTTCTTATCAAGTGTAAATTTATATGGATTAGAGCTTGTGCCATCTCCACTTGATATTTGGACATTATACTTTAGATATAATGTTGGACGAACAGCATAATTATTATTACTGGCACTATTAAAGCCAACAAGTCCATCAGCATCAATATTGAAAACATCGCCACTATAATTGCTACGTTGAGGAAGTAACCATTCATTTTTTTTGATATTATATAGCCAATTATTACTTGTACATGTTTCATCATTATAACTTGATAAATTAGATGTGCAAGTATCACTTGCTGAATAACCATAATCACTTATGTACATAAGCCCTATTTTTCCTGTCCAACTATTTGAATTTGTTCCATAATAATATGTATTACTACCGCTTATTTTCCTTTCGTATTGATACATCATATCTTTAGATATACCAGTTGATTGGGTATAACCCCCTAAATAGTATTTAGCATTACCTATCATACTTTGTTCATCAATATTTGATAATGTATTATAATATGTTGTATTAAGATAGGTTTTAAGTGTTGCTCTTGTCCAGTTATTATAGCTTGATGTTGATGATACTTGAGTTGAATTCCAAAATTGTGTTCCTACACTTGCATTTCTTATTAATTTAATTCTATTTTCTATTTTCCCTGTTCCATCATCTGTTGGGAATACTCCTATTATTCGCCATACTTCATTATTAAATGTTACATAATTTTTCGGACTTGCTCCACGATATCTATATTCTGTTATACTTTCATTTGTTCCTATTTGAAGTGTACTATCAGCTTCATGTGTTATGGTATATAGTCCACTGTTATCTTTATTATCTGTTAATGCTATTAAAGTATCTGCTCCTGTTATAATTGTTTCTTCGTTATTCACTACAGTATATACATTTACTTTAAATTTATATATAACATCTTTCATTTCTAAAGTATGATTTCCATCATTTGATGTTTCTGTATATAAATCTTTTGTATCATCTATCCATGTTCTTAATCTATATAAATGTTTTTCTCCTTGATTTATTTGTTTATTATATAACTTTTTATAATTATTTTTATTAGCATCTACTTCTAGTTGACTTATACTAATAGGACTTACTATTTCTATATTATCTTGATTAGTTAAATATACTTTTACTTTATCGTTAGTAAGTGTTGAAATATCATTTTCATCTATTGCTATTATATAGTTTATTGAAGTATTTTTATTTGATGTTAAACTTATTTCAAAATCAAAATATTTTTCTTGAGATTTCCCATCAGTATCATTTAATATTGAATTATTATCTAAAATTAATCCATCTGATGTTTCATTATATTTAAATACTATTCCACCAGCATCTATTACTTGTTCTTTCTTTCCTGTAAATAATATTTCATATAATGAATATGTTACTCCTGTTATTATAAGAATTATAGATATCATAAATATTATTAATATCAATTTATTTTGTTTTAATTTATTTATCATTTTATCAACTCCATCGTATTCTATTAACTATTAACTTTATAAGGTTATTATATAATATACCCCCTCCCAAGTCAATGTTTTTATTAACATTTTTTAACAAGGGTCAAATTTGGTATATTTTTCTATCCTACAAGATTTATTTTATCATAATAATACGAAAAATATTGTTGGTAATTTTTACCAATAAAAAAGATCATACTTTTATGACCTTATTTATCTCTTAATACAGCATTACATTTAGTTGTAACTTCATCAATAATTCTTTTAAATACTTCCATTACTTCATCTTCTTCAAGTGTTCTTGTATTATCACTAAATGTTAATTTATATGCAATTGATTTTTCATCTTCTTTTACATTAGTACCTGTATATACATCAAATACTTCAATATTAGTAAGAAGTCTAGATCCTGCATGCTTTATTACATCATATAATGCTTTTTGTTCTACATCTTTTTTTATTATAAATGCAACATCTTTTACTATTTCAGGATAAATGCTTGCTTCTTTAAACTTTATAGGTTTTACATTCATCATAATATCTTTAAGTGATATTTCACATACATAAATATCATCTTTTTTAATACTTGGATGAACTTTACCTATAATTCCTACTTCTTTTTTATCCACAAATATTCTTGCTCCAATTTTAGGATGTATATCATTAATACTATCTTTTTCAAAACTATATCTATTTTTAAGACCTACATAATCTAAAATATTTTCTATTATTCCTTTTATTAAATAAAAATCTACTTTTAAACTATTACTATTCCATGAAGTAGTAACTAAATTACCTTTCATTAAAATAGTTAATAGCGTGTCTTCATTATAGTTTTCATCATATACTTTACTTATTTCATAAATACAAATATTATCTTGCTTTCTTGCTTTATTATAATCATATATATTTAATAACGAAGGAATTAAACTTGTTCTTACAACACTTTTATCTATACTCATTGGATTAGGTAAATATATATTTTTAATATCTTTATATTTAAAGCTATCTGCCATTTCTATCGAAGTTAAAGTATATGTTTTTACTTCATTAAGTCCTAAAGCTCTACATCTTTTACTTATGTCTTTTCTAAATTTAACATCTTTTTCATAACCACCTTGTTTTATTTCTAATTTAGGAAGAGTTGATTTTAAATTATGATAACCATAAAGTCTACCTATTTCTTCTGCTAAATCATTAACAAATGGATCAATATCAAGTCTTCTGTTAGGAATAGTACAAGTAAATATACCATCTTCTAAAGTATATTTAAAATCTAATCTATCAAGTTCTTTTTCCATATCTGAAGTACTTATATCAATACCTAACATTTTATTAATATCATCTTTTTTAAATGTAACTACTTTTGGTGTTTTATCAATATTATCATACATTACTATACCATCATATATTTTAGCATTAGCATATTTTTCTAATAAATGGCATGCTCTATTGAGGGCAAGAAGTGTATATTCATAGTTAAGTCCTTTACCAAATCTTACTGAAGCCTCACTTCTTAAATTTAATCTATTAGCAGTATTTCTTATACTTACATTATCAAATATAGCACTTTCAATTAAGATATTTTTTGTAGTATTTTCTACTTCAGTAGCCATACCTCCCATTACTCCCGCAATAGAAATAGGTTTTACACCATCTGTTATTACAATATCATTACTTGTTAATATTCTTTCTTTATTATCTAAAGTTATAATTTTTTCATTTTCTTTAGCATTTCTTACTTCAATAAATTTACCTATACTATCATAATCATAAAAATGAAGAGGTTGTCCGAATTCTAACATAACATAATTAGAAATATCAACAACATTATTTATACTTCTCATTCCAACGCTTTCAAGACGTTTTTTAATAAAATCTGGGCTTTCTTTTATTTCAACATCTTTAACTAATTTAGTTAAGAAATAAGGACATTTTGAAGTATTTACTGTTAAATTTATTAAATTATCACAAGATTTATCTAAAACTTTATAACTTGTATCAGGAAGAGTAACTTTTTTATTTAAAATTGTACCTATTTCATAAGCAAATCCTATATGATAATAACAATCATTATTTCTATGTTTATGAACATCAAGTTCATATAATGTATCATCTAATCCTAAATACTTAAGTGGATCTTCTCCTACTACAGCATCACTATTTAATTCACAAATTCCTTTATTATAATTTTCTTCCGTTTTTTCATCTATTCCAAGTTCAAATAAAGCACAAATCATTCCATTTGATTCTACGCCTCTTATTTTTCCTTTTTTAATAACATTGTTACCTGGCAAAACACACCCATCTTTAGCTACGATAACTTTAATACCTTGTCTTACATTTTTTGCACCACACACTATTTGTAATGTTTCATTGCCAATATCAACAAGACATATATGTAAATGATCACTATCTGGATGATTTTCACATGTTAAAACTTCTCCAATTACTAAATTATCTATATGTTTAGTAACTACTTTTTCAACATTTATTCCTGCTTGTGTTATTTCTGTTGCTAACTTTTTTAAATCTCTATTTTCTATATCAACATAATCTTTAACCCAATTTAAACTAATCATATTAATCCTCCCTTTTATCAAATGGTGATACTTCTCTTAAATCTGTTTGATAGAATGTTCTTATATCATTTATACCATATTTAAGCATTGCAAGACGTTCTGCTCCAAACCCAAATGCAAATCCTGTCCAACTATTTGGATCATAACCACAGTTTTTTAAGACATTTGGATGAACAATTCCTGCTCCTGCTACAGTTATCCAACCTGTATTTTTACATAAAGAACAACCTTTTCCATGACATGCAAAACAACTAATATCAGTTTCTACACTTGGTTCAGTAAACTGATAATAACTTGGTCTAAATCTAGTTTCACAACTCTCTCCAAATAAATGTTTAAATATAACATCCATTGTTCCTTTAAGGTCTGATAAACTTATTTCTTTATCTACTACTAAACCTTCAATTTGCATAAATTGATGTGAATGTGTTGCATCATCATCATCTCTTCTGTAAGTTTTCCCAGGGCAAATCATTCTAATAGGTTTTTTCCCTTCATACTTTAACATTGTTCTTGCTTGAACTGGAGATGTTTGACTTCTAAGTAAGATTTCATCATCTTTTATATAGAATGTGTCTTGTGCATCCCTTGCAGGATGTCCTTTTGGAATATTTAATAATTCAAAATTAAATTTATCCTCTTCAATTTCAGGGCCATCCAAAACATCATAACCCATTGAAATAAATACAGTTTCAATATCTTCAACTAATTTTTCTAAAATATTAGGTGAACCACTTGTTATTTTAGTACCAGGAAGTGTTATATCTATTTGTTCTTTATTTAACTCTTCATTTAATTTTTCTTCCTCTAAAACTTTTTGTTTTTCCATAAATAAAGTATTAAAATGATTTCTAATATCATTAACCATCATTCCATAACTTTTTTTATCAACTGCTTCTTTTATCCCATTTTGTAAAATAGTAATAATACCTGTTTTACCTAAATATAAAACCTTAATTTCATTTAAAGATTTTAAATCATTAACATTACTAATTTTATTACTTATTTCATTTTTTATTTCATCAATATTCATAAAAATCCTCCTTCATAAAATAAAAAAGGTAATACCAAAGGACGAATTATTTCGTGGTACCACCTTATTTCATAAGTATAACTTATCTTAAACCTTTAACGCAGGTAACGATAAAGCTAAAGAGTGAATTCATAAGATATTACTTAGAAGTTTACACCAACCACTTCTTCTCTTAAAGTAATACTTCTTATTACTATTTTCTTATTATCGCTTTTTCTTATGTATTGAGTATACTATTAAATTAAGAAAAATTCAAGATATTTACTTAATTTTCATTTACTTTTATTCAAGTATAGCCTTTATTCTTCTTACTCCTGAAGAACTAGCTTCTTCTTTTATTATTTTAAAATGTCCTAATTCTTTAGTATTTTTTACATGTGGCCCACCACATAATTCTTTTGAAATATTCCCAATTGTATATACTGTTACAACATCAGGATATCTTTCAATAAACATACATTCTGCTCCACTTTTAATCGCATCTTCTTTATTCATTTGAGCACAAATAACATCTAATCCTTCATTTATCCAAGTATTTACAATATCTTCTGCTTTTTTTATTTCCTCTTCACTTAATTTATGATCACAAGAAAAATCAAAACGCATTCTTTCTTCAGTTATATTACTACCTTTTTGATGAACATCTTTATTTACTACTAATTTTAATGCAGCATTAAGTAAATGTGTAGCAGTATGATATTTAGTTTCTATTTCACTATTATTAGATAATCCTCCTTTAAACTTACCACTTGATGATTTTCTTGACAACTCTTGATGTGCTTTAAATTTTTCATAAAATCCATCAACATCAACTTCAATATTTTGTTCTTTTGCAAGTTCTAAAGTAAGTTCAATTGGAAATCCATATGTATCATATAATTTAAATGCTAAATCTTTATTTAATTTATTGTCTTGTAAAGAACTAACCATTTTATCAAATTCTTTTAAACCTTTAGATAATGTTTTATTAAATTTAATTTTTTCTTTTTTTAGTTCTTCAAGAACAATATTTCGATTTTCTTCTAATTCTTTATAATATTTTTTATATTTATCTATTATTAAATTAGCAAGTATTTCTTCAAAATTACTATCAATATCAATATTTAACATCTTAGCATATCTTATTGTTCTTCTTATTAATCTTCTTAAAATATAACCTTGATCTGTATTAGAAGGTTTAATAAAAGCATAATCTGCAAGAATAAATACAGAAGTTCTTATATGATCTGCGATTATTCTCATTGGTTTTTCATTACCTTCATATGGTAAAGATGATATTTCTTCTATTTTTTCTATAACATCTTTCCAAATTGATGATGTATAATTATCATTTACACCTTCAAGAATAGCAGTTGTTCTTTCAACACCCATACCTGTATCAACATTTTTCTTAGGAAGTTCACTAATTACCCCATTTTCATCTTTATAAAATTCCATAAAAACATCATTCCATATTTCAACCCATCTATCATCTTCTGGATCAAATACTTCAGGTATTTCATCATCACTTCTAAAATAAAACATTTCACTATCAGGTCCACATGGTCCGGCTTCTCCTGCTATCCAAAAATTATCATCTTTTGTTTTAGCAATTCTTTTTTCATTTATCCCTAAACTTTTCCATATTTCATAAGATGTTTTATCTTCTTCAATATCATCATTTCCTGCAAAAACAGTAACTCCAAGCCTTTCAACAGGAATATTTAAAACTTTTGTTAAAAATTCAAAACTCCAAGTGATTGCTTCTTTTTTAAAATAATCTCCAAGACTCCAGTTACCTAACATTTCAAAAAATGTATGATGATAAGTATCTCCAATATTATCTAAATCATTAGTTCTAATACATTTTTGATAATCACATAATCTTGTTCCTAAAGGATGTTTTTCTCCTTTTAAATAAGGTACAAGTGGTTGCATACCTGCTGTATTAAATAATACAGATGGATCATTTTCAGGTACAACTGGCGCACTTGGTATAAAAACATGTCCTTTACTTACAAAAAAATCAATATATAAATCTTTTAAATTCATTATTTTTCACCTCTTACTACATTTAATATAATATCAACAACTTCTTCAATCGTTTTATTAGTTGTATCAATATATACTTGGTCTTCACTTCTTTTTAAAGCTCCCACTTTTTTATGTAAATCATTGTAATCTCTTTTTTCAATATTTTCAAGCACTTCTTCATAAGTACATGAAATATTATTTAATTTATTTTGTTTATATCTTCTATTTGCTCTTTCTTCTAAAGTAGCATCTAAATAAAATTTATAAGTAGCATTAGGAAAAACAACTGTTGTTATATCTCTTCCTTCCATAACTATATCATTATTTTTAGCATAACTTCTTTGAAGATGTAACATACTTTCTCTTACTCCAATGTAATTTGAAATAGGAGAAACAATATCTGATACTTCGTTACTTCTTATTTTTTCTGTAACATCTTCATTATTTAAATAAACTTTATCTTTTATAAGTTTAATATCAATATTTTTTGCTACTTCTTCTAATTTTTCTTGTTCTTCTTTTTTTATATTATTTTCTAAAGCATATAAAGCAACACATCTATACATAGCCCCTGTATCTATATTTAATAAATTAAGTCTTTTTTCTAATTCCTTAGCAATTGTTCCTTTCCCAACTCCACATGGACCATCAATTGCTATTATTATATTTTTTTTCATATAATGTTTCCTTTCAAAATAAAACTTATTATTAAATAAGTTTTATATATTTGTCTTTTCTTTTAATCTTCCAATTAAATTATATTTTTCATTATAATAACTTGCTATTATTTTAACACTAGCCATTATTGGCGTTGCAAAAATCATTCCAAGAATACCAAATAAGTATCCAAACACTAATAATCCTATCATAATTGTTACAGGATGTAATTTCATTGTTTTACTCATAATTAAAGGTTGTAAAATCATTCCATCAACTTGTTGTATAGCAAATGCTACAACTCCTGCTAAAATACCAGTTAAAGGGCTTACTGTTAAACCTACAATAACGCATATTGCTCCACCTATCCATGGTCCAATATATGGAATTATATTTGTAATTCCACAAATAAGTCCAAAAAGTAAAGCACTTGGAAGACCAATTATTCCATAGAATATTGATGATAAAATCATTATAATTAATGATATAAATAATGTTCCTTGAACGAAACTTCTAAAAGCTATATTTAATTTTCCAATTATATAATTAAATCCTTCTTTATTTTTTATTGGAATATAATTAAATATTTTTTTAACACCCTCAAAATCAATAAGTAAATAAAACCCTACGATTAGCCCTAATCCAAAAGTACCAATAGATGATACAAGCGTACTTACAACATTTAAAGCTGCTTTAGGAAGTCCTGTTGTTAAATCTACTCCAATATTTTCTAATGCTTTATATACACTAGTTTCAACTGATGTAAAATCAAATCCTGTTGCTTCTAATTTAGTAAATAAATTTTCAATAAATGTACCTGTTGATTTTATAAGAGTTGGAAGTGAATTAGTAATAAATTCATTAAGTTGTGTATAAAGAAGTGGAAGCATTATTCTAAATAATAAATATAAAATCAGAATAAATACAAAAAATACTACAATTGTTCCAATTGATCTTTTTACATTTTTCTTTTGTAAATAAGTAACTGCGGGATCTAATAACCATGCAATTACTAATCCTATAAAAAATGGACTAATGACTCCTAAAATAGATCCTAATACTTTAAATATTTCTAGATTTTTAAATAAAATTATAATAAATACAATAATAGCTAAAATAACACATGTATAAAGTATTTTTAACATTTTTTTAGATAAACCTATTACTTCATTTAAATTATGATAATTTAATTCTTCTTTTTTATTATTATTCATAATAATCATTCCTTTCAAACTAACAATAGTATAACATGAAAAAGTCTTAAAAAAAACCCTAATTTAATTAAAAATTAGAGTTTTTTAAACAACAAGTACATTCATCACAACAATTACAAGAATTTTTTTTACCACTTCTTAAGTTACCTATAAAATCCTTAACACTTTGTTTAGCTTCTTTAGGTAAAGCAAAATAAACTCCTGCCCCTGCTATTACCATACTACCTACAACATAAGCAGCTGCCTTTTTAAATCCTTTCAAAAATCTTCACCTCAAAAGTATTATTTACATATTTTATTATTTAATACATGAAATAATAAAATCTTTCAAAGATGTTTTTCTAATATTTTCCTTATCATTTAAAATAGCTTTTTCTAAAGCAGATAACTCCCCAATTAAAATTAATTTTTTCTTTGCCCTTGTAGTAGCAGTATAAATAAGCTTTTTATATAACATAATACTATATTTATTCAAAATTGGAATAATAACAACATCAAACTCACTACCTTGAGCTTTATGTATACTTATACAATAACCTAACTTTAAATCACTAAAATTAGATGCCGTTATTCTTACAATATTAGAATCAAAATCTATTGTCATTGCTTTTGATTTTTTATTTTCAATTCTTAAAACTTGTCCGATATCCCCATTAAATATATTTTCTTCAATATTATTTACAAGTTGTAAAACCTTATCATTTTGTCTAAATAAAACACCATTATAAGTAATTTCAGTTTTAGTAACACTTCTTTTATTTATTAATTCTTGAATATAATAATTTAAATCATCAATTCCATTATCTCCTTTATAAAGAGGTGCTAAAACTTGAAAATTATTTATATCCATATCTTTATATTTTAAAACATATTCTTTTAAACAAGATTTTAACTCTTCACTAGAACAGTTTTTAAATATTAAATCATCACCCTTATTAAATATATCAAAATCTATTATATTATTATTTATATTATAAGCAAATAAACTAATATTAGAATTTTCTTCTTGTCTATATAATTTATTTAATTTAATTACATTTACACATTCACTATCAATAATATCTTTTAAAACTTGTCCTGGTCCAACACTTGGAAGTTGATTATAATCCCCGATTAAAACTATTTTAGTAGTCTTTTTTAGTCCTAATAATAAATTATAAAACAAATAGGTATCAATCATACTAGATTCATCTATTATAACAAAATCTACTTCACTTAAATTATTTTCATTTATATTAAAAGTATCATCTTCTTTATTCCACTTTAAAAACCTATGAATTGTATAACTAGGAAATAACGATTGTTCTGTTATTCTTTTACTAGCTCTTCCCGTTGGTGCTAAAAGCGCTAGATGTCTTTCAAGTTCATATGGTGAATAATTATTTATTTGTTGATATATTTTTGTAATTGATTTAATAATTGTTGTTTTACCTGTTCCAGGCCCTCCGGTTATAACTAAAAACTTATTTATAAGTGCTTCTTGTATTGCATGTAATTGTTCGTTATTAAATTTTATATTATTTTCTTTTTCAAAATTTTCCAAAATATTAGAACTTATAACACTATCTTTATTATAATCATTAGACAAAGAAAATATCCTTTCTGCTATATATTTTTCTGCTTCATACATTTTTTTTAAATAATACTTATTATCTTCTAAAATAATTTCTTTATTTTCCACTAATTGATTTAAACAAGATACAAAAAGTTCATAATTATCAAAAAATAATATTCTTTTTAAAAATATTAATATATCATTTATAGAAAAGTATGTATTACCACTTGCAAAAGATAATTCATTTAAAATATATTTTATACAAGATTTTATTCTCCTAGAATCATCCTCTTTAATATCAAAATTTGCTTTTAAACTATCAATCTTTTTAAAAGAAATTTCATAAATATCTTCAACTAATATATATGGATTATATTTTATTACTTCCATTGTTTTTTCTTTATATGTATTATATATTTTCAAAGAATCTTTAGTTGAAAAACCAAGTTTATTTAAATCTACGATAACTTTATAACTTTGCTGATGTTTTAACAAATTAGTTTCTATTATTTCTTTTTGATTTTTCGTAACTGTTGGAACATCATATAAAATATCAGGATTATTTAAAATTGAATCTAAACAATTTTCCCCTAAAACTTCAACTATTTTAGTAGCAGTTTTCTCACCAATTTTAGGAAATAATTTACTTGATAAAAATTCAACAATATTATCTTTATCATTAGGTAATGTTATTTCATAAGTATCAACCATAAATTGCTCCCCATATTTTTCATGAATATTTGTTTTTCCATAAAATATATATAGATCAGTTTCATTTAACGTATTAAAATAACCTGTAAAAGTTATTGTTTTACTAAGGTATTTTTTTAAATCATCACTTGCATCTTTTATTTTAAAAAGACCTACTACATAACCTTTATCACTTCTAAAAATATATTGTTTAAAATTACCTTTTATAAATGTCATAACATCACCAATTAAATTATACAAAAAGAAAAAACATAAGTCAATTAAAAACTTGAACTTATGTTTGAATTATTTAAATAACTCAATTACTTTAGATAATTCTTCTTTATCAGTAACGCTTTCTACATATTTTTCATTATCACTTACAGTTTCTTTTAAAAACACAACATCGTTTGTACCATCAGTAGCAATAGCATAAATATAATTTGTATTATTAAAAACTTGTTCCTTAATAATTAAAAATTCTGTATCATCTAACATTAATATATCATCCATATTATTTTCTCGCTCCTGTTCCTGGATTACTTGTTTTTCCTAAAACAATTTGACTATATAAATCATATGCTTCTTCGTTATAATCTAAATTACCACCTAGTCTGTTTTGTTCATCAACCCAATGATAAAATCTTTGTATATCACTCATATCTTCAACACTTTCAATATCAACTCCCAAAGGAGTTCCGTTTTTTTGTAAATAATCTGCTTTTTCCATTACAGAAGAAACTCCGTATCCTACTCCAAAAACAATTGCAGAAGTTGCAATTATAGCAAGCGCAGATTTTACCTTTTCAGGTAATGTTTTTTTACTTCTTCTTTCCTTTTGTTTAGAAATATTTCTAACCTTAGAGTTTTTCCCCATATTTATAGCTTCTTGTTTTTGTGTTTCTGAAAAATCATTCATATAATTTTTTTCATATTCTTCAACAACACGTCTATAATGATTACTATCTAAAACACGTTCATTATCTTTAATATCCATATCTTTACCTTCCTTCTATTATAAGAATAGCATAAATTATTAATAAATGCAAATTACATTCCTGCAAAATATGTAACTTCTCTTATCTCAAACCTTAAAGCATCTTTGCTATCAATATCATCATAAACTGATTTAAAATTCCATGTCTTTCCTTTTTCAAGATTTGATAAAAATGCATTACTTTCTCCAAGAACATTTCCTTTTGCATCATAAATTGTATAAGAAATAGTTATAGATTTATATGATCTATTTGAATTGTTATGTAAATATCCTTCAACATAATAAACATTACTTTCACTATTATAATATCCTACAACATCTTTAGTTATTGTTAAATTTCCTTTATCAATATAAACAATACCATCTTGTTCATAAAGTTTTAATGCTTTCATTTCATCATTTATATTATTTGCTACAAAAATCAACTCTAAAACAAATAAAATAGCCCCAAGAACAATTATTAAAATAGCCCATGTTGGCATTTTTTTCTTTGTTTCTTTTTTAATATTATCACTTATAACTTCCATTTTTACAGGATTTTCTTTCCCAACATTTTTTACTTTTTCAGATTTAGTTGTAGCATTTTTAGTAGCACTTGATTTTTTTGTTGTACTTTTTTTAGTACTTGGTTTTTTAATTTCTTTTTCTTTCATATTTATTCTCCTATCTTTTTTTATTGTATCACATATATTAAATATTTAAAATATTTATTTAATATAATAAATATAATTTTCCTTTCTTAAAGCAGGAGAGGATTTTTCACAGTCCATATAACCTATAGCACAAAATCCTATTCCTTCATAATCACCAGTAATATTTAAACCTTTTAAAAGATTTTTTCCAAATTCTTTTTCAAACACTTCCTTAGCACGATGAATCCAAATACTTCCCAAGCCTAAACTTTCACAAGCATTTAGCATATTTCCCATTACCAAACTTCCATCATATAAGTAAGTTTTAACTGATTTATCTGCTAAAACTGCTAAAATAACTGGAGCATTATAAAATGGATCAAATCCTTCAGGCATATTTCCTACTTTTCTATTTTCTAAAGACAATTCATCACGTATTTTTTTGTTTGTTATTGCTATTATAATTGGAGATTGCTTTCCATTTCCTGTTGGGGCATAAGTCCCAGCTTCTAATACACTTTCTAGCTCTTCATTAGTTATCATATCTTCTTTAAACTTTCTACAACTTCTTCTTTCTTTTAATACTTTTAATGTTTCATTCATAATATTCCTCCTTATTTATTTTATTAAACATTATTATTTTTTCTAAACTTCATATTTACTCATCATAAACCTCTTTACACTACTTATATATTTATTATAACACATATTTTTATTAAAACTAAAAAATCTTTTTTATAAAAATATAGGTTTAAATTAAAATTCATGTTATAATTTAGTTACTCAATGACCAAGTGTTATATGAGTTATAAAGATGCAACTATTTATTAGTTGCGTTATCCGTTTATATTATAATAAAAAGGTTTCTTAGGAAACCTTTTTACATTAAAGCAGAACCTTTAGTCTACTTCATTATTATTATTTTTCTATATAACCGCTTATACCTTTAGTATACATATCATCTGTTATTGTTTTATATCTTTTTCCATCATAATCATCAGTAAAACCATTGTAAGCTTTATAAACTTCCCCAGTTTTAGTATCGTATACTCTTTCATAACCAAGGGTTGCATCACTTTGTTTTTGACTCATAATATCATAACTAGTACTTCTTTTTTCCCAAGAATCCATTATTCCATCAGTTATTTGATTACAAATACTTCGTATATTTTGAAAATTTTTCATAACAGCATCTTGTTCTTTATTAAATCCGTTTAAAAATGTTTCTGAAAATTCTAGTGAAGATGCGACAGTATTTAATACATCTTGATAATTTATAAATTCATCTTTAGGAGCTGTTATAAACATTGTATCATATACACTTAAATATTGAATATCAACTTGCTTAGCTGAAAAGAAATCTTCAGATACATAATATGGTCCAACATCATATACATAAGCGCTAAATAAGCCTTCAGCATCATTTCCATCTTTATCTTTAAATGTTGCTCTTAAAACATCTCCTCCTACAAGACCTTTACCTAAATTATCAACAACTGTAAAATCTGTTAAAGTTGGAAATGTAAAAGTACTTGTATTATTTAAAGTTCCAAGTTCATTAAATATTTTATAAAAGCCTTCTGTATTTTTTGTTGAAATTACTGAAGCTTTTGCAAATATATCATTTGGATAAAACTTCTTTTGCCATGCTTTTGCAGCTTCACTTTTGTTATAACCTTCTGTTTTTAAGTTAAAGAAAAATTGATATGTGGGATTGTTAGGATTATATGCTTTAACTGTATAATGAATATAATCTCCTAAAACATCTACCTTCCATCCTTTAGGCACTTTTAATTTTACTAATCCGTTGTTGAATTCTTCATATACAATTGACTTATTATCTAGTTTTTTAATTTTTACTCCTCCACATCCAGTCATACTAAATAGTATAACAACAAACATTAAAATAATTATAATCCTTTTTTTCATATATTATCTCCTTTTGTAAGTTTTCTTACAATTTTATTATAGCATAAATTATAATTTAAGTTAAAAAAAATAAAAAAAATAGATTTTTTTATCTATTTTATTTTACTTATTTGGTAGCGAGAAAGAGATTCGAACTCTTGACCCACCGGGTATGAAAAATAAGCCCTAAATTAAATTACCGTTTATTTTTTACCGTTTCCCTTATTAAATAAGGCTTCGCCCCGATATATATTATAAAATAAAATATAAGTAAATTCAAGTAAATTCAAATAAATATAAATAATTTTATATAAAAATTCCCTAAAATTTCCCTGAATATTTTTTAAGCATTAAATTTATTTTCTTTCTTTTTTTATATATTCAATGTTAAACTCATCTAAATCGCTTATTTTAATTGTACCATCTTCTAGTGAAGATTTTAATCCCTCTTGATATTCGTTAGGGGCATAAATTACTTTAATATATTGACTCTTTTGACAAGGTAAGTAATAAATATATTCATCATCTTTATAAATTTCTTCTAAAGCAGAAGCACAAGTAAAGTTTTCGTTATTTTTACTACTATCAACAATGACAAATTCTTTTTCAATATCATATTTTGAATTATTAAAAACAGTAATATTAAATATCTTTATTATAACTCCTTTTTTATAACCCATACGAATATCATCTATTGAATAAATACTATTAACTTTTGATATTGAATAAGTTAAAGATTTCCACTCAACTGTACCACCATCTTTTAGTTTAAAAGGTATAGGTATTAACAAAATCAATAATATTATAATAATCACAATTTTAGCAATTTTTTTACTTTTCATTTTTCATATCCTTTCCACAAACTATCTTTGTTAATAATATTATACCATATTATTGATAAAAATAGTAATACAATGGTATTGATATGTCAAATAAGATTAAAATGTATAAAAAAAATAGATATTTCTATCTATTATTACTCATATTGGTAGCGAGGGAGGGACTCGAACCCCCGACATATCGGGTATGAACCGATCATTCTAGCCAGCTGAATTACCTCGCCATAAATCAAGTAAGCAATATAATAATATCATAAATATTGTTAATTGACAATACTTAACACAAAATTTCCTTAAAAAAATGCCTAAATTACCACTTCTTTATCAATTTTGGTATCTTTTTCATCATATTGCTTACTTTTAGTATATCCATTTATTGTAAATTCATTTCCGTATTTTTCAATACCTTTATTTATTGCTTTCCAATCATTTGAATTTGCCTTTAAAAAATCTTTTATCTCATTATATAAATCATTTTCTTTTATTACTGCTTGTCTTAAATTTAATAATTTGTATGGTATTTCTTCAAAAGTCGGATCAGTTTCCATATTATAATATTTTTTTAATAAATCAGTTATTTTATCTGAATCTGTATATAATCTTCCTGATAATACAGTAGATAACTCCACAAAATTTATTACAAATTTATTATTTTTTTTATTATCAATTTTCTTTTGGTAATTATCCCAAATAGCATCTGCTCTTTGCATTCTACTCTCTATTTCGTGAGTGTAATGCTCTGTCATTTTAATATCTCTACCGTGTCCCATCAAAACTGCCAATGCTTTCAAAAGACTAAAATACAATCAA
>ERZ773139.1785-NODE-1785-length-23569-cov-4.560900_pt1 | contig 23569 bp, 15 predicted proteins | sample MGYA00580854_ERZ773139 | MGnify/ENA primary metagenome ERZ773139 (study PRJEB29015, sample SAMEA2737809) | human gut metagenome | biome: human gut; feature: human-associated habitat; material: faeces | place: China | collected 2012 ...
ATTGGGACACTTTACGTGAAAAAATCCTCGCCGTACACACGGTTAGGATACCACAAAAGAGAAAACCGATTCTGCTGCCGCACAATTTCATACTGTTTTTTTAATGCTCGCATCCGAAGATATGAAGTCGTTAACTGTCAGTTGGTGATCTGACGAGGTGACGGCGCAAGCGGAAGAGATCTCTACCCGGAGCTGTGCGCATGAGGAAAACGTTGAGGCGGGAAACCGCTGGTCCGAAAGGGCGTCATTGCAGGGTAACCAACCCCTGCGAGAAGGCAAACGTGATCCGCGAATGGCAAAACTGCCATTCAGATTGCAAGTCAGAATATGTTGCTTATCTTCACAGCCTGCTGCGGTTTGTGCCGTGCATGGCGGGATGAGTCTGATGTTTACCGGAGGACGGATGTATCCGAAGGTCTTCAGCCGAAAACACCATCTCTCTATCTATTTGAGGGTTGGTGCTTTTTTATCTCGCGAAAGCCAAATTATCCCTTTGTGGGGATAGTGTGCAAACACGAAGACAGGAGGAAGATTATGCACGACGAAGAACAGCAGATTCAATCCCAGCAGCCAAGCCAACAGGAAACCCTGGACCCGCAGCTTTTGTCCCGCGTCAAGCAGATCATCGCACGAAGAAACACGGAGTTTATTTTAGACCACCAGAATGATAGCCTTGAGCAGCTCAGCGCTTACCTGAAAGCCTGCATGGAAGACATCGGGCATCCCCCAGCGCGGGAAGAAGTAATCGGCGGTGATTTCTTGGAATACCGTTTTGAATCATGGCCGAAAGCTCTCCGCAGCTTTTATAGCGGCTCAGTATCTGCCAACCTTAAAAACCCGCCGTCGTTTGCAAATCGAAAAATCGTGCGCGACCTTTATGCGGCGTTAGATTCGCAGCTTCAAAGGGCGGATGCAGCCTGTACCAAGGAGGTACGGGCATGAAAGGCAAACCATTCCGAGATCAAGACAACCGGGCGCTGCATGAGCGTCGTATGAAAGAGCGCACACGCATTGTTGTTACGCAAAAGAATATTGAATATATCCTTGCACATCAACACGATTCCCGAGAAGAACTTGCTCGCTACCTACGGCAATGCAAAAAAGAGCTGGGACACGTCCCAGCTCAGTCTGAGGTTATCGGCGGCGATTTACTGGCGCTTCGATTTGGCTCCTGGGCAACGGCCCTGAATTACAGCGGCTATGTGGACTACAAAGGTCCAGCCCTAAGTGCGCTGCCGTTGGAACGCACAGCAATCTATCAGGAAGAATATGAGCGTCAATCAAAACAGCATGTAAAGGACAAAGAAGCTCGAAAGAAAAAAGCAAAAGCCGACCGTCGGGAACAAAAATCCGCTAAAAAGCGCGAGAAGAAAGCTGCAGCCGCGGGAGGTTCCAAATGAGCGGCTGCGCACGGAACAACTTCAACGGGCAGCGCTGGCTAGAAAATATAATCAAAGAGCGCACCAGAGCGGCGCTGGAGCGTTTCCCAGCTCGTGAACGCTATCTTCACTACAATCAGGAGTACAAGCGGCAAGAAGAGCTATATAAACAAGAACGCGCCGAAAGAGATTGCGTCCGAAAAGAACGCAACGAACAGCGGAACCAGCGTCGAGCCGAAGCAAGAACTAAAAACGCTGCCAAAGCGCAGACAACAAATGAATCCGAAACTCTCCTTTCAGAGAATTGCGAACGAAAGGAGATGTGACGGCTGTCAAAAGGTAAAGGTAAAAAGCAGTTTCAGGGCGCAGTTCGCCGCTTTCACGCCGATATTTGGATGGACGAAAAGGTAAGCGCCAGAACCATGTACGCGCTGCAAGAGCGCGGCGTCAAATTCCCGCCGGGTACGAATGTTCGCGGCACCCGAGAGTTTAAGGACGAGTTTAAGCGCCAGTTGAACAAGTTTAGGAAAGAACACGCGGTGAAGATTGCCGCCAAGAAAGAAGCGGCACGGGCAGCACAGGCAGCAGCCCAGCAGCCCGCAGCCGAAGAAACTGCTCCATTATAAATAGGCATACGATCTGCATGGGAACAGATTTGTATAAATAAGGCCCTGGCTCCATCCCCCTGTGAGCCACCTGCCAGCGCGTCCATCCCCTGGCGCGCATGAAAGACTCCGAACGCTGTCCTGGGAACGCGGCGTTCGGGGGAAGAATATACCGACGCGAAGCTATTTCGCGCGTGAATAGGAATTGGTGATATGAAAAAGAAAAAGGTACTGCTTGCGCTGATCGTAATCGCAATTGTTGCCTCCATCGGCGCCCTCGGTTATCTGGCGCTGAGCTATTTTGGGTCAAGCGCAAGAAGCTCCAACGCGGGCGGCGAGCTGTCTATCGACTACCTCGTCTCCGAGGAAGACGTCGTGGAGGAAGAGACGCAGTCAGACAGCAGCAAAAACATTTTCCAATGGCTCAAGGAACGTCTCTCTGCGGACAAGGCGCAGGAGGAAGTGACGCTGCAAACGGACACGAGCGGTCCAGCCAGCACGCAAAGCGGTATGAGCCAGAGCATCCGCCAGTCGGAGGAGGCGACCGAGGAAGACCTCACGCCCATCCAGCAGGCGGCAAAGGACGCGCAGCAGACGAATACCAATAAGAAAAAGGACGCCGCCGAGGACGATACCCCCGCGCAGGAGGAGAACACCCCGCAGGAGCAGCCCGAGGAAAAGGAAGACAAGAAGAATCCCGAGGACGAAGCGCCGAAGGAGGGCGAACACAAGGTTTTCATCTCCATTCGCTGCGACACGGCAGTGGACAAGGGCATGAATCTGGACTCGCAGTGGGCGGGCATCGTTCCGTCGAGCGGCACGATTCTCGCCAAAACGAAGGTGGAATTTCAGGAGGGCGACACGGTCTTCGACGTGTTGTGCCGCATCCGCGACACCTATAAAATCCACGTCTCCTACCGCGGCACCAACGGCGCGCAGTATGTAGACGGCATCAACAACCTCTACGAATTTGATGGCGGCAGATGGTCGGGGTGGATGTACTGTGTCAACGACTGGTACCCCAACTACGGCTGCGGACAGTACGCGGTCAAAAACGGCGACGTGATCGAATGGAACTACACCTGTAACCTCGGACGCGATCTGGGTCAGGACTGGATGGCGTCGGACGAATGGATGAAGGAAAACGAATGAGAATGCGCTTTTTCGGGGGTCTGCACCCGGCAGTCAGCTTTTTATATTTTGCAGCCGTGCTTACGCTGACGCTGGTGTGCTTTCACCCCGTGATGGCGGCGCTTTCTCTGGTTGGCGCGGTATGTTTTTCCGCGCAGCTAAACGGCTGGCGAAGCGTGGGCTTGACCAGCCGCTTCGTTCTGCCCATGTTTCTGCTCATTGCTATCGCAAACCCGCTGTTTAACCACCGGGGCGTGACGATGCTGTGTATGCTCTTTGACCAGTGGTTTACCTTGGAAGCCGTCTGCTATGGCTTGGTCTCCGCTGCGTCGCTTAGCGCGGTGATCTTCTGGTTCACCTGCTATCAGGCGGTCATGACCTCGGATAAATTCCTGTTCCTGTTCGGGCAGATTGCCCCCAATACCGCGCTGCTCATCACCATGACGCTGGGGCTTATTCCGAGATTACAGGAGCGCAGCGCGCAGATCCGCACGGCGCAGAAAATGCTGCTGCCGGGAAACAAGCGCCTTCTTCCAAGGCTCCACGCGGCGAACCGGAATTTATCGGCGCTTTTAACGTGGAGCATGGAAAACGCCGTACAGACAGCGGACTCCATGAAAGCGCGCGGCTACGGCGTTCGCCGCCGCACCACGTTTCACTTATTCGTCTTTGACAGCCGGGACGCGGCTGTGCTGGGGCTTATCCTGGCGCTTGCCGGCATCTGCGTGCTGGGGCGCGTCTTTGGGCACGGCACGATGGAGTTTTACCCCCGCATGGACGCGGTCTTTACCGGCGTAAGCGGCACGGTGCTGTACATCGCGTTCGCAGTTCTTGCGTTATTCCCCTCAATTCTGGAAATGAAGGAGAAGCTGACATGGCGCTGCTGCGGTTTGACGGATTGAGCTTCGCGTATCCCTACGACACGCGGCGAACGCTGCAAAACGTCAGCTTCGAAATGGCAGAGGGAGAATATCTGGTCCTCTGCGGTCCCTCGGGCTGCGGCAAGACCACCTTATTAAAACAGGCAAAACGGGAGCTTCGCCCGGTGGGCAGCCGCGAGGGGCAGGTTCTCTATCAAAATACACCCATTGACGAATTAAGCGCCGAATCGGCGTTTACCGAAATCGGCTATGTCCAGCAGAATCCGGAGGATCAGATCGTGACGGATTTCGTATGGCACGAGCTGGAGTTCGGACTGGAAAACCTCGCCCTTCCGACGAAGGTCATCCGAAGACGGGTCGCCGAGATGGCGGCGTTTTTCGGAATGGAAACGTGGTTCCGGAAGAAGACGAGCGAACTATCGGGCGGGCAGAAGCAGATGCTGAACCTCGCGTCGGTGATGGCAATGAACCCGAAGCTCCTGATCCTCGACGAGCCGACGAGCATGCTCGACCCGCTTGCGGCAAGAAGTTTACTGGACACCGTCGAGCGCATTAACCGGGAGCTGGGCGTTGCGGTGCTGCTGACTGAACACCGGCTGGACGCGGTCTTTCCTGTCTGCGACCGGGTGCTGGTCATGGACGGCGGAAAGCTCCGCATCGACGGCGCGCCCGCAAAAATTGCCGCGCAATTGGCGCAGGAAACGGAAAAGGAACGCCTGTATTATGGACTTCCCGCGCCGGTACGCATCTGCGGCGAGCTTGGCGCAGACCCGATTCCCCTGAGCGTCCGGCAGGCACGCGGATACCTCAAAACGATTCTCAAGGATGCAAAGCCGCAGGCAGAAGAACCTGTCAAACAGGAGCCGGAACGCGAGGACAAGCCGGTGCTTTCCTGCAAGGAGGTCTGGATGCGCTACGCCTCCACAGAGCCGGACGTTTTGCGCGGCGCGGAATTGCAGCTATATAAAAAGGAGCATCTGTGCCTGCTCGGCGGCAACGGCGCGGGCAAAACGACGCTGCTATCCTGCCTGATCGGAACGGCAAAGCCGCAGCGCGGGAAAGTGGGGCTCCAGAAAAACTGCCGCCTTGCGATGCTCCCGCAGCGGCCGCAGGCGCTTTTCACGCAGGACGACGTGCTGTCTGACCTCCTGGAGGTTGGAAACGAGGCGGATGCGCGCGCGTGGGCGGAAAGGCTGGAGCTGACCGGGCTGCTGGACCGGCATCCGTTCGACCTCTCGGGTGGTGAGTTGCAGCGGGCGGCACTCTGTAAATTATTGCTTCGGAATGCCGACGTTCTTCTGCTCGACGAGCCGACCAAGGGCTTGGATGCCTACGCGAAGGCAGAGCTTGGAGAAATCCTGAAGAAATTAAACGCAGACGGCGTGTCTATTTTAACCGTAACGCACGATCTGGACTTTGCCGCAAGTTTTGCCGACCGCTGCGCGATGATGTTCGACGGGCGCGTGATTTCTGCCGACGAGCCGCACCGGTTCTTCTCCGGAAACCGCTACTACACAACGGATGCAAACCGCATTGCGGGCAGCTGGTTCCCGCGCGCCATCACCTGCGAGGAAGTCGTGCAGAACTGCCGGGAGGCGGGCAGATGAAGCGAATTTTTGCCAGCCGCCGCACCAGATGGGCGGCTATCGTCATTTTGATTGTCTTACCGGCAATGCTCGCCGCGTATTCCGTTTTTGAATTTCGAAGACCCAACAGCTTCGGTGAAGACCACGGCTTCCTCAATTTCTTCGCCAACAATTCAGACTGGATTCTGGGGCTGCTGTTTCTGGCAATTTCGGCGGTTCCGTTCCTTCTGGTCTTTGAGCGCAGACGGCCGCAGGCGCGGGAGCTGGTGCCGATTGCGGTCATGTCCGCCCTCGCGGTCGTGGGAAGAACGGTCTTTTCCATCGTGCCGCTGCCGAACTTCAAGCCGTGCAGCGCAATCATTATGATCACGGCAATCGTGTTTGGACCCGAGACGGGCTTTTTAACCGGTGCACTGACCGCGTTCGTGAGCAACTTCATCTTCGGGCAGGGACCGTGGACGCCGTGGCAAATGTTTACCTGGGGGCTGCTCGGGTTTCTGACCGGGCTTATGAAAAACGCGGGACTGTTCCCCACTGTGGGACGCATCATTCGCCACCCGAAGCCGCGCTTCACAAGCCCCAAATGGGATAAGCTCCTGCCTCCCGATACCGGCCGCGGCGATTTATTAGCGCTTCTTCGCAGGACGACCGAGCGCGCGCCGCTGGGGCTTTGCTTCTGGGGACTTATATCCGGCTTCCTCTACGGCTGGATTATGAACCTCTATTATATTCTGGGCTATATCCGCCCTATCACATGGCAGACGGTCGCGGCGGCGTATGTGTCGAGCTTCTTTTTTGATTTGAGCCACGGGGTTTGCACGTTTTTGGTTTTATGGGCGCTTGCCTCGCCGTGGAGCCGGAAATTGGAGCGTGTGAAAGAGAAATTCGGGCTTGTGGCAGAACAGAAGAATTACACCATGCCGCAAGCAAGCTGAGAAGAGGATGAGAGATGGAAGAAACGAAAAACAAAGCCGCGCCGGTTATCCGGCTGCAAGACGTGCGCAAGGAATACGTCGTTGGAGACTCGCACATCCACGCATTGGACGGCGTGAGCCTGACAGTCAGCCCCGGCGAGTTCGTCTGCATTTCCGGACGAAGCGGCTCCGGTAAATCGACGATGCTCAATATGCTGGCTGGTCTTGAAAAGCCGACCTCGGGCGAGATCGTCATTCTGGACAAGCACATTGAGAACATGAGCGAGAGTGCGCGCATCCGCTTTCGGCGGCAGTACATCGGCTTCGTGTTCCAGAGCTACAATCTGATGCCGCAGTACACAGCGGTCGAGAACGTGGAGCTGCCGCTCATGCTGCGCGGCATCGGAAAACGAGAGCGCCGAAAGCAGGCGCTTGCCGTCATGGAGCAGGTCGGCATCGTCTCCCATGCGGAGCATAAGCCGTCGGAACTGTCCGGCGGTCAGCAGCAGAGAGTCGGCATTGCGCGGGCGCTCATTACAAAGCCGCCCATCGTCTTTGCCGATGAGCTGACCGGCAACCTCGATACGAAAACAAGCGCGGAGATCATGGATCTGCTGACCGGGCTGTTTCGCAGCAGCGGCACGACCTTTATGCTCGTCTCGCATGACCCCGATATGTCGCGCTACACCGACCGGACGATTCATCTGCTGGACGGAAAAATTATCAGCGAAGAAACAAACCAAAGCGTGAGGAGATAGAAAGTATGAGAGTTCAGAGAATCTGCAGAAGACTGGTTTTGCTGCTGCTTGCCGCGGCGTGCCTGTGCCAGATGGCGCTGGCAGTCGACCCGGCGTTCCGGTACGGAAGCAAGAACGTGAGCTGGGTCGAGATGGACGGAGACGACTTCCTGCTGCTCGACGGCGACGAGACAGACCGCGATCATCCCACGGCGAACGCCGGAGACTGGATGAAGGTAAACCTTCCGATGCGCACCAGCATTGGAAAGGGCGTTTTGCAGGATCTTCGCGTAGAAGCCTGCGAGCCGGAGTCTTTATCCGAGGCGCGCAGATGGCCGTTTACCACGTCAGACTTTTCTGCCAGCTGCAAGATGTTCGCTTCTTCCTATGACTGGTATGTCGCCGCAATCTGGGACGATGAAGAGCTGGACATGACCTTTCAGATTCCGGTTCCCTCCGGCGCTTTGGCTGGCACCTACAACCTTTACTTCAAGGTGACGGCGGACTACTATGATGAAAACGACAACCGGCACGACCGGGAAGTTCTGATTACGGCGGAGGTGGAGGTGCTGGAAGGCACCGGCTCCGGTTCCGCTTCTTCCGGCTCGGCGGGAACGGCGTTCGCCGGGGTAAAGCCGAACGACAATGACAAGGTCGTCTCCAGCAACGTTCACGCGCTTTTGATCGCGGACGCGGGTGTCTCGGCTCCTACAGCAAAACCCGGTGAGAACGCTGAGATCCTGATGCCGCTGGTTGTCAACCGCGAGTATCTGCCGAGCGACCTCTATTTCCTGCGCAACATCACCATCGAGCCGTCCATCCCGACGACCATCAAGGACATCGGCAACTGGCCGTTCGATATTACCTCCATCAGCTACGTCCGACACCTGGACGATATGACCTACAACAGCCGCGCGGACGTGGAATACTCCATCCCCGTCTCGCAGACGGCGAAAAAGGGTGTCTATCCGATTGACTTTACAATCTGGGCGACCGTCTGGCGCTATGATGAGATGAATGGTACGGACATTCAGGAGGACGTCAAGTTCACGGTGACCATCTATGTGAACGTCACCGAGGACGGCGCGGACTCCGGCGTGACGAGCGACCTCGGCGCGCTGACGACCGTTTCCGTCGACGAGGACGGGCAGCACATCGCAGCGCCGCGCGGAAACGCCGGTCAGCGCATCACCTTCACGCTGCCGCTTGTCAACCGCGGCAAGAACCTGACGGAAATTACGATTGCCCCGAAGGTCTCCTCGAACCTCAACGAATGCCCATTCGTGGTCGAGCAGACCAACTACGGTCAGACCATCCCCGACATGGCGCCGGGCGACACGGTCATGGTCGAGTTCGACTTCCAGCTCTCGCCCTACGCGACGCAGGGCAACAAGCCGGTCACATTCGAGTGTACATACAAGGAAAACGGTACACAGAAGACCTGCGAGGTGACGAGCTTTGTCTACGTCGTCTATGGCTACGAAGAGCCGAATACAGCGTCCGCGCCTCCTGTCCACATTGAAAGCTACAGCCTGACCGTGGACGGAGAGCCCGTCAGCCAGCTTTTCGCGGGCGACGAGGCGGTCCTGAGCATGACCATCCGCAACAACGACCAGAACGTCAACGCCCGCAAGGTGCGCATCGGGGCGTCTATTGATACGAAGGTGCTGCTGTTTACGATGGGCGAAACGGACACCAAATACGTCGATGTGATCGAGTCCGGCAAGTCTGCCGACATCAGCTATAAAATTACCGTCGCGAACGAAGCCGCCGAAGGACCGACGAACTTCTCCGTGACGCTGAACTATGAGAACTGGGAGGTCACGCAGGCGTCTGCCTCGCAGACACTGCCGCTCATCGTCAAGCAGCCGGTGCGCGTCGAGGTTGGCGAGCCGACCATCTATGACTCCGACGCGAAGCCGGAAGAACCGATTGCCATGAGCCTGAGCATCGTCAACAAGGGCAGAAGCAAGATCTACAACGTGTCCATTGACGTCGAGGGCAAGGGGCTTTCCATGTATGAGGACTACTACGGCGGCGACGTTCTTCCGGCGGCAAAGCTGAACCCCGACATTCTCGTTTCGAGCACCACCGCCGGCAAGTGCAGCGGCAATCTGCTGGTTCACTACGAAGACAGCGAGGGCGAGGCGTACACCGAAACCGTGCCGGTCAGCTTTACGGTTGCGGAGCAGCCGGTCGTCCAGCAGCCGGAGCAGAACGATCAGATTGAAAGCGAGCCGATCGAGCAGCCGAAGAAGAAGCTCTCCACCGGCGCGATTCTCGGCGGCGGCGCGGCGATTCTGGCGCTCGGCGGCACGGGACTTGGCATTGCACTCAAAAAGAGGCGCGGCAAGTATGAAGTTTCTTGATTTCTTCCGCATGGGCCTTGTCAACCTCTCGCGGCGCAAGGCGCGGACGATTTTAACAGCCCTTTCGATGGCAATCGGCGTCATGTGCATCGTCGTTCTTATTTCGGTCGGTCTCGGCTACGAGGCGGCATACCGGGAAAACATCGAGGCGATGGGAAGCCTGACGAAGATCGACGTGACCCCGCCGAGCGATTCCACGGGCGGCCGCACCGCGCTTCTCAATGACAAGGCGGTGGACGCTTTTAAGAAGCTGCGCGGGGTGGAAGCGGTGACGCCGGTCGTGCAGGCGACGGCGTGGCTGCAATCCGGGTCTTATATCGGCTCTGCGAAACTATACGGCATTGACCTGTCTACGGCAGAGAGCTTTCTCATCTACCCCGTAGAGGGCGAAATGCCCGGCGCGGGCACGCATCTTAGACCCGAGATCATGTTCACCGACGATATGGCGGCGTCGTTCGCAGACCCCGATAAGGACTGGGAGTTTGCATTAAACGCGGACGGCACGCCGAAGGTGGATATCCTCCACTCGACCGTCAAGCTGACTTTTGATTACTCGAACCTCTCGGGCGAGTATCAGGAGGGGGAGGACGGGCGTGCGGTGTCGGCGGGCAATATGTACCGGCTGAACATTTCCGGACTTTGCTCCGCGCAGAACTACACCTACGCGACAAGCGGCTTTCTCGATAAGACGCGGCTTGAAGAGTGGATCAGCGCGAACAGCGCGTTCATCCCGCAGCGGTCGCTGGAAGACACCGGCGGGCAGAAAACCTACGATCTGGTGTGGGTAAAAGCGGCGGAGGGCGACGACGTGCAGGCGATTGCGAAGGTCATCCGCGACGCGGGCTTCAACACCTACAGCCTGAACGATATGCTCGAAAGCGTCAAAAAGCAGTCGAACCAGATTCAGGGCATGCTTGCGGCAATCGGCGCGGTGTCGATGCTCGTGTCCGCGATCTGCATCGCAAACACGATGATGATGTCCATCAACGAGCGGCGCAAGGAAATTGGCGTTCTCAAGGTGCTGGGCAGCGAGATGACCGACATCATGTTCATGTTCATGGTCGAGGCGCTGTTGGTCGGCATTGCGGGCGGTCTGTTTGGTATGGGCTTGAGCTTCGGGATGCGGGAGTTAATACCGGTGCTGTTCTCCGACATGGACGTGCGCAGCATCATTCCGGTCTGGCTGGTCGTGGTGGGTCTCGGCTTCTCCGGCATCGTGGCGCTGCTATCCGCGCTGGCTCCCGCGATTGGCGCAATGCGCATTTCTCCTTTGGAGGCCATCCGGGCGGAGTAAGCGCAGAGCCAATGAAAAGCGTACAATACGAGATCGGTTTCAAGCCGACAGGACCCAGAAAAATGCCGTATCACATTGGGAATGGTAATAAGCCCTTCCCATAGATGTAGAAATACGCAGTTCGCAATGCTATTCCAAACAGTGATACTTTTTGTGAGGCATTTCGGCTTAGTATATAGAACTCTTAAAATTAAGTTGGGTATTCACCGCCAGACAACTGGCGTGAATAAATATTAAAAACGAAGGAGACAAAAACATGAAAAAAGTAACTGCTCTTTTGCTGGCTATCGTCATGGTTCTCGGACTTGGTACGATGGCATCCGCTTCTGCACCCGCAGATCGGGTACAAATCAACAACATGATGGTTGACGCATCTCTTGTTGAAACGCAGAATGAGGAAGTTGCAGAACTGGAGATGGTAGTACCTGAATCCTCGATTGCAACGACTGCGTTTGATCCCAGCACTAATCCCAGCTTTGCTCCAATCAAGAACATCACTGTGGATTGGGCGAATTCTACGGTAGAAGCCGTTGGAGCAATGCAGGGACGTGTTCGCTATAATCTTACAATGCCTGGTGCTGCCAATAGCCTTACGGGGAGAAAATTGACTTTTGCCTTCTCCAATCGTACAAGCGTCATTGGCGATATTATTGTTACTATGGGCACAAAAACTTGCAGCGCAGGCGTTAACGAATCTGCGACGATGCAAGTAGATCTTACCGCAGGCGAACAACTCTTCACGGTATCTTGGAATGATGCGGGTACGCAGAAAACTGTTACTTGCGCACTCTATGTAACAACGCCGGACGTGGCCAGTGTTGAACTGACCAGCCTGACAGTTGCCGGAACTCCTGCGGAATATGACACAACAACGGTTGGCGGCGTTACCAGATATAACTATGTTGCAGCGCTTCCTAGCGGTACCGCCGAAACAGTCTTAACCAATGCGACGGTTGTGGTTAATCCTGTAAGTGATGAGGCAGATTTGACTCTGACAAACGCTAACGGCACTGATGCAGCGACTAGCACATCTGCTGATGGTCATACATTCTATGGTGTGGATTTTTCCAGCGGCACAAAAACGTTGCTTGTCGAAGACGGTGAGCTAAGCAGAGAATATAGTGTTGCGGCTCATATTGAAGATAGCACCGTAACTGTCAAAATCGCAATTCGAACCTATCTTGTCAACGAATGGTTAAATGGTAGCACCAACTACTATGACTACGAGACAAACGGATTTGGTAGTGGCAGCGATCTCTCCCAGACCGAACGTAGCAACTTAACCGCGGCGGCAGCAGCATTGGCTGCACACAACATGCCGAATGCGCCAACACAGGTGGGATCTGGTAGACGTATCTTTAGCGGAACATCTTATGTCACGCTGAGCGATATTGATGCAAACGCCACAGTTATGGATGTGCTGGAGCAGTTCCTAGCCCAGAATAGTTTATCCCAAGAAGGCGCAGGGAACAACTATGTTGAAAGAATGGGTCCGACTGGTAACATGATTGGCGAGTTTGACTGCGGCTCGGGAAGTGGCTGGATGTATACTGTTCGAACTGCACCGGACGATATTGAAAGCTCTCTGCCCAATGTTGGTGCAAAGAACTATAGCGTTTTTGACGGTATGTATATCGACTGGTATTACACAGCAGCATATGGCATGGACTTTGGATATTCTATGTTTGACATCTAATTAGCTTGACCGGCGTGGCAGGCTGAAAAATGTCTGCCACGCCAAAAGCTCTTTAGAAAGGGGATCAATTGTGAACCATAATAAAGCTCCGGTAAAATGGACAATAAAACTGTTAATAATAACACTATGTGTCGCCATGCTGCCATTATCAAGTTTCGCAGCGGTTTCACCTTCAGAGTCCGGAAATGGAAGGTATTGGACGCAAAAGAGTTCACTTAAATTACTAAATGCTGAAACAACTGAATACGTTCAAACAGGCTATAGGCTTTATGATACAGTAAGCAGTAGCTGCGTTTCAAACGCCACTTCTGCTGGGTTGTTCTCGCAGCATTCTCTTAGTGGTAATTTTTTTACGCTATCATTTCCAAAGGGACGTGATTGGAAAGTAAACTCAAATTATAATCTAACGTTACGGGGATCAGCAATTTCACCTGAAAAATCTGAGTACATTTATGATAGTTTGAGTAGCGAAGGAACGTCGCTGAATTATTATGGATTTCAGCAAACTCAGGTATATTATAGAAAAGGTATTAACAAAAACTCCACAAACCTTTTAGACACAGTTCCGGGAAATGTAAAATTGCATCAGTCCGTCTTTTACATCATTCCGGCAAAAGCTGCACAATTTGGAAATACAAGTGAAGAGGAACGCCGCGCAGAAGGATATTTTGAGAAAGTTTACCCCCTTGATGAACAGGCGCAAATTAAAACATTATTCTCGCAATATTTAAGTAACATTCAAAAGCAAGAAGAACTCTATAAATATATTCAGGCGCAATCTTCTGTAAAAGTTGGAGGTTATCATCCACAACTTGCTTTTCTTTTAGCTAAAAACACTACAAAAATTGGGGCTAGTGATGTTAGTTCGCCAGATTTATTCTTGGACTGCGTGGCGGGTAATAGTCTGGATGTCACGCAGGCAACAGAATATGTCAATGTCGTCATGGATGAGATTCTGGACTATGTAGAAAACACCAGAATTGATTCTCCGGACATCACTGCGTTTGAGATTGCGGGCTCCAAGGCGCGCATTGACACGCAGACGCATACCATTCGTCTGCGCAAACCTGCGGGACAGAGCTGGACCAGTGAAACCCCGGTCATTGAAACCAACGGAGACACCTACGCCGAGCTGAAAAGCGGCGCTCTTTCCTCCGGCAGCGATCGGCTGGTGTATCGCGTCACGCCGTACTGCCCGGTAACCGGCATTCTGTATAACGGACAGAGGGACACCAAGGGCGGCGTTTACACGGATCTCGGGCAGGACTGGACAGTCCAAATCGATATCGGCAATCCGTATAACGACATTACCTCGTTCGGCGTCTACGATGCTAAGGCGGGCAAATACCGCTACGGCACGATCACCAATGCCGAGGATGCAACGAAGCAGAACACGATCACGCTGAACCTGCCGGTCAATACAGATCTGACGAAGCTCAAGCCCGTGATTACCCATATGGGCAAAACCGTCAGCATCCTGAACGGAAGCACGTGGGAAGTAATCTCGCCGGACGAGACCTACGATTTCTCGCAGCCCCGGCAGCTGCGCGTGACCAACGAGCAGTATCAGCTGGAGACGGACTACACGGTTACTGTCACCGCCAATCGGTCCAGCGAATGCGACATTCTTAGCTACTCCATCGGTCACGCGATGGGCGTGATTGACCAGGAGAACCGCACGATTACCATTGAGGTTCCCTACGGAACGGCGCTGAATGCGCAGACGCCGGTCATTGAGGTCTCGGAGTTTGCAAAGGTTACCGGTCCTTCCACATTGACCTTCGGTCAGCCGCTGACCTATCGCGTCACGGCAGAGGACGACAATACGACGAAGGACTATCACGTAACAATTACGGAAACACCCGCTGCGACGGGAAAGAGCATCCTGTCGTTCAGCTATGGCTCGATTTCCGCGACCATTTCCGGCACGAACATCACCCTGAACGTTCCGTTCGGCACGGATGTGACGGCGCTGAAGCCCAGCATCGAGGTTTCTCCGTTTGCGACGGTCTCGCCGCAGTCGGATACCGCGCAGGACTTCACAAACCCCGTGCAGTACACGGTCACGGCGCAGAACAAGAGCCAGCAGGTCTACACCGTAACGGTCAAGGTTGCGGACAAGCCGACCGATCCGCCGGAAAAGGACAAGCTCTACCGCATCCGCAATAACATTCTCGCGTCCTACAAGACGACGCAGGCCGGACCGGATCATGACGGTCGCGTGGTCTTTGACGACTGGGTGCTGATGAACCTTGGTTTTGCCGAACGCACCGGCAAGCCCGTCACGCCGGGAGACAAGCTGCCGTATAACCTCGATATCTATGATCAGGTGGCAGAGCTTGCGCCCAACAAAATGACCGACTACGGGCGCATCATTATGATGCTCACCGCGCTCGGCATCGATGCCAGCAAGTTGGATGCCTACGGAGACGGAGAGCCGTTCAAGGATGCAAGCGGAAAGGTTGTCCACAATCTGGTGGAGGAGCTTTACAAGTATAACGGCAGCTACACCATCAATGGGCCGATTTTCGCTTTGATCGCGCTGGATATGGGCAATTACACCGTGCCAAAGGATGCCAAGTGGACGAGAGAAAATCTTTTGAAGGTCATTCTCGACCATCCCTACGGCTCGGACGGCTGGGGCATCGACATGGTTGCCATGCTGATGCAGAGCCTATATCCGTACATCAACGACCCAACCTACGGCACGCAGGTCAAGGCAAAGCTGCAAGAGGGCTATGACATCATCCTCGGCTACAAGTCCGCGTCCAGCGTCGAGCCGATGGGCAATGACTACAGCTTCTACAGCTGGGGCACGACAAACAGCGAATCCGCCGCGCAGGTCATCTGCGCCATGTGTGTGATGGGCGTGGACGTCGGCTACGACCCCAACTTCTCCGACGCGGCGAACAAGCAGGGCGTTTTGTACTCGTGGCTGAACCGGTTCCTCTGCTCGAATGAAACAGGCTTCGGTCATGACAGCAACGGCTACAACGAAATGGCAACCTACCAAAGCATGTACGCGCTGCAATGGTACCTCGGCTTCTTCGAACACGGCGGCGCGGGTTTCCCGTACTCGCTGTACTACCATCAGCAGGACTTCTCCCGCGCGCTGAGTAAGGAGTGCGCGATCACGAAGTTCACGCTGGAGGGACAGGACGGCGTGATTTCCAACCGCGAAATCACGATCAAGGTGCCAGACGGTATGCCGCTGGAAAAGCTGACGCCGGTTGTGGAGGTATCTGAGGGCGCGCAGCTGATTGCGCCTGCCTTCCCGGTTACGTTTGTAGAGGGTACGCCGACGGCGTTCACTGTACAGGCAGAGGACGGCAGCTCACGGCAGACCTATTACGTCACGCCGAAGTATGACGCGAATGTCAAGGGCAAGGGCACGACGCTCTTCACCGACACGATTCAGATTCAGAACGAGGATCTGGCGGACAAGGATATGGAGGACATGCAGGTCACGAAGAACGACGACGGAACGACCGATATTCTTATCACCATTGTCCCCGGCGTCGACACGACAAAGCTGCGCTTCAAGGCGGATATTTCCTACAAGGCGACAGCAAGCATCGACGTGACCGGCAAGAGTAACGTCGACCTGCACGACTGGACGGACGTCGTCATCACCGCCGAGGACGGCGCAACGACCGCAAAGTACCGCGTCAAGGTCGTAAGCCAGACGTTCGCCTCGATCACGGAGTTCGTCATCAAGGTCGACGGCGTGGAATACGGCGCGGAGATCAAGGCGACCGGCGCGACCGGCACGATCCGCTTCACCGGCATCCCCGACACGGCAGACCTCACGCGCGTCACCCCGACGAAAATTACCCTCGGCGAGGGAACGACGGAGGTGCTTCCTTCCGCGTCCGCGCCGCAGAACTTTGCCGAGGGCGCGGAGTACACGGTCAAGGGCGAGGGACTTAGGACCAGAACCTACAGCGTCGTAACGAGCAGCAAGGGCGGCGGAGGTGACGACGGAGATGACACGCCGACCGTCAACCGGAGCTTTGCCATCACGTCCTTCAAAATCGGGGACACGGCGGCGGAGATCGACGACAAAAACGGCATCATCAAAATTACGCTTCCCTACGGCACGAACCTCTACCAGCAGGCGCCGAAGATCGAAACCGGCAGCGGCTGCACGGTAAGCCCGCGCTCGGGGCAGGTTGTGAATCTGTCGCTGCCCGTCACCTACACGCTCACGCGCGGCGACGAAACGCGCACCTATACGGTCATTGTCACGCTGCAAAAATCCGCGTCGCAGCTTATCTGGGACAAGGCGGCAATCAAAATGAACCCGTCCTCATACCAGACAAGCCCCGACCTCGGGAAGAAAGACCCCGAGCCGACCTACATCCCATCCACCAGCCAGATTCTCTCCGGCATGAAGGTGCAGGTAAACGGCAAGGACGTCACCTATCAGGCAAGCGGCGTTTCCAACTGGCTGACCATGACGCCGGATAGCTACTCCGCCGCCAGCACCTACCGCTTCCGCGCGGAAAAGGGCGCGCTCAAGAATATCGCCGCCAACGGCTATAACGGCTTTGGCGTGCAGGCGGGCAAGCTGATGATTGGCATCACGGAGAAGATGGACACGGCGAGAGGTCTTGACCTGTCCATCTGCCCGGTGCCAAGCGCGGCGCAGACGGTGTGGAAGAACAAGTCCGGTGTGGTCGGCGTTTGGAAGATCACCTGCGACAGCGTTTCGGGCGGCTTGACGCTCACATTTGACTGCGCGGGGCAGACCGGCAAGCTGGCGCTCGCGAAGTACAACGAAGCGAAAAAGTGCTTCGAGCAGGTGTCGGAGAAAAAATGGAGCGTCAGCGGCTCGATCCTGACGGCTTCCAATATGTCCGCCGGTATTTACGGCGTCATTAAGATCGGGTAATTTTGAAAAAACGAATGCCCGGGGCGCAACGCCCCGGGAGAAAGGATGAGAGAATATGAAAGGAAAACGCTTCCTGTCTCTCCTGCTGTGCTTCGTGATGGTGCTTGGCCTTTTGCCAACGTTGGCTGTTCCGGTGCTGGCTGCATTTCCTGACACCGTCGAATTAGATGTCGATTGCTACTGTGATCCAGGCGGTGCAGCAAACAGAAAAGGTAAACCTTTTCCGGTGGATGATATTTCCATATCAGCTGGAGAACTTTCTAATAGTACAGCGGCAAATGGAACAAAAACATCGACGAGCCTGCTTGCTGGGATTCCAAAGGGAACAGCAGCTACAATAACGATAACGCTTCCGAAAGAATACCGCGTAGCAAAATGCTATTTTCATACTCTAGCAGGACGCTCTACAAGTACCAGTACATTTACAGAAAAAAAGCTGCTTAAGTATCAAAACACAACGTTCCAGTACAACTTGGAACAGCAGGTTCAGGGCGACAATCGAATCGCAACATTGACCTTTACTGTGAGTGACAGCAGCTTTACAGATCCAAATGATGCATTGCTTAAAGCCATTACCCAAAAGCTGGTTTCATATTTTGAAATTGAACAAGCTACCACAAAGGTCACCTTTTACCCCGTTCCGGGCGACAATAGCAAAAAAATAGAGAAAACGCTTGCAGATGGGCAAACCACCGTTGCTGCTCCGACGATCGAAGAAATAACAGCGGCTTACCCCACAACGGCAGATTATTTTTCTATTATGGAGCCGGAAAAGTGGTACATTGATGGCGTTACTGCGCCGCAAAATGAATGGACGCCGGAGACTGTAATAACCCAGAGTACTTCTGTGTATGCCAGTAATAAGCTGAAAGATGATGCGACAATCAAAGCGATTGCGTATCTGCCGATGCGAAAACCCATTCAGTATACAAATCAAAATGGCGTTATCAGCAACTGGTGCTATACGCCTACAGGTAACGCAGAAGCACTGGCGTACCCATCACAGGACGCACAGTACTGGAATATTCCTGTGGGGAAAGCGCTGACAGCTGCTGATATTCCAGGAATGGGTCAATATGATACCCTAGTAAAGAACAAGGCAAACACGGATTTCTCCAGCGGCAAGGCAGAGGTCACTGCATGGCGCTATCGGGATAAAACCAGCACCTGGCAGGAACTTAGTGTTGGTGGAATGATTTCCGAAGAAACAGCAGTTAATCTGGCCTTAGCAAACAAATCGTTAACTATTTATGCGGATACAACCTTCCATAATAGCATCAGCTTTGATACGAAGGTTCCTGCCTTGACCATAGGACCGCTTACTGTTGATACCAAAGAATCAATGGGCGGCTCCAGCGGCAACACGGTCACTTCGGAAGAGGCAAAAAATGTTGCGGACAAGATTTCAGAAAAAGAACGGGAGAGCGATTTTGATCAGTTATTCCGCGGTTGGTATCCAAATGCCGACTATAAAGGTCTTGCGATCGATTTGCCTACGCATGGCTTCAATAGTGATGCGAAGCTGTATGCAAAATGGGTCGAAACCTGCACAGTAAAGTTTGACTTTGGCAGGGTGACACCAACGAATAACGCGTTGTACACAGACCTGAAAGTCGGTAAAGGCGACTTGTTAGATAAACCGGAGCGACCGCTCGCAGGCGGTATGGCATTTGATGGTTGGTATAAGGATGCTGGTTTTGCACAACCCTGGACTTTTGAAGAAACATATGTTTCTGACGGTTACGGTGGAGTGAAAACAGACGAATTTGGTTCACCAATCGTGGATAAGCCCGGCGATCATGTTACAGAGAAGACTACAACGCTCTATGCAAAATTCACCGGAGCGACTCCGATTACAGTGAATTTCAAGTATTATGGGCCGGATAATGTATCATCTGCCGAAACTAAGCATACATACTCAGATGTTCCGGTTGCGTCAAACTATCCGTATGGGGCATTACCAGAATTGCCTGGAAACGCCAAAACAGAGCAGGTCATTATTGCAGGTATCCCAACCATGGTGACGAGCTATGTTGAGGTTGGCACGAAGCGTACACATACCTATACGGGTTGGGAATTTACGGATAAGAATGGGCAGAAGCATGATCTTACGCCAGAGACAGTTCTTTATGACTATCTTTCGGAAGGTCAGACTACACTCGACGTTTACGCAAAACACGACACAACCTTCACAATCAAGTTCGATTTGGATGGCGGCACAATGACAAACATGCCGGCGGACAAGGTAATCAAAGGTGAGAGCGGAACGGTCGACGAACCGACGGAGAAGCCGACAAAGGAGAACTGGGCATTTGGCGGCTGGATCAACGCAGCCACGAATGCAGATTTCGTATTTACAAATCCATGCACGGAAAATACGATCATCAAAGCAAAGTGGGTTACGCCGAAGCAGTACACCGTGATGTTCCAGCTGGAACCGGCAACTGCCAGTTTCACGATCACAAAGCAGAATAACGATACGGTCATCCCGCCGGAGTCCTCCGAAAACGGAAAGGTGACCTATAAGCTTACAAGCGGCACTTACACATGGACGGCTTCTGCTGAGGGGTATATGACGATTCAGCAGACCTTAACCGTGCCAGAAGACTATGACGAAACGTATGTGAATCCGATCAAGCTTACCCCCTTCCAGGCTGTGACCGATATTGAGCTGAACATTCCGGAAAACAAGATCATGCAGAAAAAGTCGTATGATCTTGGCAACCTTGCGACGGTTAAACCGGAGACCGCCCCCAACAAAACCATCAAATGGAGCGTAAAAGCTGCGAACGATGGCGTTACGCTGGGCGAAGACGGCACGCTGACGGTTTCTGATACGGCTGTGGTTGGCAGCACTGTCACGCTGACTGCGACGATCGCGGAAGGCGCACTCAGCAGCGACGGAACGGAAAAAGCGGACTACAAGAAGGATTTCACGCTTACCATCACAAAGTATCTTGCGACCATCTCGTTTGAACACGGAACCGGCGATCATCCGAATGTCGAGCTTCCGAAGCCGAAGAGCGTGAACGACAATGGCACCCTGACCGAGCCCACTGTTCCCAGCGCATCCGGCTGGACGTTCGATGGCTGGTATAAGAACGAAGCGTGCGGCGATGATCAGCTGTGGAACTTCGAGAAAGATACCGCACAGGAAGATCGGACGCTTTACGCGAAGTGGACGAAGAATCCTGTTGACGTGACGATCACCTTCGCAGGCGGCGAGGGCGCGACGCTGAACACCAACATGTCCAGCACGCACAACGGCAAATCCGGCGATAAGATCACGCTGCCTCCGTGCATGTACACGAAGTCCGGCTACATCTTCCGCTCCTGGGGCGGCACCTTTGCCGGAACCGAATATACGCTCCCGGAAGAAGCCGCAACTTTCACTGCCAGCTGGACGCAGGTTTCTGCGGCAATCAGCGAGGACGATATCACGCACGCGCTTGACGGTCTGACCAAAGATAACACCAAGAATTACAAGCCGCAGCTGCTTGCTGTGCGCGACGCGCTTGCAGCAGGAACCGCGACGAAGACAAACGCGGCACTGATTGCCAAGCTGTCTGAACTGTTTGCGGACGCAGGACTTGGTCCGGCCGAAATCGCGGGCGACGCGAAAGACGGCGTGAGCGAGGTTGGCGCAATTCTCTCCTCGGACGGCGCGAAGGTTGTTCTGACTGTAAACAAGCAGGCGACGCCGGGCAAGACGCTGCCCGAGGCTTATCAGAATGCGGAATACAAGTCCGCATGGTACAGCCTGTCCATGACGGTCGGCGGCACGACCACTGAACCGAAGGTTCCTGTCATTCTGACCATGCCCATCCCGGCGGCTCTGTCCGAAATGGCGGCAGACACCATTCGTGTGCTTCTTTACAAGGGCGCGGCGACCGAGCCGGTTGTCATGACCCCGACGGTCAGCGGCAGCAATCTGACGTTCGCCTACGACGGCAATGGACAGCTTGCGTTCGTCGGCAAGTCGATCTCCGACGCAGCAGATACCCGCGTGACCGCGCTTGTCATGAAGTATAACGGAACGACGATGGGTAATGTTAATCCTCAAGGAGTAATTGAGCCCGATGAAAACGGAAACTTTACCGTTTTGCTTCCGTCTACAACGTCTGAATCCACCTTGCAGGATCTTGCTTCCGGCATCAACAGCAAGTGGGTGACCTACATGACGGTCGCGCCCAAGGCGACAGTCAAGCCGTCCGACGGCGGCGCACAGAATGCGGAATACTGGGCAAAGACCGGTCTTACGCTGACGTATTCTCTTACCAACTCGAACAAATACAGCGACAGCAAGACCTTTACAGTAACGGCAGAAAACGGCACGACGCGCAATTTCACCGTCACGGTCAAGAAGATCACCAGTGAAGACCGCACCTACAAGATCGCTGTTGCGAACATCAGCGGCGGCACGGTCACAGCCACCCCGAGTCCTGCCGCAGCCGGGGAAGAGGTCAAGCTGACCGTTACGCCGAACGACGGCAAGAAGCTGGTCGCGGGCTCGCTCAGCTACTGCCTGCAATCCGCCGGGGCAAAATCCGTGCCCATCGACGAAAGCAGCCTGACGTTCATCATGCCCGCGGGCGACATCAACATCAACGCCCAGTTTGAAGACGACGCCAACGCGCCGCTCAAGAACCCGCCGCAGATCACGGCGTTCATGATTAACGGCGTCTCCGCTGTCATCAACAGCGACACGAAGGCGATCACGATCATCCTGCCCTACGGCACGGATCTGAAGCATGTTGCGCCGACCATCGTGACGGCGAACGCTTCGAAGGTGGAGCCTTCTTCTGCCCAGCGTGTGGACCTGTCCACGCCGAAGGCATACAGAGTCTACGCCTCCAACGGCGCGTATGTGACCTATACCGTCACCGCGTACACCGAGGAGCCGTCGCCCACGCAGTCGCTCTGGGAGAAGCTGCAAAACCAGATCAACAGCAACCCCAACTGGTGGGAGCTGGCGGAATACCAGAAAAAGACCGGCTATTATAAATAACCGGCACACAAAAACTCCCGGCTGAGTTCTCTCAGCCGGGAGCCATACAGACGCAATAGGAACAGGCAGCCGACAGGCACGCACGGCTGGCTGGCTGCCCCGCAACGGTATGAGAAAGTGATGATTTCCCACCCGCGATCATTGTGTCGAATATTCTGCCCCGCAGAGGCTCAAGCCTCTGCGGGTTTTTTCATAGTCGAAAGAGCGCAGATTTTACAGAATTCCACGGAAAACAGTAAAATCTGCGCATTTTCCATTTTAAGCAAGTCCACCAGTCAAAAGGCGTCAATTTCCCACAAACAGGAAAATACAAGGGCGCCAAAATACAGACAGAACCTGCGCTGGGCAGTCATTCTGCCACCTGCCCGCGCCCCTCCGTTTCTGACATTTGCTTATCCCCGCAAATGAAATTCAGAAATGGAGGAATGTATCTTAAAAACGAGGTACTTCAGAGGAAAGCAAAACAGCGACGCCGTAGAATGGATCGAGATGAGCGGCGCGGAATATCTGGACTTCGTCCGTGATCCCGAGAACAAAGACAGGTTCTTTTTGAATATGAAAAACGTCGTTCTGGAATGCTCGAAGGAGGAATATCTGCAAAGCCGAACCGAGAAGCGGCGCAGCGACTATCTTGCGGAAAGTAAAAAGGGGTGGACGATCATTTCTCTTTTTGCGCAGGTAGACAAAGAGTCTACCGGCGAGGAAGTCATTCCGGACCCGGATGCCGATGTGGAAGAAAACATCCTACATACCCTTGCCGTGCAGCGCGTTCGTGAAGTAGTAGATGCACTTCCGGAGGAAGACGCGGCGCTGCTTCGTGCGTTATATCTGCAAACGCCGCCGCTGACCCTGCGTGCCTACAGCGAGAAAACAGGAATCCCGGTGATGACGCTGCATTACAGAAAAGCTGCTTCGGCTTTTGAAGCAGCAAATCTGAGTCAGGTGCTCTGAGCCCCAGCCGCCAGCAGCATCCGCTCCAGCTCCCTCGCGGCGACGCTCAGGGGCTGCCCTTTCCGTTTCACGATGCACACGGCACGCAGCGGGAGGGGCTCTTGCAGTTCGATGCGGCGCACAT
>ERZ773139.1789-NODE-1789-length-23524-cov-3.780775_pt1 | contig 23524 bp, 18 predicted proteins | sample MGYA00580854_ERZ773139 | MGnify/ENA primary metagenome ERZ773139 (study PRJEB29015, sample SAMEA2737809) | human gut metagenome | biome: human gut; feature: human-associated habitat; material: faeces | place: China | collected 2012 ...
CCAGCACGACCGACACGTTGCTGGTAATTGAATCTTTGAGGTGGAACATTTCCCATCATAACAGCTGTCAAGGAACCTATATCAACACCAGCCTCCATTGTGGTTGTCACACTCAGCAAATCGATGCCTTCTACTGTTGGATTCTCTGTCTTAAGAAATATATCTTGGAAAAGCCTTTGCCTTTTTTGAGAATCTGCTTTTGTGGTCTGGCCAGTCATCTCCTCACAATGAAGACGATAGACATTATCCGTTGAATTTAATAGTGTTAAATAATAGTCATTGGGATTGACAATGTCTTCTTTTGTAAGAACCGATTCATCCGTTAGTTTATGAAAACAGTTTATACATATTCCATTTGCATGATGCATGTGAACAGTCTTACAACGAGGACATACCCAATACTTTGAACCCACTTCAGCTTTAATAAAAGACAGTCCTTCTCCTGTTAAGACGGTAATCTGCCTATCTATAATGCCCAATGAGCGCAAAGTGTCTCGTAGCAATTCCAATTTCGTGTTGGTTTCTTCTCTACCTTTAATGTGATAGACATTCATAACCAACTTTCTTACGGCCATAGGAAAACTTGCAGTTCTTGGATATTTTGACGGGAGCTCTTTAATTCGTTTCTTTTCTCCCAGTATTCGGATGGTTGAACAAACCAATTCTTTCATTGTAATGTCGGCTATATCCTTTGAAGGCGCAAGATAGCCAAGTTTTAATTCTTCAAAGGAACGGTTCCGATTACTGAATATACTCGTTAATTGCTCTATCTTATTGTTTCTACGAATTCTGTCACTAAACTCTAACTGGTTCTGGCTTAAATCAGATTTAACCTTTTGTTCTTTGAAATCAAAAAGATCATACCACACTCCAGCCATACGGTTTTCAAAGCAGGTCGGCTTAGGACCAGCAGGATTTATACCTAATGATAAGAGAGTTTTGAAAACATCATTTTCGATATTTCCAAGACTCTGCCCATTACACAATCTGAAGAAGTTAGAAAGAGCCTTTATCTGTTCTTCAGTTGCAAATCCCATATGTGCAGCCATGATAATTCTCGCGATTTCCCCATAGGCATAATCGCTTGTCATCATGCTAAGACGCTGTCCTTCTGGTAATTCCCAATCCTTTTTATCATACATTTGTTTTAGGAACGTGGTAACATCATTGTTACCATTCAGTGCATGAAGAATTGCCCAACGTAAAACGTCCCTAAAATGGTCAAGCTCAATACCAGCAGATAGTTTTGCAGCAGACTGTCGGCTATCCGAGAATAAAACAACTTTAGTGTTCTTCTCATTTTCTTTTTTCATTGAACGAATCATAGAATCAGCTAAAATCTGATTAACTTTCTGCAATCCAGTTCCATGATAGCGGATTGGAGTAACACTATTTTTGTCTTTTACATAATATGCGACTTCACATTGTGGACATTTATGAGGGAATTTAGTTTCTGAATCAGATGTTTGTTCATAAAGACTATATTCTCCATCCAAATTCAAAGAGTACTCACCTGTGCCAGGATTATAATCAACTTTTTTCCAACCATCTTCAGATGCAGCATCTCCTTTCCACAATATACAATATCCCGATTCGTCACCGTTAACAGGCTTTTCAGAACTGAGAAATGTGTGATTGTTAACAGTGTATTTATATCCTCCAAGAAAGATTTCTCCACAGTTCTCACAAACAAGGACTTCAAGGACTTTCATACCGCAACTGCATACATTTCTTGGTCTCTTATACATAGTTCCGATACTTCTACCTTCAAATCGATACTTCTCATTTACATGAGGACAGTGGGGGTCTGAGCATCCCCATATACCAATGACATTACGGAAGAACAGATGCGTCCTAAGTGGTGAAATGAAAGTACCATTATCCTTACTCTGACAGATAATCTTAACTAAACCAGCAACTACTGATGTACGTATTTCTGGTTCAATTTCAAGAACTTCACCAATTTTATCAATATCCTTGGCAATAACACCTTTGCTTGAACTTAACGCATATTTGAGCCATGATAACAAATCGTATTTCTTTGTTACGTCATAGAATGATGAACAGCCGACAGCATTAAGAAACATGCTATCCGTATCGTCATTATCATCAACGATCTCTCCATATTTATTTAACAAGTCGACAGGAAGACTAACAACAGGCTTTTCAACAGAAGGCTGCAAAGGATTTGATAATATGACAAATTTTGAAGCAAAGTCCTTTTTATTTACCCCAAAGAATTCAGAAAGAAAATCCATTGATTGCTGATTTTCTTCCATTGACGCACTGGATGCAAGGAATTGTATTTGAGGAGAATTAGGATTTAATCCCAATCTGTCTATGAGTATTCGTAACAGATATGCGACTTCGGTTCCTGCTGTACCTCTATATGTATGCAACTCATCGATAACAAGATGGAAAACATGCGAAGGATCTTCCTCTAACCAAGCTTTTGTATCAGCGAATATGTCCGCCTCATTTTCACGCATGAGCATGACATTTAACATGCTATAGTTTGTAATGAGTATGTCTGGAGCGTTGTCCTGCATAGAAAAACGATCCCACATTTCAGCGGAGTCATTTTCCATACATGGAACATGATAAAGCAATTCAGTATTATTGTTTTCTATAGCAGCAGCCTTTGCAGCTTTCCATTCGTCTATAAGACGATTCCTTTCTTCCCTCAGTTTTCCTTCACTTTTTTCGCGTGTACCGCTAACTGGGGTTGCTCCAGTATAACGACCAAAATAGAAACGATGGCCATGACGATGTTCATCAAGCCAATCTAAAGCCCCACTTTTATCATCAGTATGACTATTAAGAGCTTTTCGTAATCTTATCATTTGGTCTTCAGCCAGAGCATTGAGAGGATAGAGTATCATTGTTCTCATTGCTCTCTTCCTCGATTTATCCCATTTACTGGATTCGGCAACAAGGTCGGCTATTACTGGTAGAAGGAAACATTCTGTTTTACCTGAACCAGTACCGGTTGTAACGACAATATGTTTTCTATTCAGATGTGCTTCTTTCAAAGATGCGTACTGGTGGTCGTACAACCTTCTTTCCTGCTTGCTGCTATTGACAAACAATCCTGTGCTGACAAAGTCGTTCAAGTCTTCAGAAACGCCCTCTTTATTGCAGAATTCTTTGAGTGTTGCTTTCTCATGATACTTTGGAACAATTTCAATAATAGGAGGCTGACATATAGTGCCAGTTTCCTGTATTAAGGCGTTACGTTCTTGGTTGTACTCTTCTCTGCAGAAAGGCAAACCGCTATTGATATACTTAAAATAAGCATCAAATATTTCGTTGAAAATCTTTATAGGATTATTCATAACTTATTGAATTGCAAAGTATTCTATTTAATTGCTTGATAATATCAACTGATATGTTTTCAAAAACATAGTTGTATTCTTCTTGACGAGGAAGCTTTTTGAATGCCATACACTCAATCAGCAACACTCTATATATCATAAATGACATAGCAAAAGTGGGCATTTTAAGAACTCTTGTCTTTTGATTATAAATGCCGTTAGGCTCACCATTCACAACACGTGTTAAACAATAAGCAATGGCATAAGCCTCTGGATTAATATTTCTTGAAGGTAATTCCCTTATATATAGGGACTCTGGTAGTGAAAAATACCTTGTTAATCCATTTTGCTCTAATTCTGCAAGCCCTCGACGTGTCCTTGAATTCGTATATTTGAGATTACTTTCATCTTGTAGCGTTTTTGGAAAAGCGTCAACGACATCTTTGATTGTTGGGTAAGTTTTCAGTATGGCAAGTGGGGATGGACGCATTACTTTGTATTCGGTTTCCGTAAGTGGCCCTGACAGTTCAATACCAACTAAAACCTTCTCGCTTTTTTTGTTGACTTTCGAAGCATTGACAAGATAACTGTGAGTTGAAAAGTCAAGTACAATAGTAGATGAAAGAGCATAGTAACCATTCCCTATATGGTCTATAACACCATTAAAAACTAATGGCCAAAAGATTCCCCATATAGGATTAGTTAATTGTAACTCATAGATATTATCCAAGTAGTCACAATTTTTTTTTATGCTCTCCAAACTTCTCTTGTCAAAATGACTTATCCAATCATATAGTAGTTCTTGAGCCTTCTGTATCTTATCTGCAGATTTATTCATCAATGTAAGATTTATAGAAGTTAGGAACATTACTTAATCCTTCAGCACCTTCTTCAAGCTTTGATGGAGAGAGGAAACCATATTTGGGGTTATATGCTGTCTTAAACTGACTGATATGGATTTCTTTAGATTCGTTTTCTATACAACCTATATAACTCAAACATTTTTCACTCATAGGCAGGACATCACCGTCTGCAAGAGTGCAGAGAATCCTCAGATTTTTCGGAAAAGACAATCCTTGTGGGAAAGTTGATGAAATACCCATTTGAATATCAACAAGAGGCTGCATATAATTAGGTATGTATGACAGATTGATATTTTGCAGAATCAGGAAATGCATCATTCCAGGTTCTGCTTCGCAATGTTGCACAATTCCAACAAGTCCATCTTTCCATAGGTCATCAAATGACTTCCATCCAACATTAACGTATTCTATCGCATAAAGACAACGTTGAGCTGCATGAATGATGGACATAGCATAAGCAATATCAGGTACAAGCATTGTTTTGTATTCAACAAGCATATCAGCGATAGTAGATGCATTGTTATGTGGAATTTTGTTTGCTTTTAATGTATCTTCTAATGACTTCTTGTAAGCATTAAACATGATGCATTCTTCATCAGCTTGATCAATATCTTCGATATTTAAAGCCTTTTTTGATGATGCTTCACTATTATCTACAGTACCAGCAGATACTCCAATACCCAATACTTCTTTAATAATGGTGAAATCTGAAACAATGTCATTCTTTCGTTCATTAACATTCTTCAACAATGTCTCAACATTATCAATCTCCTTTTTCTTTGAAGCTATAGTCTCGTCAAGAATTTCAATATCAAGTTTCTTCTCTTCTAACTGAGCAACAGCTTTAGCTTCATCGTCAGATATAGACCTGACGGTTGCATCATAGTCGCTCTTTAGCTTATTTACCTCTTCTTTGTATCGCTCTTTTTCCAACTCAATCTGAAGGTCATGCTCTTCTTTGAGCTTGTCCAGTTGAGCTTTAAATTCAGCTGATGAATCGCTAATTATGCTTTGCTTATGTGTGTCTATTGTTTGCTGTATAACGTTCTTAACCCAGGGAATATCTGAAATCTCGTTAAGCTCATCCAATGTCATGATAAAATTGGCACTAATCTTCTTTATTCTGTCCAGACGGCTCTTATAGACATTAGGAGTCAGGTTCTTCATGTCATTGAAAGCGGTGACCAAATATTGTTCAACGGCTTCAAATGAACCACCAGCCATAATTTCTGTATAATGTTTACGTAAAATTTTGGTCATGAACCAATTTATCAGCTGATCATCATTGGTGATATCGATGCAACCATCCTTTTCCGGCAGTTGAGATGCAGGAATATACTTTTTCCCAAATGATGTATCAATGATATCAAGATTTGAGATATTCCAATATGGAATTAGACGCTCTTTACTGCGTGCTTTTACAAAAAACACTCTATCGCCAGAAAGAATATATTTATCTGAATCAGACTCAATCAAGTCGTTCTCTTGAAATATGCAGAAATTGTTTTCACCATCTTCACTAAGATTTGCTTTGAGTGTCTTGATTTGGATTCCATACTCATATACGGTCACGGATTTATCCCAAATATATGAATCTAAACCTTCACCATCCTTTGCGTTAGGCATCACGGCAAGACAAACCAGTCTATTTCGAAATGATTCATATCTTTGAATAAAGTTATGAGCGAAGACTCTTCCTTTTGGTGGAAACAAGTCTACAATTTCTCTCGAATTAAGACGATGAAATACATTAAGACTATCGACATACCCAACAATGTCAATGTTGGCGTTACCATTCGGTAATATATCAACATATCCTATAGGATTATTGTTCTCGAAATCAAATGTTTTCATATTGTTTATTATATTTTAGATAAAACCTTAATTACGTTATTAGTCTCGTTATGTTGAATTTTGCCAAAGACATGCATCATACCCCATCGATTAAGAACACTTCCTTTAAGTTCTGATTGAATCATTTGCGGTATGGCTGTATAGTCAAGACCAACGATGCCAACATCTTTGTTCATAGACTCCCACAAAGAGCATTCTAAGTTAATGTTCCACTTATTATAGCTGTCCAACCATTGAGGATGGAAGACTTCGTGCTGCACAATTTCAAATTCGATGCGTTTATAGTTCGGGAACCTGATACTATGAGTGCCTGTTTTGAGATCGCTTAAATCAAAGATTTCGTCTTTTGAAGAGTCCTTTGGCTCTCCATCAATCCAGAATCTGCTCTTTTTTGTAATGAGTAATGACGGACCTGCCCCAAACAAGTAAGAGAATCTACCAATTTTCAATCCTCCTTCAAGAGAATAGAAGCGTTTTGTCGTGTATAAATCGCTTGTAGTATAAGAATACTTTACTCTATAGATTGAAACATTGGCAAACCTTTTAACCAACAATTCTGATTTATAGGTTATTCGATGTTTACATTGATTTGTAAAAACCAATGCAATACCTTCTTCTCCTGTATTGTCATCTGCATCTTCGTCAAGATAACGGCATTCCTGCCAGTAGTTATCATAGATATCATCCTTTTTAAACAATATCAGTCCCTTATGCTTAAACGAAAACAAACGACTAATCTCTGAAAATGTCAGTTTAGACACATCTATCTCTTTTGCCAGTTTGAGATTAGAATTACGAAACTGAAGTTTCGAATAGTCTTCAGTGAGATATATGAATTCATCAGCTTCTTTCGCGATTTGTTTCTTAACCGTCGAATTATACCCCAATTTATACTCACCATCCCAACGCAGATAATAATTAAATATCTGGCGTTTGTAATCGTCATCAGAACGTGAATTATATCTTACTTCATGTGAATGGCGAGTCTTAAAATATGAGATTAAATGATATCGGTCTATAACTCTCCAAAAATCTGTTTCCGATATGTCTTCACCAGGCAGCAAGTCATAATCCACGAAAGCACAAGCAATGTATTTTAAATCTTCTTCGGTGAAAACACATTGAGATTGCATAATGGGATATTGAACATATCTTCCGGCACCAGTCTTTCTTTTGCACTTGGCGACGAAGAAGAAATGAGAATCACACCAATCATAAAAAGTTTCCCAATATATTTCTTGGTGATCTTCCATCCATCTTTGAAGATCGTTCATATCCCAGTCAAGTAATACCTGAGATAGTCGGTCACGATAATTCCTTACAGTAATATCTCCACTATTGGCGCGTTTAGATGCTGCATATAGTTGGATGGCAAGAACACCCTTGATATGAGATATATTCCTGGAATAGGAATAAAGATTGTGTCTAACAGCATACATCAAGTCACGCTCAACAATATTATTCTTTCTGCAGAATTCATTAATGAGGGCTTTGTCAACAACGAATGCCACAGATGAACCTATATTATCTTCTGAAAATATACGTTCATCTATAAACTTGCAGAATATGCTGAAAAGTTGTGATGTATTCATACTGAACTATATAAGCTTGACCAAATAATGGTATTTATCACTTGTTTGTCGAATCACTCGTGCCTCATATCGAGCTTTATAATCTATATTCTTGGGAATATAATCAATAGACACTTTGACTTTCTTATAGCATTTATGTGCGATTGGATATCCGTTTAAGTCAAATGTTACCTCTATGATGTCACCACTATTGAGTAATGGTGTTTGAAGGATTTTCTTATAATCTACAGGAAATTTCTGAGTTGCATATAACGTATTGTTGGGCTTATCTGCCATAGCGATGAGTACATTGGCGACGCTTCCTTCTGTTAGGTAATCGGTTGTCACACATTTGGGAAGGAGAACTCTTATTCCTGAATACGTCATCAGATAATGATTCTGATATGTTTTCGTATACTTAACTTCAACTTTTTCCCGACTAATGAAGCTATTTTATCTAATGACTCCTGGTGTTTCTTTTTGCCTTCATACGAATAGCATAACTTCGAATATACAGCATATCCACCTTCCTTTATCTTATTTATATCGGAATTGAGATAGTTAAGATTCCTTTTGCAATCACAAAAAATAAGTTTCCGAATCAATTTTCCCATAATTCCACCATTCTCTAATCTTGGAGATATGGAATCAATAAGCTTGTTGACGCTGCTGGAACCTGCTTTATAGTTTTTTTGCAACACTTCAAAGATACAGTAATACGATGCTGGAGAAGCATTGTTAAGACAGAATTCTATCAAATCTCGGGGAGTGTAATTGAGTATTGCACCTAATATATGAAAATATTCTGGCTGAGACAGACTCTTACCTGCACTTTTTACAAGAGATAAGTCTGCTTGGGATAATTGCTCACGGAATGGGTATAACAACTCTAAATTCTTCTCTATCTTGTCACTTATGGAGAAAATCAGTTCTATGACTGTCTTTAATGCCTTATAATCAGGTGTATAAAGATTGTTGGGATTATTCTTAACATAGCCAACTATAGGAGAGCGATATATCTTAATATTACATTCCAGTAAGCATATAATAGTTCTCCAAAAATCTTCTGAATTTTTACATAAAGACAACACATCCTTTACGTGACTTTGACCTATTGGTATATTGCGCCCACCTTTCAAATAGACGCTAAATTTATCACGTAATAAATTTTCGTTTCCTGGTCCAATCAGGCTAGAGAAATCAAAATTTTCATCGAAAACTTTGGCTTCAGACTCTTGTGTCGGCTCGAATTGCTTGGAGGCCAGAGTCTGAAGTTCATGAATCTTGAACACTTCGCTGTTGAGCCAAAGAAGTTCATTCGAACATTCTTGATAGTCTGTAGATATAAAACCATTATGAGAGCAAAGAGCGATTATTGTAGGCACATTATGACTTTGCTCATTAGGAAGTATATACCAATTCCGTATGATGTCAAATGTGGTCTTGACAAAAGAGTCACCTTTCAAACCTAACATGCTGTGCGCAGTAAGAGCAGCAGCAGACCGAATAGTTATATACTTTTTCCCTTCTTTCTCAAATATCGCTATGATGAAATCGTCATTGGTGCTAACATTGAAATATTGAAGTTTAACACCAGTAAATATACCATGGGAATATGTGTAGTTCTTCCTTAACTGTAATATGTCGGATAAAGAAACCTTATTGATATAACCGTTAGAATAACATTGCAAAACGCATGAGTATTCTTTCGAATGTACAGTATTATTATCCGTGTTATCACAGGACATGCAATTAAGCACATATGTGCCATCAGTGTTTAGACAAAACACTGTACCATCATCTATATGTATTTTTTCGAAACAATCACTCATAGCTTTTTATATAATCATTCTTCAATTATTCTTCATTACTATCATCCGTGTCATCAGCTCTGAACTCAAAGACGAGCTCTGATAAAGGAATATTGCATTCGTTTAGCATTCCTCGAAGGATATTTATCTTCGTATATGTGCTGTTGTCTGTCCATACATAAAGACCTGGAGCTAATTCTTTTCTCCATGTGTCCGGGGTATGAGAGAACCAATGTTCTTCATTAGCACACAGCCATTCTATTGTCGAACGTCTCTCCAAAAGGACATGATTGCACATTTGTATAAGCATTTCTTTCCATGTATTCACTGTATAGTGAACGTTATGATAGAAATATCCCTGAATTTTCTTACCTGTAAATTCGTAGTCATCGTCTTCTATTGAAGCAGACTCTATTTCTCTCTTTGCCGGTTCAAATGTTGTTGATGGCATTGGCCATAAACGCATAAAGACCTCTAATAAGTCATGCTGCCGCTGCTTCATTTCTGCTTCAGTCCATTGATCGCATGACTTAACATAGTTATTAAGCCGGAACGCGCTATCATTGAAGCCCTTTTCCATGTCACGTTTTTCTATGAAGGCCAAATTGCTGTATTGAGAATTATAGCCAGTTAATGTCAAATTGGCCATAGTATGCAGATATTGCTGGTGAATGCGTTCCCATTCATCACCAAGTGCTTCTTTCCATTTGTCAGATAAAGTCTGAGGCATGATGTGTTCAATGCTGATAGTCTTCTCTGTCAGTTGCTTCACGACATCATGGCATTCCTTGCTATCTCTGTTTTCCATCCTTTCAAGGATAAACATACGCAGATTTGCTGGCATTTTATATACCTGTCTTGTAGCGAAGTCCTCTTTAACCTCATCATCCTTGGGAAATACAGAAGAGCGTCCTTTCTTCAGCAATAGATAAACCAGGACATCTGTATATGTTGGATTCGTACCTTCGACCGCCTTGTTCATATTATTGAGAACATCCCTGTGAAGTGTTGCAAACACTTTATTGAGAGCATTGGATGGAAGGTTACAAATAATACGTCTAGCCCAATATGCCTCTACGATGTCAAGAACTCTGTATTTCTCTTCGTCGGAAAGACCGTTCTTTCCCGCATAATCAAAGAATGCCATATAGAACGGATATGCAACAGTTGAATCCAAAGTTCTAACTTGATTCAATTTCCTATTTATCTTTTCCGTTCCCATATTGGCATTATCTATCTGGGAATAAATCTTTGCATAGTGGTGCATTTCCTCCAAAAGTTCAGCCCTGCCAATTTTTTCATTCTCAGCATACTCTTTAAAAATAAAATAAATCTTGTCTATGCGACCAATTTTGCCTTGTTTCATTGTCAGATAGTCACGGACAAACGAAGACGGATCGTATTTCGTGCTTTCCTCAATAGGATTCCAGTAACGAGTGTATAGGTCGTCTTGCTCTGCTGGTGCAAGCGACATCAACAAATAGTTCCTGATTTTATCTGCCTCGCTAAGATCCAGACCAGTTGAATTGAGACTTTCAAAGATTAGTTGTGGGTCATCATCTTCATCTAACTTTATGTTAATGACTTCCAACTTCTTGATTGTCTCAAAAAGTTCATCCATAGTAAGACCTAATTTCATAATCTTATCATAGAAGAACTCATAATTGCGTGTAACGTTTGAACCTTTTACATACTGTTCTTTGGGCTTGTAGAGTAGGGAGTCGAATGCATCCATGTCTTTTTTTATGGGCTTCAACTTTACCTTACGTTCATCTTCTTGATACTCATCTACAAGGTAACGTTTGAAGATTTTATCCACAAGCTTACTATCTGTTGCTTGTATATCGCCAGCTTTATAGGCATTTACCATAGCAATAAGCATAAGGGAAACAGTCGTAATTCTCTGCTGACCGTCAATAATAAAGCGGTCTTCGGTGCCTGATTGTATATTTGACACAATGCTACCAAAGAAATGACTCTTTCTTTCACTATGATGCATCTTCAACAAGTCCTGAAAAAGTTGCTCACAGTTTTCTTCCTTCCAGTCGTAGTTACGCTGATAAAGGGGTATGATGAATCGTTTGTCTGAGCCATCAAAAAACTTAATTAGCGGTTGTGCATCACCTTTCATATGTATATTACTATATTTGATTATTATTCATATATGGGATTACCCTTTACTCAAATTGGTCATAGACACTTACAATGTCCCAATTATTTGACTCTTTGGCAACATGGGTTCTGTATTCCTCCAATAATGACGAGAATTTCTCCCAAAAAGAGTTATAGAATTCCGCATGTTTATTAATCAACATTTTTTTGTATCTATCACATTCTTCTACAGAATATTCTCGTGATTGCTCTCTGTAAGCGTTATTGTCAAACATTGAGCAATATGATATTTTAATATTATCTTCATTCTTTTTTACAGTTATCATTGGATCGAAATTTTTTTCAGCCAATTCTTTCGCCATAAGTTTGACAAAATAAAATTCCTCAGAACTTTTTGGTGAAATAATCAAATGAGTCCATTCATAGGCATGATCATCTCTTCCAACTCTGGTTTGGAACTCAAAATTTTGTTTAACTGTTAATTTGTCAAGAAAATATTTTGACAAATATGGATATTGATGATTTAAATCTTTTTTTTCTGCTAGTATTTCCTTTTTGCATAATAATATTGAATAAAGAAGAATCAGATCAATATCTTTGTGTTTACTAATTCCCCAATTTATAAAGGGAATAAACACATTGAGAAAATACTCCAAATTCTCACTTCTCACATATTCAAATATTTCATCCCTCAATATATACTTAATTGGATTACATTGACTATTGATGAATACTAATTGAAGATTCGCTTTTATGAAGCTATGTGTACCATAATTACGAAGGAATTCCACTTTTTCTTTAAATAATTCAAAATCCCTGAGAATGATGTTACCTATTTGAATTGGCATGTCATACTCTCTAGAATTAACGAGGTCAATAGTCCCAATTCTTACTTTAGCATGATTTGCAAATGACAAGATAGGAGTATCAAGAAAATAAGTTAGAGGTGATTGACAACCTTTAACCATATCTTCTTTTGTGAATTTGGAGTTATTATATAAATACTTCATATCTTTATTGTTATGATACTCAATTTAGATTCTGCAGAAATGATATATTCTAATTCATGCTAAATGTTATGGCCAGCCATTTCTAATTCCGTTATATTAGTCCCGACAGCAAACAGATACATGTCTATTACGACTTTTATGGCAGCATCAACTTCTTTTTCTGTAACGTCAACGCTTCCATGAGCTTCTTGATTTCGTAATTGTCTTACAATGTCCAGCCGATCATTAAACTCTTTCAATCCTTCATTTGTGGCGTATTTCAGGTTTCTTAGTGAAGAAAAACCAAATATTGCGGATGAAAGGGTCGCATTCTTGCTGGGATCTTTATTCTCTAATTCTTTATTGTTGATAAGGTAATACAACTTTTTCAAGAAAACTTCATATTTCATCAACAGTTGAGTTAAATGCATACGCTTTTCATTGAAAGTAATATGCTCTCCAACGCATAAAATATTCAATGATTCCTTGACTAAAGAATCCATCCCATCCAAGTTTTCCAAGGATTGGGTATTCAGTACCATAATGTGCTCTTCAAGAGTGGTAATAGCAGAGTTGTTATAAGGAGCTAAATCAATGTTTGGCCAAGCCGATACGACTTCGAGCAGAATGCCCTTTTTACGGAGTTCTGCAACAATGCCATCCATACTCAGAAATTTTTGGTCTGTCTTCTCACGCTCTATGCCTAGCAATTGCTTAAGTACATCATCGAATTCGTGAAGATATACAGGAAAATCCTGTTCAAATGTTGTATCATTCTTACAAATTGACTTAAGAGTTTTGCCCTGCATAACAATATATTCGTTGTAGCCACAATCTTCTGCATCGTATAGAGCCTTAAATGCCTCTACATCATCGTTGGCTGTAATGCCCTGTTCTGCTTCTACTCGTTTAATTGTATTAATCATTCGGCCTTCTACCATTACGAGTGCAAAGAAAGGCATCATATATGCAGGAAAGTCACTTTGTTTAATGCCAGCGGAAAGAAGTAAATCTGCAACTTCCCAAATTTTACTTTCGTATTGCATGATATCGCGTGGCTGCGACTGAGTATCGTTTATGTTCATATTTGCCATATTAAAAATTTTATTCTATTTTGAATTAAAAAGTTCTACTTCTCTATTTGTCATCCTTATGTTTGACAGTACAAAGAACGCTATTATCTATGCGGCCATTCTTCACAGAAGAGTATTTTTTTAAATTATCCTTGATTTTTTTCTGAAATTCATCTCTTAACCACTCAGGTTGTACAACTACAACATCAGGAAAGTAAGAGAAAACTACAGATTCAAATTCTTTGTTAGGTCGAACTTCAATTTGTAGAATGCAGTCCTCCTCACTGAGAATTTTCTGACTATGGTGTATTGGTTTTGATACAGCATATGGGAATCGTTCAGGATCAAATTTGAGCACCACAGTTTCTTTTCCGACACAATCTTCTGGTATGCTTACGCCAACAACATCATCGAAATGAGTTGTAAAATCGATAGTGGTGTTGGGAATAAATGGCACATTGGCAATGGAGAACTTGACAATACGGTCAAGTGGTCTGTTGGCAATCCTATCTCCAATGGGAGTCTGCTCCAAACCGAACAGGAACCAACGATTGTTATACTGTTTAACGTGATAGGGATGGATGACAACAGTGGTCTCTTTCCAGTTATACGTTCTATACAGAAGATTCAGAGGCTGATGGTTGATGGCACTGTCTATGAGTTCGGATAAAAACTCCAGGCCACGTAATTGGTCATTTTGTTCGAAAGATACGATATGCTCACGATTAGTCTTGATGCCAAAACGAAATTCGAGGTTCGATATAACTTCCTCCAGCCATCTGTTTGCACCTCCACGGTAACGCCCAAGCATATTGATGGTAGAACTCAGTTTAGTAACCTCTTCAACTGTCAGTTCATTGTTGAATATGGTGAAATCAGGGTCTGTGTATCGATAATAACATCTTTTGCCATCGAAAGGAATGGCCTCGATAGGTGCATCATAAGATACACGATCGCGCATATACTTGATGTCATCACGTATCTGACGAACACTAACTTCCGAACCGTACATGTCATATAAGGCTTCATTGACTGCATCAACGAGGTCTTCAATCGTTGACTTGCGGTGACGGTTGCTGAAACAACGGTCAAGTATCTGATACCGTAACAGGGCGTTCTTGTTTGTAGGCATAAACTATCGGTTTTCTATCATTCAACAATTGGTTAAGTACGTACAAGGTCGTTAATCTCGCATTTCAAGCATCGAGCAATCTCAATCAGATTCTCTAAGCTGGGCTGAGAGGTGTTTGTCACCCATTTGGAAACGGTGGCAGGGTCTTTGCCTAACATTTCTGCAAGCTCCTTGTTAGACATCATGCGCTCGGCAAGCATCACTTTAATCCTGTTCAGAGGCTTGGGATTATCCATAATTACACATTATTAAATTAATAACTATGTGCAAAAATAATGTTTTTTTCGCAAAATCCACGATGAATACACAAAAAAAACAAATTATTCATTAAAAAAAAGATGATTTCACCAATTTTATCATCTGGTTTTTGTATTTTTGCAATCGTTGGATGCTATTGTGCTTCACATTTCGTTTTTTTTATTTTCAGTGCAGATAGGTCGCACTTTCATTACGTTAAATTTGCAGTCAAGTTCGCTCTCCATAATGAATGATAATATGACAGAAGAAGAAAAAAGTAAGCTCGTAGATGCTGTTAATTGTAAGTTCCCTCACAATAACATCATGGAACTCTACTACAATATTGGTAGAGCCTTACCTTTCACTGCCCAAAGATTTCCTGATGGAAGGGTGTCTGATTGGTACAGGTCTCAGTATGTCCAGGTGGTGAAGGTTAAGCCACATGGTAAATATGGGAAGTATGGAAAGGCTTTTGGATTCTATTATCGAAACGGAGAACGTGCAGACAGTTCTGATATTGAAGGGCTTTGTTGGTGTAAAAAGGAAGACCAAGAACCACAAGAAATTCCAAATTCAGGATGTGGATCTTGGATGCTTTTGGATATACAAGGAGAGCCAAGCTTAGATAATCCGAAAGTATTGGGACTGGATGATGTTATTGATTTTGGAAAATACAAAGGCGTTACCATCAGAGAAGTAATAGAAAAGGATTGGCAATACATTGAGTGGGCAGTATTGCAATCTCAGCGATTATATGTCGATGTGGAAGCTGTTATAAGCTATCATGAATCATGTATTGTTAGCTTAAAGCCATCAGACGTGATGCAGTTTGGCAAATATAAAGGTCAATCTTTAGCTTCAGTATATGCAACAGATGCCCAATATTTGCGATGGCTGGAAAGCAACAATGACTCTTTTAGAATCGATTGGGATTCTTTTCAAACACAAATTCAAAACTGTAAAGACGAATAGTATGATGAACTGTTATACTGAAGAAGAATTATACTGGATGACAGGTGGCAATACAGGAACCCTACCAGTCAGAATAACTCCATCCAAAATCAACGTTTTGGGGGAAAACGAAATATTTGTTTTTGGTAGCAATATCAAAGGAATGCACATGGGAGGTGCTGCAAGAGCTGCATATAACAAATTCGGTGCAGAATGGGGAAATGGCGAAGGACTTCAGGGTAAGTCTTACGCACTCCCAACAATGGAAGGACTCGATAGTACTAAAGAGGCTGTAGGACACTTTACACAATGTGCCAAAGCACATCAAGAGCTGAAGTTTTACGTTACTCCAGTAGGATGCGGCATAGCTGGCTATACCTCAAAGGAAATTGGCCCTTTGTTCCGTGATGCTGCAGAACTCTCAAATGTGTATCTACCAATAAGCTTTTGGAAAGTATTGTTAGGAATAACGGATTGACGGTGAAATCTTTTTAAAAAACAAATATAACATCAAAATAAGTATTATCTATGAAGCAATTGATTTTATCGCTGCTACTCGCAGTTTGCACAGTCTGCAATGCTCAGACTAATCACATGAAGTTCAAGGGTATTCCTATTGAAGGTACACTTGATAGTTTTGTCCAAAAGCTTAAAAGCAAAGGCTTTACTTACTTAGGACAGCAAGACGGTATGGCTCTACTGAAGGGAGAGTTTGCTGCTACTAAAGGCTGTACGGTAGGTGTGGCACGTTTCTCTGACCGTGATCAAGTTAATCTTGTGGCTGTCATTTTCCCTGAAGAAGAATCTTGGAGTGGTATCACAAAATCGTATTATACTCTGAAGGATATGCTGACTGAGAAATACGGAACACCAGAATGTATAGAAGAATTCTCAGATAGAACGCCGTCCGACGATTTCTTGAAATTCCATGCTTTACTTCGTGAAGAATGTCACTATGTATCAGAATTCTCATGTGAAAATGGTAAGATACAGCTCACAATGAAAAAGCAGGATTACAATTCAGCAGCTGTTATCCTTCGCTATATTGACAAAGCTAATGCTGATGAAACACGTAAAAAGGTTATGGATGACCTCTGATTATGGGATATATAGCAATATCAACTCAGAATACCGTCTTCGTTCGATAGACGGTATTTTTTTGCCCTTCCAATGGCAGAACTGGACGTAATCGTCTTTGAAATCTCGATTTCCAGTCTCTATTTTCTTCAGAAGTATGCTTTTGGGGTATTTGGTTCTGTTGCCAAGGATTCTATAAGGCCCAACATTATAAGCTAATGCGGCGAGTAGGAGGGAGTCTTTTCCGTAACGCTGGAACATAGTGCATAGTTCTTTCAGGTCTTTGCGCAAAAGCGCATCAGCTTCCCTCAGAGACATATTAGAAGAGTAATGCTCTCCTGGTCTTAGCTTGTGGCCATAGCCAACATAAGGATAATCCTTCTTACGATGGATTCCCTCATAATATTTGATGCAGCAGATAGCTCGCTCAAATGGTTGAAGTGCAAAAATAGATGCTTGTTTTGGCGACTCATTTGCCTGAGCATCCATGCCCAGACAAAGAGTAAGGAATAAAGTTGTTAATACTGTTCTGAAAATCATTTGGTCTTGAATTTGTTTATTTCGCCTATCATGTTCTTTACGTCGAGATTAACCTGGCAGAAGTTCTGGTATAAGATACGTTCTTTGGCATCTTTTGACGGGAATATGTAGAATTTGGGTAGTTTGAAGTTCTCGTAATCGGCTTCTTCTGCCTGTATCTCCTTCATGTCAAAGTCAGTCTTGCAGTAGAACTTTGAGGTCTGGAACTCTGCTGATTCCTGTATGTTCATAGAACCATTTCGCCCTGTCTTTGTCTTGATGAAATCACGAGCCGTCTGACCAGCTATCCATCCAGTCGGCATGTCTGAAATCTTTGATGCAGGAACAAGGCTATCCATGTTCTCATTGAGGTTGATGGATGTCTTATCTCTATCAATGGTCACACCTTTCTTCAGCTGAACTACCTTGCCAAAGATGTCATTGGATAACCATTCAAGTGTTTCCTTGGCACGGGCAGAGCCGGAAACGACATTGCCGACGGTTGTAATAACCTTCTGCATACCGACCTTACCATAATCTGATTCAAGCTGGGGAAGTTCCTGAAAGCCGAGAGCAACACTAACCTTATTGCTTCGGGCAGTACCGATAAGACGATCAATCTTATGGAAATAAAGCGTAGGCAGCTCATCGACGATGATGCTTACAGGAATGTTCTTTCCTTGACCAGTATTGACACGAGTGACCAATCTGTTCAGGATAAGGGCGTTCAATGCGCCAATAATGCTCTCCATTTCAGGGTCATTGGCAATAAGAAGATAGCTTGGATTCGCAGGATCACTGACTTTCAAATCGAAATCATCACCATCCTTGTGAAAAATCCAATAAGATTCTTTGGTGGCCAGACGAGAAGTATAGACGCGCAGCGTACCAATCATACCTTCCAACTGTTCCATTGCATTATTCTTCATGGCTGTCTGGAAAGGCCCAAGAAGCGGCGCAACCTCTGGGTCTGTCTCTAAAACCTCAAAGATTATTTTATAGTCCTGATTGAGGAAAGAGAGGATATGAGGCATGTCACTGTATTTGCCAAGCCAGTATGCAGGTTCCACCTCCCTGCCTGAATGGTCAAAGACACGGCCAGTTGGCTTTGGTCTGTGCGTTTTGGGCTCCTCCGTCATCTCTGCTATCAAGGGATTGCCATCCTTGTCATAAGGCACTTTTTTGTATGACACGAAGAAATAGATGCAAGCAGCCAAGAAGTTGACAGCTGATGTCTGGAAGAACTGGTCACTGCCACCACCACCTTCCTTCTTTCCCTTCTGTAGAGATTCAAGCAATGTCTCAGCTGTTTCACTGGCAGCAGCAAGATTGCCTATGTACTTCTGCTGGATTGGGTTTACACGGCGTGAATACTCCACATCCACGAAGTTGATAATATTGAATTTGAAATCTCTGCCAGCCTTTTTGTTGCCTGCAAGGTTCTTGCGATAATGGTAGTATAGCTTCTGGGCAAGTGTAGGAAACTTGTAGTCGTACACTACCATAGCAAACCCCTTAGCACTATGCTGACGGATAAACGGCTCTATGATGCTGAAAGTCTTACCAGATCCAGGAGTACCGACAACCCAAGTGCCACGAAAGGGATTGACAATATTAACCCATCCTTTGCGAAACTTCGATTTGTAGTAATAGCGCATAGGTATATTCACGCTATACTTATTCTCTATCAGTTCCTGGCACTGCTCGAATGATTCGTTCTCGAAGTTGAATCTGTCTTTCAGAAGTCCTTCCTTTAGGAACTTCGAGATATTATCAAGTGCTACATGAATCAGAATGGTTCCAATGATGGTAGCTGCCATGTAAAGCCAGATATTCAGCGGTATCATGTAAAACCGCATGTCCATTCGATAGCCGAACAGCCAAACGGACAGGATTGTAATACCTACACCACTGACAAGGGGATAGAGCACCTGCCGTCTTGCATCAAACTCCAAATGCTTCTTATTCCTGGTTCCAATACAGGTGATACATATAATCACGAATGTTGCAATCTTACTCCAGATAAGATTCCCATCCAGATAGATGAACCACCGCTTGATTCGGTCATGAACATCGCAAACTATGCCGCCCCAGTAGTCAAGCAGTTCCGGGTCAATGGCATACTCGAAAAACTCCAAGAGTAGCGACACATAGATGACCGCGCGAAATATCTTATAGGCAGTTTGAAGTTCTTTGGTTTCTTCCATTTCTTACTTAAATTGTTGTAAACTCTAATTGTATAAAGTGATGATTGGGCGTACTTTATGTGATTGTTCTTTAGGTGTTTCTTGAAGTGCTCCAGAAGCAAGAGAGAACAGCCATGCCTTAGCCGATTCCATATCTTTTACCTCAGTTGAAGTCCAATACCAGCACTCGTCTGGATCATCAGATATGACATCGCCACCACACTTTTTGATATAGTTATTTACCGTGTTCTTCGCACCATAAAGCAAACGTATCTCGGCTACTGATGGTATGTAGGCACTCTGTCCATATTGCCACATATCAAAGACTGCTGTGGCAGCTGGAGACACCCCAGAGGAATACATGGAATGAGTATTCATGTTCCCATCGAAAGCGGTGATGTTAGCCGAAGTATTATGCTTAACACCAATATTGTCGCTGTATGCTTCAGGCGCAATGTCCCAAAGATAAACGGCATAACCAGTTCCCTGTGTCTCATTATTCTGGTTGATATGAAACACTACGGCAATAGGCTGTTTCCCCTGACTCTTCATGTCTTCATAGCGCACAACCTTTCCGTCTGTACATAGTATGTTACAGGTCTTCATTGCCGTGTCAGGAAACTCACGGTGTTCGTCGCAACTTGTTATGGCCACCATCATAAGGGCAGCACAAATAGTATGTAATTTCTTCATTTTACAGTGTATTAAGTTTGATTATCTTGTGGGAATTTTGAATCCAAGGGTAACTCCAGTACGGAACAAGTCTTTTCTGTCAGGCAGCATCAGGTCACATTTAGCTTGCCAATACAGAACCCATCCGTGCCTAAGTGCATAATTATGTTCGTAGCCAACATGGATGCCACCCAAGAATTTATCCGTGTTGCTTCCTGCACTGGCACCGATGCGTAGATTCCCATGATTGTTACGACCTCGCCACACACAAGGCTTGTAGGCTACGCCAACACCCCATGTTCGGTAGTTTTTCCAGAATGATTCAGGACACACATGCCCACAACTTTCGCACTCATCCCATTTGAGATAGCCATTAACGAAGTATTCCCAGGCGTTATGATACTTGGTTTCGTGTTCCCATGCAAGTGTGGCATCAAGGCCACGCTCATAAAGTAGTCCCATGCCAAAGGTAATCCTGTCACTATGTGACTGAGCAAAGGATGAAAGGGAAATAGAACCCAAGATGGCGATAATAGCAAATAATTTCTTCATTGTTTAGTCCTCCTTCAGTAAAATAGCGTTGAATGAATCGGCATAGAGGACATCCTCATAGTCAATGTTGAGCATGATGGTACGTCCACTAATCTGCTTCTCTGAAATCTCGATAGACAGCACCTTGTCATTGGGGAAGGTCATCTTCTTCAGAACAACGACGTTACGATAGCCATACTTGAACGTCTTGCTTTGGTCGAGGACAAAGGCAGGAGTAAGCTCGATAATCTGAGAGTTAGTAGCCTTCGACTGCTTTTTGTCTGCCAGTTTGAATCGCATTTCATCAATATCAAAGCGAATATTCGTCTTATTCTCCACAGAGAAGTCCAGGAAGAAATATTCTCCAACGGAATAGATGTTGTTCAGACGTATCATCATACGATGCTGCTTGGTACTGACATTACGGATTCGGGCAGTTGAGTTCCAGATGGAACGAGCATACTTTGCCATATCCTCAGTACTCATTGATACAGATGGATTGTTATACGCAATTCTCTCTTCCGGCTGGATTTGCTTGTCTGTAACAGCCTCCTGAAGCCTTGTAGTGTAGAGAAGCGCATATTGGGTTCTGTATCTCTCAGTGACAATAGTGACAATGGCAAGTACTTCACCGTCGGCATGTGCTCCCTCCTTGGGCTTCAGTCGGATAGTGTTGTTGATAGGCTGGTCACCAACAACCATGTCGGTACTGATGTCAACGAAACGGATTGGCTCAGAAGCCGTGATGACAGTAGTCACCTGTTCGTTAACAGTGAGTTGTTCCATCTCTTCATACGTCTGCTGTGCCATCAGAGGCATTGCAAACAAAGCACAGATTAGTGATGTGCCGATTTTCTTGAAAGTCTTCATATTCATTATATTTGAAAATTGTTTTAATCGTTTTTCTTCTCTTTACCGTTGACCAGATAGACAAAAGTGCCATATTTAAGCTTTGCTGAGTTCTTCTTGATAGACTTGCTTATGGCATTGCTCGTTTTCTGAACGGCATTTGTTATGGCTTGGTTGCCCCATTGAATGAGTGAGTTTCCTGCTGTGGTTGAACTTGACGTTAGAGCTGAAGAGTTGTTCATGGCTCCACTTGCTACGTCCTTCGTGGTCTCTCGGAAATTACTGCTTGGGACATACAGACCTTCCAATCCGTCTGTGTCGTAAATCGAAAGGTTGACCTTGATGATGTTATCATTGATAAGTATGCTCTTGATGTTTCCCTTGACACGCTGACTGCCAAAGCCACTCATAAGTGCATAGATGTACGTTCCCTTGGGAACTACAATGTCATTGATTTCAATGTCATCAAGCAGACGAAGCCTTACACGAGAACCATCTACCGCCTTTACATTTTCATCAATAATGGCTTTGATAAGGTTCGGCTCAGGGTCATTTTCAGTAAGGGTGTTGAAGTAATCGGAAGTGACTTTGACCTTCTTCACAACCTCCTGTGCTTCATCCTCATCAGAGACACCTTTAACAGCTCTTTCATTCACACTGATTTTACCTTCTACTTTGTCTGAAGGTTGACTGTTGGCAGGTGTGTTATCTACATTGCTATCAGTTGGAGGTGTCATCGCTTGCTGACCTTGTAGTCGTGCCTGTGCAAGGGCACGGTTGAGTTCTTCCATTGCTTCCTGCTCACGCTGCTGACTACGAGCGAGACGGTCTGCTTCACTCATGCCGCTACCATTCGCGATTTCTTGACCTTTTTGTGCACTCGCTTGTAGTTGTCTCTCAATCTCAGCGAGCTTCGCGGCTTCCTGAGATTCGAGTAATTGACGTTCCTCGTCTGAATACTTGGAGTCGTAAGATTCTTTTTCTTCTTCATTGTTTCTGTCTATATTTTCCATTGCAGTTAAGTCATCGATCTTGCCGTATGACTTAACCATACTCTCAAATTTGTTGCCAATACCGTTACCCTTCATTTTTGCATCAGGCAATACTGGGTTCAGATATTCTGTAGTAGTAAGGCTATTGTCTGGTATCTCAGCCTTTTCCGTATGGAAGAGGTCAATGACGAAATATCCGACAAAAAGCAAAGGAAAATAGATGATGAGGGGCAGCATGTATTTAGGCTGCTTCCAGTTAATCTTCTTCAGAATGTCCATTGTCTTTATTGATTTTAGTTTGTGATTCTTTGAACTCCTTGTTTACACTTACAGGCATGGTGTGGACGGAGCTGATAGCGTGCTTAACTCGCTTATGTCGGTTCCTGACCAACTCTTCTTGTACTTCAGTAGCGGATTTCTGTGACTGATGGGCATTATATACCTTGCCCATACGAATGAGATTTCCAGCGAAACTGAGAATGATGAAACCAAAGACGATGGCTAAGAAGAGCTTCTTGTGGTCATTGGCAAACTGCTGGACTTTGGCAGCGGCTTTGTCAATCTTTGTTGCTCTGGCAAACTTGCGTCCGGCGTCGACCTCTCTTTCATAGCGGTCTCGATACTTCGGGGCATCCTTGTCGGGCATTTTCTCGCCCATAATCATTTTCTTCCAAGACATAGCTGTATGTTGTTAGTAAGACATCTTTGTTTTCTTTGCAATTTTTCATCTTCTCCTTCAACATAATATAAATAATATTTTGTAGCCATTGTTTTATCCCCTTTTGTCAACT
>ERZ773139.1793-NODE-1793-length-23499-cov-4.549949_pt1 | contig 23499 bp, 24 predicted proteins | sample MGYA00580854_ERZ773139 | MGnify/ENA primary metagenome ERZ773139 (study PRJEB29015, sample SAMEA2737809) | human gut metagenome | biome: human gut; feature: human-associated habitat; material: faeces | place: China | collected 2012 ...
GTGCTTCTCTGATATTGTTATATTGGGTCAGATATGCTTCCTCGTACTTGAAGCTTCGGAACCATCGTTCAATCATGATATTGTCAGCCCACCGGCTTTTACCATCCATGCTTTGACGGATCTGGTTCTCTTTGAGGAAATTCATGTACTCATTGCTTGTAAACTGACAGCCCTGATCTGAATTCAGGATAACAGGTTTTGCCACTATAAACGCCTTTTTTAACGCAGTTATGACCATTCTGGTATCCAGAGTATCATCGACTTCCCAGCCAACGATACAGCGGCTGTACCAGTCAATCACAGCGGTCAGATACAGAAATCCACGCTTAATGGGGATGTATGTAATGTCGATTGACCATGCCTGATTTGGACGGTCGATAACGGCGTTACGTAGCAGATACGGGCAGACTTTAGCCTGTCGCATACGTTTAGAAAGGTTCATTTTTGGATAAATTGGATCAATCCCCATTTCATTCATATAACGGCGCGTTTTCCGGCGACCAACCTGATGCCCACGCTTCTTCAGTTGAGCAGACAGTTGTCGTGCTCCCCAGGCCGGATTATCCGTGTGTAATCGATCTATGATCGATTTGCAATCCAACTCCTCCTGAGATATGGGCATGCCCTTGTAATAAACACTGGTACGATTGATATCAAGAAGTGTAGCTCCTGTTTTAACTGGAAGTTCTTTAGTCTTCAAAAGGTTTTGGACTAAATTTACTCTCGTAGTCAGGTCCAAGTGTTTCTTCAGATTTTTTTTTCAACCAATCCACCTGCATGGTGAGCTGGCCAACTTTTTTCGCATATTCAGCTTTTTCCTTGCGTTCTAAAGCGAGTTTTTCTTTCAGATTATCCTCTCGTGTGTCATTAAAAACCACGGATGCTTTATCGAGGAACTCCTTCTTCCAGTTGCGGAGAAGATTCGGCTGAATATTGTTTTCGGTTGCGATTGTATTTAAGTCTTTTTCTCCTTTGAGCAGTTCAATCACTAATTCTGATTTGAATTTGGCAGAGAAATTTCTTCTTGTTCGAGACATAATAATAATCCTTCTTTCTGTAGTGTTTACAGTATATCAGATTCATTAAGAAATGTCTCTTGAAGTGTCTTAAATTACGATACCATTATATATATTCTCTATTTTTCAAATAAGAAACGTGTGCATCAATACCGCCACTGAATAACAATAAACATTCCCTTTTGACTTCATAACTATTATATATTGTTTTTGCAGCTACAAATCTTCCTTTCAACGGATACTGCGGATACAACTCTTGATATGCGTTTTTCAACCTAATAACACAATCATAAAAAGTTCTATCTATTTCATCTACCCATAACACAGTATCCGTTAACCACATAAGAGGTAGAACACTTGCCACAAAACTAATGTTTAATATTGATTTTGGAACATTTTGAACCTCTTGTTCATATTCTACATACATGTGTTTAGTCGTAAAATAGTGACTAAGCTTTCCTCGCAAGTCATAATTAAATTCAACTCTTCCAGATTTTACTCTAGTCTCTTTTAAAATAATATCATCCATTTTATAATAGTCTCCCTAAAATTGAGCTTTTACGTAACCTAGTATTTAACCAGTATGCTGATATTAGGAATCACTATTTATCAAACAGAGTTTTTATCATTTTCCCAATAATTTTCTATAAATTATTTTTTTATAATCCCTTTTGTAATGATTCCAAACAGCTCGTCTTCTTGCTTTTACTAAATTAATATTTGACAAATAATCATAAACTTCTTTATGTTTTAAATTGTCATAGTTACGACCCATTTTATCTATAACATCATTCCAAAAGACAACATGATCTGAATCTAATTCATTTGCTTTATTATCAATAAAAAACTCAAGATTTTCTACTATAGTTCTTTCAAAAAAGAAACCATAATCAGCTAGATTGTCAACTCCTTCTGCAATCAATGCTAACATTGTTCGAAAACATTTTTCACATTTGCAACAATTTTTTGTATTAAATGAACACACACGCAGTGCCATCTTTTTTTTAGTCTTTTCTTGATATTCAACAATTGTTTTTATTTTATCCTGTCTAGAAAGCTCATATGCATCATGAACTGTTTCTATTCCAGCACATTGAATACAGTTATCTGTTCTGGGATCAGACACACACCTAATATATTGACCAAAGGTATATGAACTGGCAATATAGACCTTTTCAATTCCATACTTATAAGCAGCAATCATAGCACAACCTATAAATGCCATAGAATGTTGAAAGCCAAACCACCATGTTGTATCTGCAGGTTTACAAATGTTATCATCCATTTTTTTCTGAATTATAAATCTCGCAAAATTGGATTTCACATAATGTGCTTCTAATTCATATTGATCTGCAATTCTATCAATAAACTCTACATCTGCATTGTAAACCTTATTTTCTTCTTTCGGATTATTAGCATACCAACCATTGGTATTAAAAAGAATGGGCTTTTTATCAACTATTCTAATTAACGTTGTAGTTGCATCCACCCCCCCCGTAAACAGTTGTAATGCTTTTGCTCTATTTTGTTTTCGATTTTTTACTATTTTTGCAGGAATTAAACTTCCTTTTAGAACTATATCTGGATGCAATTCCCTAAATGCACATTTTAACCTTGGTATGCAATTATAAAAATCACTATCAATTTCATCTATCCAAATAACACTATTTGTAAGCCATGAAAATTGTAAAAGATTTAATAGTACCGGAACTGACAAAATGGATTTTGGAATATCACTTATATCAAAATCATATTCTGCAAAAAAATGATATTCTGGCTGAAAATAATCCGCTATCCCTTTTGAAGGTTTAAAGTATATATCAACTTTATTCTGGTTAACCTCAATATTCTTTATCCATACACTTTCCATTATTTATACTCCTCAAACTGTGATTTCCAACGTTCTATTTCATCAAACGGCATACTAACTTTCGTTTCTATTTCGTTATTTATCATTTCATCAAGTTGATCTATTTTATTTATAGATAAGCAATTTAAATTATTTCCTTTATGAATCTCTTTAGCACGTTCATCAATTGCAATAATAATAGCTCTTTTTTTATGCCGCATTGCATAAATTCCACCATGCAATCTTGTTCCAATATAATCCAAAGCTTCCGTATTCAATATATGTTCATATGCATCTTTATTTGGAGGTATTAATTGGATACCATCTGTGTTTTTAAATTTATTATAGTAATCCAAATCTAAATCTCCTTGAATCCAGCAATACACTTTTGAATAATTTCTTTTGACTATATCAATCATTTTTTGTTCATTCAAATTTAATTCAGGTCTTGCTGTTAAAGTAATTATTGCAGCATCTGCTTTCTTCTTAGGAATAGATTTACAAAACTCTGGTGTTAGCATCCACATTGTTACACAACCAGTATTTATTGCCTTCAACCCTAACTCTTTCTCTACATATATTTTACTTCTTTCGTCTCGTACACTGTGAAAATACTCATGATTAAGTACTTTATTGTAAAGTTTTGTTGTATAACTATTTGTATATTCTCCTGCTCCTGCTCCAACGCCTACTAAAATTGTCCCATTTAATGGTGCCGAATCGTGAAGATGAATATTCCACTGCGGATAATGCGTTTTCAAATCTTTTACCAATAAATTACTTCCACCAGCAAATTTCCAATCTGCATTCGCATAATTTTGAACTGCCAAAGAATTTCTAAATACTGCGAACGAATTAAAAGCTGGCAAATGTGTTGGCATATCATATACAAAATTTTCACTCAATATAGGAGCCAATTCTTTGCGGACACACTCCATAATAATAAAATCCCCTATATTACTTGTACCAATTGATGTATCCAATAACAATATTTTTTTCATAATTACTGTATTCCTTTTATTAACCTGTTTATCTTTTCGATTTCCTTTGCATTTGTGTAATCTCGTTGTTGAACATTTTCTACAATCTTTTTCTTTAATGTATCATTGATCAACACCTCTGCCATCTTATCTGCACAGCCTTTATTATCCATTGGAACAACAATGCCATCTAGCCCATCTTCCAGTTGACTTCCTGATGTCGCGTAATTTGTAATAATCACTGGTTTTCCTAACATCTGTGCTTCTCTAACTGCAACGCATTTTCCCTCATATCTAGAAGGTTGTACATAAACATCACACATCTTAACATAAGGATATGGGTTCTTTTTTTTGCCCAATATTATTACATGTTCTTCCATATCATTCTCTTTAATCTTCTGTCGAATTAAATTTTCATCACTTCCATATCCTATCAAATACCATTTTATATTTATATTTTTTTCTATTATGCGTCTACATATATCTGGCACATTATCAAAATTTTTTGGTGGGGAGAACCTACCAATTGATAACAAATTCACACTATGTGTATCAAATATTTCGGCTGGCAATTCTTTTGCTTGTTTTTCAATCAATGTTTTCGGAAGGATATTTTCTATGAGCACAATTTTATTTTCTAAAGAAGGAAATGTTCTCAAGAAACTTTGTGTAACATCCCCAGATATAGATATAATGTAATCATACGCTTCCCACATTGCTAGTTCTGACTCTGTATCTACCTGTACCACTGAATAGTCTGTATGTATCCAGGCAATTTTCTGCTTTGCTTGAACTTTTTCAGTTACAAAATAATGTGGTGTTAAAAAACTAATTGCCATATCATATTGCACACTTGGTTGTATACTGGGCATAAATCTTTTCGTATACTTATGGCTATACTCTATTGCCACACCACTTTCTGTATAATTCTTTTTTTCATCAAATTTCTTCGCTCTATATTTTCCATATATACGTGCTGCTGCTAATAGAAAATGTCTTTCTTTTAAAACAGCTTTTATCGGTCTTGCTAAAACAGTATATTCTGGTATTTCAGGCAGTAAATTAATATTTTCCGGTATAAGATTCAGAAGTTCACCTTCATGACGCATCAAGAATAAATCAACCTGATACATTTCCGTATCTATATTTTCTAAGATTCCCAGTAGTGCACGTTCTGCACCTCCTATTTCCATTGCGTGAGATACAATCAGTATTTTCTTTTTCATTTTCTAAATTTCCTCATAAAATTTACACCAAGTACCCGATGCAATGGTTTACTGATTGCTGACCGTATTTTCTGCTTTGTTGTAAGACAGCTTCCCATATACCAATGAATCGAAACTGTATTTTTAGTCTTATTTAAACGTCCCGTTGTACTTTCATATGGATTGAAATATTCTTTTGGATACACTGTTCCCCATGAGAATTTCTGATAGAATCCATTACGTCGTAATCCTAATTTGACCAATGCTGCTGTATTCAATTTCGGACACATAACTACTCCATGTTTTCCATCTAATAATTCTTCATATTCCTGAAGCATCATCTGTAAGGCGAGGCCGCTTGCGACCGAGCCAAAGGCGAGGCCGGTATTAGTATCGGCATTTTTGGGATTTGAAACATCCGTTCCACCTGTTTCAAATCCAAAAAATGCCTGATCATCCAATAAAAAATCAATATTACGAATTACCTCAACATCTGTGTCAAAATAGACACCACCCTTCTGATTAACAACCCAAAGTCGTACATAATCACTCAAAAAAGCATATTTTCGATTTTCATAACACCACTTCGTGTACGGATTAAGGTTTACATCAAAATTATCTTCGTTCCATTCTATAATTTCATAATCTGGACAATATTTTTTCCAGCTCTTTATACACTTTTCTGCTAATTTAGGCTTTTCTCCCCGTCCAAACCAACAGTAATGGATTCTTTTAGGTATCATTTACTTACTCCTCTTTATTTTAATAAATCAATAATACTCACATGATTAAATTGATCCGTTAACAGATTTATTGATCCGATCTTTGTTAAATCCATTAAGAAATATATCAAAAAGAATATATAATATGCTTTTATTAATACTTCTCCATTTCGTTCTTTTTTCCAGCATATCGCCAACATATCGGGAATCGCTACCGATGTCAACACTGTAAAATACGAAGCCATTCGTCCTAAATAAATTGGATTCATAAACAATCCCATCGCTATAAATATAAACGATATAATCTTCATATTTATTCCTAATATCAAAACACTATTTCTACTCTTATTTATTTTTTTTCGATAGATTAATGAAATAACTACAGGAATCGATTCAACTAACACTCGGATCGGATTAATAGTATAACTATCGAATCCTTGACCTGAATAATCTTTTCCAATTATACTAAACAGTCCAAGCACACTTTCCAAATTCGCAAATGCTATAATGCACACTAAAATAATCAACACCGTTTTTATATCCCATACTTTTTCTTTTAATAAAGGAATGCATATAATACAAATGATATACGGATGAAATGTCGTTGCCAAAAATAATAAAGCAAGTGCTTTTATATATTTATGTTTTAAATAACTATCAATCGCATAAAGGCTAATTCCCATGGCAATCGCCTGCTTCAGTCCAGCCATACTAAAAATATAGATTCCTATAGAATAAAGGAAAATACTGTCACAGTACCTTCTTGTATGTCGAACATAAAAAGACAGAAATAAGGAATTGGTAATAATTGCTGTAACAAAAATAAATACCTGTGGATTTTCACTAATATATTTTTTCAATAATTGTTGATATAAATCAAAACCACCATAAGGTTCAAATAATGTTGAAATCTTGATATTGTTTACTTCACACAGACTATACGCATGAATATAAGTTTGTGTATCATTATAACTACTCCTAAGTCCTGCAAATAAAATAAATGCTACAAAAATACCAATATAAATAACTTTCGACTGTCTATCCTTCTTGATTCCTGCTCTTGTACACGTATATTCGAATGTTCTACTTTGAATAACATATGCAAATATTGTACAAAAAAATATTAACAATAATAAATCTATCAAATTCTACTCCTTATAAGCTGCTTATTTGTTCATCTTTTTTCTATGTAAATAATTATATATCGGCATTGGCACCAAACCTACAATTATGAATCTTAAAGAATATAAATACTTTACCTTAGGAAGCTTAAAAGTTCTTACAGCCAATTTAGACATATATGCTTCATTTAATCTATATCTGAACTTACGTCTTTTCGTCGCTAATTGATCATCTCGCATCTTATAAAGTGGTTCACTCAAATTTATTCCATATCTTCCTGATGCATACATCTTTATCCAAAGATGCCAGTCTTCTACACGTAACAGTCTTTTCCCTTCACTATATCCTCCTACTGCCTGAAATGCCTCTGTTCTTACAAGGCAGGGAGCATGTGCATGAATTGTTCCATAAACCAGATTTTCTTTATTGGGATATGCCTTTTTACATACACCTTTTCCCCAATCTCCATTTTCATCAAAATAGATCATCGGGCAACTTACTATAGATAATTTGGGGTCTTCTTCAAATGCTTTCAATTCTTTTTCCAGTCGTGCTGGTAAAGAAATGTCATCAGCATCCATTCTTGCAACAAATTCTCCCTGTACCTCTTTCAGACAGTCATTTAATGTTCTATTTAATCCCTGATTACTTTTATGTCTTAATAATTTTATTTTGTAATCTGAATGTTCTCTGATATATCGACTTGCCACTTCATAAGTGCTGTCTGTAGAGCCATCGTCACACATAATTAATTCCCAATCTCTATACGTTTGTGCTATAATTGAATCCAGTGCTTCTTCTAATGTTGCAGAACAATTATATATTCCCATAATAATTGAAATCATATTTTCTCCTGTCAATTACTTTTTCAACAAACTCATTCTATCTTCAAGAATATATTCAAAAAGTTTTTTTTGTTCATAATTCTTTCTCACATTTTTTAATCCTGCTTCTCCAAGTTGCTCTCGCAAATCTGAATTTTGATACAGCCTGATGACAGCTTCTTTTAATTCCTTTACATCTTTTTTCTTAACTAAAATTCCTGTTGCCCCATCTACAATGGCATCCGTTGGTCCAGGAATATTACTACAGATAACAGGTACTCCCATTGCTCCTGCCTCAACAACTGTAAGTCCAAATCCCTCCCTGTAACTTGGCATGACATAACAATCCATCGCTGCCATATATTTTTCTGTTTCTGATGTACTACCACAATAAATAATTCGCTTCTCTTTCTTTGACCATTCAAGTAATTTCTGATTTAATGTTGCTTCCTTTTCAATTTCTCCTATAAGCATAACTCGAACATCCCGGCAGCTGTCTAATATTTCTCTTGATGCCTGAAGTAACTCATTAATTCCTTTATCCCCTGTGATCCTGCCTACAAACCCATATACAAAAGTTTCTTCTGGGATATCCCATTTTTTTCTGATTTCTCTTCGATATTGCTGCTTTTTCGAAATGTTAAATTTCTCTAAAGATACTCCGCTTGCACTTCCTTTATTTACAACACTGCCTTTATTTATCGGGTATAATTTTTCCGCATGACAAAATTCCAAATTTCCCATACTATCCGGTTCTATCCATGTTGAAAGATGGCATACTAATTTTTCTTCTAATTTGAAAATTTTTCGTTTTATTCCCTCAAAGCCAACATAAACCAATCCCCATTGACAATATAATCTCACTGGAATTTTTGCCATTGTACCTGCAACAGCAGCATATAAAGATGCATTCGGTGTGGAATATTGTATCATATCAAACCTGTTTTCCTTGAAAATTTTTTTCATTTCTATACAGGATTTCAATCCGCCTATACTAATGCCACGTTTCATGTTTACTGGAATATAATGAATATATTCTGGTAATTCTTTTTCAAAAGATTCATTTGGATCACATATAAATGTAACATCACATTCAGCATTTTCATACATATATTTTGCAAAGCTTAAAATGAACCCTTTTATCGTGCCAGCTGTTGTTGTTATAAAACATACCTTTTTCATATCTCAAGTCCACCCTTACCTCATTTAAATATTCCTGATTTACCACTACTATCTGCTAAGACAATATTCCATATTCTGACTTATATATCTGCACCCTAATTCCACAAATCATAAGGAAATGAATCAATAAGATTTTTTCTCATTTGATTCAGATCAGGAACTTCTTTTTTTTCAACCGTAAGTGCCTTTTCTAAATTTGTATATACTTCCATAGTACGATTAGTACTTTCATACCAATCCTGATATTTAAAATTGAATTTTTCCGGTCTGTCCTGTACGAAAACAGCTGGGATCCCGTATGCCTCTGCTAAAATAATTCCATGTAAAGAACTACTTACAACAACTTTTGCCGAACATATTTTATTAATCACTTTTTTGTAATCTTTTGTTTTCATACTAATTATATGATCTTCCGGAATAATTTTCCTAATTGTATTTTCCATAGAAAAATGTGGAATTACTAAATAATCTAATTGTACTTCTATATCATGAGGAGTATAAATCAAAGGCATAAGTACTGCCGGATCTCCATACACTGAAGAGCAGTCAAATCCCAAATCAACTAATATTTTACGTGAAAGTGGTCCCCGAACTGCACGAATATCTAACTTTCTAAAATACTTGCTATTAAATATTGCCCTTAAATAAGAAGGAGAAAATGGAAAACCTGTTCCCCATACTGTTGCATTCTGATATCCCATCAACATAATTGACCCTATTGCATACAGATGTTTCCTCACCCCCCTCGGAAATTTTCGTTGAAAGTGTTAACGATTTTTGCTCCAGCATCCATTCTACAACAACCTTGGAAAGATAATCTCCCAAATTATCTTCTGCCTGACTCGTATATTCCGGATAAAAACAATGTAGATTAACTTTGTCTTTCTCACATTTTAATTCGGGATATCCCAATATGATATTATTACATAATATCCTGCTCTGAATTTCTTGTAATACTCGTTTTACCATCTTATATCCTTACAACTATTTTTATAAATAATTTTATTTTTAAATATACTCTCCCGCTGTAATCCTAAATGTACTTCCTGTCATCATTGCACTCGCATCAGATAACATATATATCAATGCCTCTATGTAATCATTACGTTCACACATCCGTCCCATTGGTAAGATATCAGCTGCACGTTTTCTTAATTCAGCTTCACTTTCTCCCTGACTGACTCTAAGGGCAACTTCTCCCTCTGTAGGAGTCCAACCAAGCGTCAGGTAATTACATCTGATTTTTTCACAAGCATACTGATGGGCAATATGTTCCATCAAAATACGAAGTACTCCTTTGCTGCATGCATATGCTGCTCTGTCTTTCTGACCGCCCCACGCATGAGCAGATCCCGTCAGTACAATACTTCCACCTCCATTCATACGCATATATTTAATCGCATTCTGACAACAAAAAAAACTTGCTTTAAAATTCACATCCATTACCCAGTCAAAAGTTTCTTCTGTACAAGTATCTAGTGGGCTAACTGGAGTTACTCCTGCATAATTAAAAAAGCCATCAATTTTCCCATATGTTTCATATGCCTTGTCAAAAAGTTTTTTACAATCTTCTACTTTCAACAAATCTGTATGAACAAATATTCCTTCGGAGCCGAACGTACGAATTGTTCTAAGTGCTTCTTTTGCAGTCTTTTCATCTCGTCCGCCAATAACAACTTTTGCTCCCTCACGGCCGCAAACTTCCGCCATAGCCTTTCCAACACCCTTTGTTCCACCAGATATAACTATTACTTTATCCTTTAATCTCTGTAACTCCATCTTGTAATCCACCTTTATAATTCTAATGCTTTATCAACATTAAATCCTTTTAGCACCATATTATTTCCATTTTCATCATATACTTTAACTTTCTCTTGATATTCTTTCAAACATTCTGCTAATTCTCTTTTACTATCACATACTAAATACATTCTTGTAAGAACCTGCTTTTCATTTCCAATCCACTCAGGGAGTACATCATCCCCTTCATTCAATCTTTGTATATTCGCAACTACTCTTTTATCTTCACTTATTTTATCCAATCCTTCTATTTTTGAAATATGTCCTTTTCTAAGCAAAAACCATAATGTACTAGCCCATTTTCCTCGTAACTTTGTATCATCATCTTTTTTCAGATCAATATTTCCCTCTGAGCCAGTTAATGCAAACCGAATCAACATTTCCCTCTGATCAAATCCATGTATTGCCTTCATCAAAAGATGAGGAGCCTCTCCCTGTAACCGAAATCCTGTATCATATACATAAAACTCTCCGTCTTCATAAAAACCTGAAAGCATCAGAATACCATTTTCTATACCAATTTCTTTAAACATTCTAACTGTATTTTCATGCATACGTTCAAAATATTCATCCAAATGCTTTGACGGATATGTTCCTCCCAGGCACACTCTGCTCAAGCCTGGCTGCTCGTCTGTCGTATATCTGTCATAAATACACGATGCACTACAATATCCATCTTTAAACGTATAATACATTCCCATATCATCACATAACATATACTTTTCTACGATAAATCTCTTTTTATTTGATGCCTCTAAGGCTTTTTTTACGCCTTCGATTAAATCGCTTTCATTATATGCAACCGTCATTCCTACTCCGCCACCATTATCTACAGGCTTAATCATTACAGGATACTGTATTTTATCTAAATCCTCTCTTTTCATTTCTGCATCAAGATAGTATTCTGGAATTCCATGAACCCCATACCGTTCACATGTTGCTTTAAACACATCCTTAAACGCAAAAACGTCCACAATCTCCTGAGTTGCATAACATGGTAACTCTAATGCATCACATACTTTGCAATAAGAAGGCACCAGCACATCGGCAACACCGACTAACACCCCATCTACCTGCTCATCTCTTGCAATACTAATCAGCCCTGCAACATCCATTCCATCCACATCATACGATTTCCATGCAACTTTTTTTGCAGCATCTGTATGTCTTCCACTTGAAACAATAGTTTTAATTCCCATGCTATTAGCAATCTCAACCAACGGGGTAGTCTCCGGATTTCCTCCAAGAATCAACAATTTTTTACCTTCAAACTCTCTATTCATAATTCTATTCTCCTCTCTTTTAATTCAAAATATATTCTTCACCTTGCATCATCATCAAAATTTCCTCTTTGGGATATTTCTGAGTCATTATTTCATAAAATTTTCCTGGACTTCCTCCATGTGATGCAAACATTCCATAATGACATGGAATTGTTAATTTTGCCTGCAGCCTGCCTGCAAGCTCAGCACAAGCATGCTCATTCAGATTTCCATATGCACCATTTATAGGTGCTATTAGAACATCTATATTTCCCTTACTTAAATACTCTTCTGCCCAATCCAATCTGAGACAGGTATCTCCCACTTCAACAACTCTTTTTCCATCTACCGTAATAATTACCCCAACAGCATCCTGAGCACTTGTACCATGATCACAATGAATAAAATCAAGCTGAAAATCTCCGGCTTTTATCGAATCTCCCGGAGCTACATAAGTTACGTTATCCTCTTTCATTTGCAGGTTCTTTACCAGTTGTTCGCATTCTTTAGATGCAAACAACTTTGTATACCTATTCGCCAATAATTCTGGTATCGAGTCCATATCAAAATGATCTAAATGCGGATGTGTTGCTATAACTAAATCAAAATTAATATCATACGGATTCAAAATTCTGGGCAATAATCTTTTGAATCCCATATTTCCTTCTACTCTTTCAACACAATCAGATAAATATAAATCTATTCCTAATAGCTGTCCTGATTTGCTTTTTATTATATATCCTGCCTGCCCTACTGAAAAAAGATATGTACTTCCTTCAGGTGCAGTCAGTACTTTTAAAGTAAATTCATTCATGTCCAATTCCACCTTTTACATTGATAAATATTGTTTCAGCAAATACGTTCTTCTTTCCTCCGGACAATCAACTGTAAGAATTTTTTCTTTTTGAATCCCTCTCCAAATCAATCTTGACTTAATTTTCTCTGCTATCGTACTATCAACTGTGGCCAACAAAATATAATCAAATTCATGAAAATCCACCATTTCTATCGGATCTACATTCAAACAGCATCTACGATATTCTCTATAATCCTCATCTACCCAGCCCACAATATTACAATAATTATTTTCTTCTATTCGTCTTACCAGCTGTTGTCCAAAAGTCCCGGCACTATATACGATAATATCAGAATTATAAAACTCTCCATCATATGGAGAAAAATTTTGTTGAACTTCCTTTAATACTCCTCCCGAACGCATAATACATATTCCAAGTATAAAATCTCTTATCTGTTGCTCATATTCAAATTTTTTGGGAAATCCCTTTGTACAATTCATCAGATACATATAAAGCTTATTCAGACCTATGGTTTCTTTTGAATATGCAACTGTTCTTTTTAACATCGAATCTTCTCTTTGACGGTAATGATATCCAAAATTATCAATTATGTTTACCCTTTCGCATAACATAATATATGGATATACCACAGCTGCATCTTCCCCAATAGAAATCGCATCATCTACATTCATTTGGCAATCAAACAATTTTCTACATTTAAACAATTTATTCCATACATAAGTAGTAACACCAACTCTTGAAAACGCTTCAAATTGAAACATATTTTTCTTTAATCTATCTAACCGTTCCCCTTCATAATCCCCAGCTGGTATTTCATTACTTATTTTAGTTGAAGTTGAAAATAAATCTCGACTAAATCCTGCAACAACTAAATCAGAATTATACTGTATAGCAGACTTCACCATTATTTCATAAAACTTCTCATCTACCCAATCATCCCCGTCCACATATCCAACATACTCTCCTGTGGCAATCTTCACTCCAGCTTTTCTTGCTGAGACAAGACCGCCATTTTTCTTATGAATAACTTTTATTCTGCTATCCTTTTTTGCATACAAATCACACAGTTCTGCACCTCTGTCTTCTGACCCATCATCCACAAGAATTATTTCAAGATTTTTGTACGTCTGGTTCATCACGCTTTCAATACAGCTTCCTACATATCTATCAATTTGATAGATCGGAATTATTACACTTATTAAAGGATTTTCCAACTTTTTTCTCTCCGTTTTTTCTATTTTCTTTCACATATTCTACAAAATCTTCCATTGTTGAGGATGTTGCTGAAGATATTCCTTCTTGTTTAATAAATGCTTTTCCAACTGTCTGAAATATAATTTTCAGATCTCCTCTGAATGTAATTTTGTTTACATATTGAATATCCATTTCAAATTTTTCATCCCAATTCACAGCATTTCTTCCATGAACCTGTGCATACCCTGAAAGTCCAGGTCGCACATCATGTCGATGTCTCTGATTTTCATCATAATATGGTAAATATTTTACAAGAAGAGGTCTTGGTCCAACGACACTCATATCCCCTTTTATAATATTAAAAGCTTCTGGCAGTTCATCTAATGATGAAGCTCTTAATATCTTGCCAAATTTGTTCAATCTTACTTCATCTGATAAAAGATTCCCATTCTCATCTTTTTCATCTGTCATCGTTCTGAATTTATATAGTTTAAAAATTTTTTCGTCTTTTCCTGGTCTATCTTGTTTAAACAAAATTGGCGAACCCAATTTCACTCTCACAAGTATTGCTACGATAATATACAGCCATCCAAACACTATAACTGCTGCCATTCCACACAAAAGGTCTAATGGTCTCTTAAAAAAACGTTCATATATCCCATATGGTTTATGTTGTTCTTCCACTTTTCAGCTCCCATCCTTTTATTCAAAACATTTTTTGATTACTTCTATAATCCTTTCCTGCTGTTCTTCTGTCATTTTATTGTCACTCGGCAGACACAGCCCCCTTTGGAAAATATCTAATCCCACGTCCAGTGGATTTCCATCCTGACCTGTTTTACCTCCTGCAATATAAGCATTTGTCCTTGCTCTTCCATTTCCTTCTCTTGTCACGAAACCGTTCATTCGATATAATGGCTGCATATGCATTGGTTTCCATATCGGTCTTCCTTCTGCATTGATTCTTGCAATCATATTTAAAATTTCTGTTGGACAACTTTTATGCTTCTCAGGAATATATAATGCCTCATTATCATCTCTCACCTGCCTGCACATTGCTTCTCTGTCGATAAGCAGACATGATAACCAAAAGTTCGGCTCACTGTCCTTTTCATTATATGGATTCATCTGTATCGGAAGACCCTTCAGCCCTTCCTTATATCTTTCATAAATTGCTTTCTTTTGTTCTATATGTTCTTCAAGATAAGGTATCTGTCCCCTTACTACTCCAGCGATAACATTACTCATCCGATAGTTATATCCAACCTCTTCATGTTGATACCATGGTGCTGCTTCTCTGGACTGTGTGGACCATTTTCTGACTTTTTCCGCTGCTTCTCTATCATCTGTCAGCAACATTCCTCCCGAAGATCCTGTAATGATTTTATTTCCATTAAATGAGATTGCATTGTACTTTCCAAATGTACCTGTCTGCTGACCTTTGTAAGTTGCCCCCATGGATTCTGCTGCATCTTCAATCATGATTGCACTATGCTTTTTGCAGATGGATCGTAATTCTTCAATTTTTCCCGGAGTTCCATAAAGATGTGCCGCTACAACCACTTTTACATTTGGATATAATTCAAATGCTTTTTCCAGTGCCACTGGATCCATATTCCATGTATCATACTCTGTATCAATAAAAACCGGAATACCACCTTCGTATACAACAGGATTTACTGTTGCTCCAAATGTCATATCAGAACAGAAAACTTTATCTCCCGGCTTTACTCCCGCAAGCTTTACTGCCATATGAAGAGCCGCTGTTCCAGCTGACAGACCTATCGCATACTTGCATCCAATTTTTTCACATATCAGTCGTTCTGCTTCATTAATATTTTCACCAACCGTAGACATCCAGTTCGTTTCATAGGCTTCTTGTATATATTGAATTTCCTTCCCGTGCATTGTTGGACTACTCAGCCATACCTTTGACTCAATTTTTTGAATTTGTTCACTTTCTCTGAACATTGCCGTCTCCTTTTGTATTTTTCACCTTTTTAATTTCTTTCTCTATGACGCTATTTTTCTATTCACTTCTTCCGGTGTCTTATATGTCGGAACAACTTTTCGCAATACCTCTTTTGCCTTTTGGTCATCTCCAGTTTCACATACTTTTTTCAAAGCTTCAATTTTTTCATCAATCTCTTTTTTACTGAGTGCTGTATCTCTTTCAATAAAGATCATCTTATTTGGTGTCTTATCCAGTTCTTCTGTCTTCACCAGTAATTCTTCATAGAGCTTCTCTCCCGGCCGGAGTCCTGTCTCCACAATCTTAATTCCCTGCACTCCTGAAAGCTGGATCAGATTTTCTGCAAGATCCAGGATCTTTACAGGCTGTCCCATATCCAGCACAAATAGTTCTCCGTTTTTTGCCATCGCACCACTTTGAAGAACCAGCTGTGAAGCTTCCGGGATTGTCATGAAATATCTGATGATTCTCTTATCCGTAACGGTCACCGGACCGCCATTTGCGATCTGACGTTTAAACAACGGAATAACTGAACCGGCACTGCCTAATACATTTCCAAAACGTGTGGCACTGTACTTCACCTTTCCGTGAGTACTCGCACTCTGTACGATCATCTCACAGAAACGCTTCGTTGCTCCCATCACATTCGTTGGATTCACAGCTTTATCCGTAGATACCATCATAAAACGTTCTGCCTCATACTTTTCACATAAATCCACTAAATTTTCCGTTCCAAAAATATTGTTGTAGATTGCTTCAATGCAGTTCTTTTCCATCAGTGGTACATGCTTATGTGCCGCCGCATTAATAACAATCTGCGGACGGTACTTCTTAAATACTTTTTCAAGAGCTTTCCTGTGCGTAATCGAACAGATCTCGATTTCCAGATTCAATTTATCCCCATAAACAATCTTTAATTCCTGCTGTACGTCATATGCTCCATTTTCATAAATATCCAGAATAATGATCTGCTTTGGCTTCATCTTTGCCAGCTGACGGCATAACTCGCTTCCAATCGAGCCTCCGCCTCCCGTGAGCAGTACTACTTTATCTTTATAATAAGCATTGGTATTCTCGTCTGACACGATCAGCGGTTTTCTGAAAAGCAGCTCCTCTATATCGAACTCACGTAAATGCCTTTTTCCTCCTGCCGTATATACTATAGGATAATCATATACTTTCAGCTTATATCCTGCTTTTTTATAGTACTCATACAGCTTTTTCTTCTTTTTCGCATCCATAGACGGAATTGCAAAAATAATCTCCTGTACTTCATATTCCCCCAGTCTGCTGAAAGTCGCCTCATCTTCTGACCAGATCGGTAGTCCCTGGATCTCTCTTCCTACTTTTTCCGGATTTGTCTCAATAAAGCACCTTGGCAGATAAGACGCTTCCGGATTATTCAAAAGTTCTTCCGCCAGACTGACTCCTACACGTCCTGCTCCAATAATCGCCACTTTAATCTTCTGGACTTCTTTATCCGGTTCACTTTCGATTCCTCCGAACATATGGAGCAATGCTGATAAAATTCTCCCTTTTACACTCCTCTGATCACCACATTTATATGCATAACGGTATATCATTCGCAAGGTCAGTGCACCAAGAAGATTCAGACTGACTAAGGATACCATTCTTGCAAAACTGATCTTTTGGATTGGGAGAAGAAGTTCTGTCCCAAGATATCCGATAAATGCAACTGCATCTGTAAACAAAAGTCTGATATAGCACTGGATTCCTCCGTACCGCCATACCTGTCCATAAATATTTCCTGCTATTCTTACCAGAAAGATCCAAACTCCGGCCAGACATATCTGCTGCAGGACTCCGATCCCCGTCAGCCTTTCTGATCCGCAATAAAATATCAGCAGTATTGCTGCAACTGCTGCATAAACCACCATATCATATAAAACAAGCATCCAACGGATATTCCGATGATATTTTTTTCTGCTGATTTCTTCTTTCTTTTCTTCTACTTTACTCATCATTCATAACCTTGAAATTTCTTTAATTTTCTATTTTATCCGTTTCCTTGTTCAGCTTTCACAGTTTTCTCCATCTCATTCCCTGTCGGATGTTCTCCAACCGGATGGAAGGTTGTCACGATCTGCTCTACAAGTCCCACGATATGATCTGAATTGCTGTAGCATGTATCTGCCAGTTCTTTTAACTGTCCAAAGAAGGCTTCCGTATCAAATGGAATTGGCTTTCCAATATGAATCAGATCATTATCGGTCTTCATAATTCCTTCTTCTGCCATCAGCTTCTCTTCATATAATTTTTCTCCTGGACGAAGTCCTGAATATTCAATCTTAATATCTACATCCGGTTCATATCCTGACAGCTTGATCAGATTCCTTGCCAGTGTATCAATCTTCACCGGTTCTCCCATATCAAGGACGAAAATTTCTCCTCCCCATGCATAAGTTCCTGCCTGCAGTACTAAGCTTACCGCTTCCGGTATAGTCATAAAATAACGGATGATATCCCGGTGCGTAACCGTGACCGGTCCTCCCGCTTCAATCTGTTTTTTGAATAATGGGATCACGCTTCCATTACTTCCCAGCACATTTCCAAATCGTACCGCAACGAACTGCGTTCCTGTTCTTTCCTGATTTTTTACACTTTCAATCTTCAGGCTTCCGGTATTCCCGGCAGCTTCTGGATTTTCCCCATATTCCCGTTCTGCTTTCGCTTTCTCCAGACAGATTCCCGCCTGCTTTACCAGTTCATCTGCATCGTCTCTGTGCCCATGCAGCAATGGCAGCAGATCCAGCCTTCCACTCTTGCTGACTGCATCCATACTCTGGATGACCATTTCACAAAGTCGCTTGCTCGCCCCCATGATATTGGTCGGATTGACAGCTTTGTCCGTACTGATCAGGACAAACCGCTTTACTCCGTTCTGAAGTGCAGCATAAGCCGTCTTATATGTACCGATTACATTATTTTTAATGGCTTCATTCGGACTTGTCTCCATCAGTGGAACATGCTTATGAGCCGCCGCATGATAAACAATCTCCGGTTTATATTTTTCAAAGACCTGGTTCAGTCTTCTGCTGTCACGTACCGAACCGATCAAAGTAACCAGGTTCAGCTCCGGATGCTTTCTTTTCAGTTCCTGCTCAATTGCATATGCATTGTTCTCATAAATGTCAAAAATGATCAGCTGCTTCGGCTCATGAGACGCAATCTGACGACAAAGCTCACTTCCAATTGATCCACCGCCACCGGTTACAAGAATCGTCTTTCCTTTCAGATACTGAAAAATTTTTTCCATATCTACCCGGATCGGCTCCCGTCCCAGAAGATCTTCTACAGTTACTTTTTTCATCTGTGCCAGCGATACTTCGCCCTGCACGAACTGATAGGAACCCGGCAGACTTTTCAGCTCACATTTTGTCTCTTTGCATAAATTGAGAATATCTCTTTTTTCCTTTGCGGATGCCGTCGGAATTGCGAAAAGGATCAGATTGATCTTATACTTTTCAACGGCTTCAAAAATAGAGTATCTGCCTCCCACAATCGGCACATCCTCTATATTACGTCCCCATTTATTACTGTTGTCATCAATGATACAACACGGTGTCCCGGTGACATGTCTGGAAGTCTTCAGTTCCCGGACAAGATTCCGCCCGGACTCACCTGCTCCGATCACCATGATATTCCGTCTCTCCATGCGGTTCTGTTCCTGTCTTGCCTGCTGCATCCTTGTTCTTTCCAGACTGATATAACGATATACGAATCGTACACCTGCGATCAGACCGAACTGCATCCCTGCTCCTACAATATAATAGGAAAAAGGCATTCTCTGACACAACAATGTAATTCCTCCGACGTTAAAAATTGTCGTAATGATACTTGCCATCAGTATGTGATTCAGTTCTGTATAGCTTGCAAATGCCCATAAGCTGTTGTACAACTTCAATAACGAGAAAACAATCAGACAAAAGACCGTATAAATTGGCATAAATCTTACAAATGAATGTATGTACTCTACGGGAATTTTCGAAAAACTGAAATCGAATCTAAGAAGTAACCCCAGAATATAAGAAAAATTAACTGCTATTATATCGTAGATGACCAGGTATACGGCAATAACCTGCCAATGCTCTATCCTTTTCTTTCTTGATGTCTATATTCTTTTTCTTCCATATTAGATACTACCTCTGTAAACTTTATTCCTCTTTGTACCCTCTCATAAATACATTTTTTCATACATTATTTATAATATTATCATTTCCACAGGACATATTCAACCTTATTCGACAATTTCCCTCTACCCCCCCCTGAATTTTTAAGATTTTCTTAATTTTTTTGCTTTTCAGATCTGTTTTTTCCATATATTTCCATATATTTTTTCATACTCCATTCAAACAATCATCACACAATTTTCACAAATTAACTCTATACTATAATTGTTCTTAACAAAGAACACTTTTTCATAAACTTTTTCCCCTTGAGTCACAGAAATGTGGCTCTTCCTTTTTGCCCTTTTTTACTCAGAAAAAATCCGGTTTCTTATCTTTCCCCAGATCTGCAACTGTACATAGTCATATGCCTTATCATAAAGTACAAAAATCACCTGTCCTGCCAGAACAGAACTGTAACGAAGCCACTCCGATATTTCTCCTCCGAAAAATAATTCTCCATATCCCAAAATCAATGGCAGATAAAGTCCGTTAAAAAGGATAACTTTTGCCAGCCGATACCACTGCATTTTCCGCTTTACTCCGGCAGAACGCTCCAGGATTTTCCAGATAAATTCTCTTCCCCAAATATAAAATCCCATTCCGGCAAAAGTAATAACATAGAGTTTATTCGGTGCCAGAAGAAACCCAAGCAACACTGCTGAAAGATAAAAAGCAAGTCCAGTCATCTGACCGAACTCTCTGAATACGACACCCACAAAAAAGGAAGCTGCCGCCAATAAAAATAATGTATTTGTCTCTATCACACTTCCTAAAAACATAAAGATGACTGTCATCGCAAGCAGCAATCCACCAAATGCTGCCCTTTTCGCTTTTAAATGCATGTACAAAGATCTCCTCCCATACATTCACAGAGTGAATCCGCAATCCACAGATCACAGCAGAGATTTCCTGTACCACAGGAATTACTGCTCCCCGGTGCATACCCTCCACCATATGGACTGTTGCTATAGCGGTTACTTCCAAATTCCAACTGATTCAGTAACTGCCGGTACTGCGGATTTCCAGGCTCCATGTTTACAGCCTGTGCTGCATGATCTCTCGCCAGAATATTATTTCCACAGCCTGCATTGGCACAACTGCTGAGATAATACCACATTCCACTCCTCTCATTTACCTGATCCAATGTATTTAAGGCTTCTCTGTACCTGCGGCTGTTGATATAATTGGCCGCTGCCTGGAGCCTTGGATCAATCTGTCCGCCTGTATAACCATTTCCGTAGCTATTCCCGTAACCACTACCATAACCATAACTATAACCTGATCCACTTGTCCGCTCTCTCATAATCGTATCATAAGCTTCCTGAACTTCTTTAAATTTTTCCGCTGCAAGATCTGCCAGTGGATTATTTATATTCGCATCCGGGTGATATTTCCTGCTCAATTCCCTGTATGCTTTCTTTATCTCATCATCCGATGCACCCGGAGACACCCCAAGTACCTCATACGGATTTTTCCTCATCTATTTCTTTTCCTCACTTTTCTTACTTTTTTCATTTGTTCCTGATTCTGCTCCTGAATCCGACTCTGAATCTGATTATACCGATTCCAGACTCCATCATACAGGATATTCCTTAAAATGTCCACATCTACCAGACACGGGAGCTGCTCAAACCGTGCCGTACTTTCTGCGATCATCATTCGCAGGATCTGAACCATCCGTTCTTCATAATCTTCCTTTTCCGAGATCTGCTTTAACGGATTATAGCGATTTTTCTTTTTATCTTCAGAAAGATCCTCATAAGCATCCATGATATAAATAAACTTTCCTAAATAGAATCCCATCTTCCGGAGCGTCTTTTCCCAGATATCTTCCTTATAGAGCAGAAGTTCTGCCATCAGACGTCCGAAACTCCACGCTGCCCGGTCAATATCCTGACAATTCTCCTTTTCACACTCTGAAAGTTCTTTTAAAGAGTCTCTGATTACTCTGCTCTGTCTTGGATACGCTTTAATGATCTTCTTCACTTTTCCTTCCATCATACTTTTTGCCAAAAGGCTTGTCACCTTCCGCTCATCCTGCCAGTCATCTTCCATATGATAATAAGCCAGCAAAACATTCATTGCTGCTGCATATGATGTGATCTCGTTCCGCAGCATCATCTGCTTCTTTACTGGATGGATCTTGCAGCGGTGCTTCTCCAGTTCTGGAATCCTCTCATACAATGAGGACAGCAGGATCACTGCAAACGTCATATCATATGTCAGCGTCATCTGCCCCATAAATCCATAATCTTCTTTTAAAGTACGACACAGCCCACAATAATATGCTCTGTATTTTTTCAGATCTTTTACCTTCAGTTCCGGTTCACACACCGTCACATAACCAAACATATCCTTCCTCTTTTCATTAAAATCTTAGTTTTTATTATAGCATGGCTGTATCTTTTATAGGAATAGCTGCAATTATTAAATTAGCATTAAATCACCTGAAACTGGTACTGTCGGTTTACAGTTTCACCTTTCTCTCACCTTTCTCGCATTCACATTGTTAACCTCGAAGCAGCTCGATTGTCAACCTTAATTCAGAATTGGTTGACAAATATTTTTTTGTGCTTTATACTTGCGTAGGACATATAAGAAATTTAATCAAGATATTTGAAAGGAGTCACTCATGACTAATCAACAACCAAACGGACAGACAACCTCTCTTACTCAAAATTCAAGAACCAGACAGATTACTCTGATTGGACTGATGACTGCGATCACCTGCATTCTTGCACCGCTGTCAATTCCGCTTCCATTCAGTCCGGTACCGATTTCTCTCACAAATCTGGTTATCTTTATTTCCGTATTTATTTTGGGAATGAAAGATGCTACGATCAGCTTTTTAATTTATCTGCTTCTCGGTGCAGTAGGACTTCCGGTTTTTGCCTCCTTCCATGCGGGTCTCAGTGTACTTGCAGGACCGACAGGCGGTTATCTGATCGGCTTTATTTTTCTTGCACTGATCCAGGGCTTTGCAATGAAATATTTTGACCGTAAGCTGATCCCAACGATCATCGGTATGCTCATTGGTATGGCTGTATGCTATATCTTCGGAACAGTCTGGCTCGCAAAACTGATGAGTCTTTCCTTCAAAGAAGGTCTTTTCATGGGCGTTATCCCGTATCTCCCAGGAGATGCTGTTAAGATCATTATTGCAGTAATCGTAGGACCAAAGCTGTATGCAGCAACGAAAAAAGTAAGATAAATAGAATTAAATTTGTATTTGTTGGAATGATACGCTTGTAAAGAAAAAGACTTCTTTGTGACGAATCGGACGCGGAAATCAGGGATATTCCTTCGCAGTGCAGGCCCGCTTTACCTCAGCCCGTTGACCGTTTGTAACTCGAAAGTGGAAAT